>FTIP01000691.1_pt2 | contig 13741 bp, 10 predicted proteins | sample 1658301 | NCBI WGS metagenome assembly FTIP01 (sample SAMEA3914813, study PRJEB12502) | metagenome | biome: forest; material: soil | place: Canada | collected 2011-07-07 | depth 0.3 m
GCAGAGGCTGGCTTCCCGGACGATCTCGCAGGCTTCAAGGCGAGTCTTTCCCAGCCCGACCAGTTCGCCCCCAGCGCCGACGCGCTGCGCGAAGAAATCGAACTCCTGTCCAAGCGCATCGACGCGAAGCTCCCGGGCCTGTTCGGCCGGCTTCCCCGCATGACCTACGACGTGCAGAGCATTCCGGAGGCGCTCTCCGAACGAATGCCGGTGGCCTACGCGCAACCCAACCCCGCCGACAAGGCTTCGCCTGGCATCCACTGGATCACCTCGCACCCGGCCAAGTGCCCGCGCTACCTGCACCTGCCGCTCGAGCTGCACGAGGCTTGGCCGGGCCATCTGATGCACCTGGCGCTCATCCAGGAACAGGAGTCGCTGCCGGCGTTCCGCCGCTTCGGCGCCACCGAGTACTCGGCCTGCCTGGAGGGTTGGGCGTTGTACTGCGAGCGCCTCGGCGAGGAGATGGGCCTGTACGACACGGCGCAGAAGCGCTACGGCGCCGTCGAGATGGAGATGTGGCGCGCGGTTCGCCTGGTGGTCGACACGGGCGTCCATGCCAAGGGCTGGAGCCGCCAGCAGGGCATCGACTTTGCGAGCATCCACCTGACCCTGCCGCGGGTGACGATCGAGGCGGAGGTCGACCGCTACATCGCTCTTCCCGGCCAGGCACTGGCCTACCAGATCGGCAACCTCAAATTCCGCGAACTGCGCCGGCGCGCGCAGGATCGGCTGGGCGAGCGCTTCCGCGTGCGCGACTTCCACGACGCGCTCATGGCTTGCGGGGCGGTGACGCTGCCGGTGCTGGAGGATCTGATCGACGCATGGATTGCCACCCAGGCGGTCTCCGGAACGTCCGCACCGGAAGCCGCTGACGAGACCCATTCGGTGCACACGACGATCGTCAATCACGTCGGCCTCGGCATCGAGACCACGGCCGAAACGCTCTGGCATACCATTCTCGATGAATATGTCGAGGCGAAGAAGTTCCGGGACAGCGGCGTGCTCACGTCGATCGACGATCCGGCCGTCCCGCTCGGGGGCTATCGCATGCGGGTGGAACAGGCAGGCACGGTCGACGAGCGCATCATCCACATTACCGAACTCGATCACGGGGCGCGCCGGCTCAGCATCTTCGCCAACTACTTGACGGTGCCTGCGCAAGGCATGCAGGTCTTCGTCACCTATCAGGCGCAGCAAGGGCCGGACGGCACGCGCTTCGCGATCGAGTCCCACACGCAACTGCATGTCGATGCCCCGAAGGGCGGGGGCAAGTCGGAGATCTCCGCAGCGATCGCGGAACTGAAGTCGGTCTTCGACGTTGGCCTGAACGCCTACCTCGACAAGATAAAAACCACGCTCGAAGGCGCCAAAGATGCCAAATCTGATTCCCAAGGTTCCAGCGACCACCTGGGTAGAAACAGCGCGTGACGTGCTCGTGGACGAGGGCGTCGATGCGGTCAAGGTGGACCGCATCGCGCTGCGACTGGGCGTCTCGCGCGGGGGCTTCTATCACCACTTCGCCGACCGCGCCGACCTGCTCGCCCGCCTGCTGTGCCTGTGGCAGGACACGGTGGCTTTCGTGCCAGCCGGCCCGACGCCGGCCAGTCCCCAGGCGGCGATTCGCGTGCTCGACAACCTGGTCGAACACCTGATCACCGAGGACGGCTACGATCCGCGCTTCGACATGGCTGTGCGTGCCTGGGGCCGTGCCGACCCGGATGTCGCCCAAGCCGTCGAGAAGGCAGACATGGCACGGCTCGAGAGCCTGGCGCGGATCTTCAGGGCACTCGGATGCGCGGGCCAGGAAGCGAAGATCCGGGCGCGCGTCTTCTACTTCCACCAGATCGGCTACTACGCCATCGGCCTGTCGGAGTCGATGCAGAGTCGGCGACGGCAACTCGACAACTACATGCGCATTTTGTGCGGCGAAGAGAACCTCCTTGCCGCGCAGGCCGCGAACGGCGGCCGCGCATCGCCTCACTCCGTTGTGGGTGCGTCCACCACCGACGGCTGCCAATAAGGCATCATCACGGAGACCGGCGGCGACTCCGAACTCCCGTTCGCTTTCTGCAACGCGATCTCGGCCGAGCGAATCGTGTTGACGAGGAGCATCGTCACCGTCATCGGACCGACACCGCCGGGCACCGGCGTGATGAACGATGCCTTTTCCTTCACGGCATCGAAGTCGACATCCCCCGCGATGCGTCCGTCTGCCAGGCGGTTGATGCCAACGTCGATGACGACCGCTCCGTGCTTGACCATGGGCGCGACGACCAGGCCCGGACGGCCTGCCGCCACGATGAGGATGTCGGCCAGGATGGTGTACTGGGCGAGGTCGCGCGTCTTGGCATGGCACACCGTGACCGTCGCATCGCGTTGCATGAGCAGCAGCGCCATGGGCTTGCCAACGATGTTGCTCGCCCCGATGATGACGACGTTCTTCCCCTCCACGTCGATGCCTTGCGAATCGAGCAGCAATTGCACGCCATAGGGTGTGCAGGGCGGGAACACCGTGCTTCCCATCACCAGGCCGCCGACGTTGTAGAGGTGGAAGCCATCCACGTCCTTCTCCACGGCGATGGCTTCGAGGACGCGGCGAATACCGATGTGCGAGGGCAGCGGAAGTTGCACGAGGATGCCGTGGATCCCGCTGTCCGCATTGAGCGCGTCGATGCGCGACACCAGGTCGTCCTCGCTTGTCGTGGCGGGCAGGCGAACGACGCGCGATTCGATGCCGACGTCTTCGCAAGCACGGATCTTGTTGCGGACGTAGACAGCCGAGGCTGCGACGTCACCCATCAGGATGACCGCCAAGCCGGGTCGAAAGCCGCTGGCGGTGAGCGCCTCGACGCGGGGGCGGCACTGCGCGCGAACCTGTCTTGCAAGTGCCAGCCCATCGAGGATGGTGGCAGTCACTGCGTGACTCGCTTCGGAACATGGGGCTTTGCGGCGAGGTTCAACGCGATCTCACGAAACGAACGATGGCGCAACGATAGCGACAGACGGCCGCTTCAGCTTTGGCTGAATCCACAAGGTCTTAGGTTCCGACCATGGCGCCGATGGACGCGAGCCCAGCCTAATCGCGTGAGCCGTGCGCCAAAGTGCCGTCACCCGTCGCCCGGCACGATGCAGCCCTGTGCATTCATCTTCCAGGAACGAGCCCATGAGCAATCCTCTCGACCCCGGCAACTGGCCCGCCGGGGAATATCAACGCCTGCTTGCAGACCAGCACCTGCTCAGGTCGGAAGCCGGATATGCAAAGGGCCGCAACGGCGCTGTCGCGGTGGCCTACGGCGGCTTGGCGGCGCGCGCAGGCCTCGAGGCCTTGAAGGTCGGCGGCAACGCCATCGATGCGGCCCTCACGACCGCGATGATGCAGGTTTGCATCACCGGCGGCGGCCCCGTGAGCTACTTCGGCATCCAGTCCCTCGTCTACTACGAGGCCGGGACGCGCCAGGTTCACTGCATGAATGCCGAATGGAACACGGTGCTCGGAGAGCACGATCCGATGTCCATCCCGGGCGGCATCGACATGACGTCCCTGCAGGCGCTGCGCGGCACGGGCCCCGCGAGTGGCCGCACGGCGATGGTGGGTGGCTTCATGAAGGGCGTGGGGGCCGCGCACGCGCGCTTCGGCAAGCTGCCGTTCCCCTGCCTGTTCCAGCCCAGCATCCATGCCGCCGAGAACGGCATCCCCGTCACCGCAGGCACCGCCGAGATGCTGGCGCTGCGCACCGAGGACCTGGCGCGGCTGCCCGAGACCAGAGCCACGTTGAAGAAGGTCGACGGCAGCGACTACGTCGAAGGCGATACCCTCAAGCAACCCGCCCTCGCGAAGACCTTGCGGGCGATTGCGGAGAACGGCACCGACTACATGTACAAGGGGCCGTGGGCCGAGAAGCTCGTCGCTGCGGTGCAGGCCGACGGCGGCAAGATGACGCTGGAGGACCTCGGGCGGTACGACGTCATCTGGGCCGAGCCCCTTGTCGGGCAGGTCGATGGCTACGAGATCCACACGTCGCCTGCACCCAACGGGGGAGGTCTCGCCTTGATCGAGGCACAACTGCTCGCCCGCGCGGCCGGCCTGCACGAGCGTGCGCACTGGACGGAATCGGGACACACGCTGCGCGACATGGTCACGGTCGCCCAGATGCTCTTTCTGAACTATCTGCCCGAGGAGGCCAGGTCGCAGCTCTATCCCGGGCTTGAATTCACCCAGAAGGCGCGCCTCGACCCAGCACATGCGAGCGAACTCTGGAAGCGGATGGACGCCGGCGCCCTGCCGTTCCAGTTCGCCAGCCCGATGCATTCCGACGATGTCGTCGTCATCGACAGCGAGGGCAATATCGCCGCCATCACGCATTCGTCCAACAACGTCATGTGGGGACGCACTGGCATCAACATCGACGGCATCTCGATCTCGGACTCGGCGGCCCACCAGCAGCCCTTGATCGCCCGCGTGACGCCCGGAGATCGTCTGCCCGCCCCCACTGAGACGGGCATCGTGTTCAAGGACGGCGAACCCGTCCTCGGCTTCGCCTCGATGGGCGCGGGACTCCATCACCGCACCTTGCAGGGCCTGCTCAACTTCACGGCCTACGGCAAGTCCTTGCGCGAGTCTGTGGACACGGCGGACTTCTTCGGATGTGGGGTCGACCCGAAGACGGGCGAAGTGACCCTCCACGTGCCGAAGGGCCGGTTCTCGCCGGCAGTGCTCCGCGAGAGCGGCGTCCGCTTCGTCGAGATCGACAGCGAAGGTGCGCGATTCGGCTCGGAAGGGATCTGGATCGGCATCAGCCGCGATCCGGCCACCGGCGAGCTCCAGGCCGTCTCCCACAACCGCAACAACAGCGCGGCGTTCGCCTACTGAACGCCGGACCGCCGGCGTCGACCGCCCCGACGCCGGACTCGGAGCGACGTCCGAAGACACGATCGGTGTGCGTTCAGCCTAAGTGACTGCGTGGCCGGCCTAAGACAGAAGCGGCCAGCCTGCATAAGCTCGAAGTCACATCAAACCGAGCCTCTATGCGCACCCGCTACTCTGCCTGGAACCTGTTCGCTGCTGCCCTGCGCGGACACGCCGATTGGGCGCCCGCCTGGCGCGACGCCGTTCCCAAGCCTCGCTACGACGTCCTCGTCATCGGCGGCGGCGGCCACGGCCTCGCCACGGCCTACTACCTCGCGAAGAACCACGGCATCCGCAACGTCGCCGTGCTGGAGGCGGGGTGGGTCGGCGGAGGCAACACCGGACGCAACACCACCATCGTCCGCTCCAACTACCTCTTTCCCGAAAGCGCACGGCTCTACGACTTCTCGCTCAAGCTCTACGAGGGCCTGTCCAGGGAGTTGAACTACAACATCATGCTCAGCCAGCGCGGCATCGTCACGCTGGCGCACTCCCGCCACGACCTCGATTCGCAGGCGCGCTGGGTCAACGCCATGCTCTTCAACGGCATCGACGCCGAGCTCATCGACGCGCGCCAGGTCCAGGCCATGGAGCCGCGCCTGAACTTCTCCGCCTCCGCGCGTCATCCGATCCTCGGCGGCTTCGTCCAGCGCCGCGCGGGCTCGGCCCGGCACGACGCCGTCGCGTGGGGCTATGCGCGCGCCGCATCGGCTCTGGGCGTCGACATCATCCAGGGTTGCGAGGTGACCGAATTCGTCAAACAGGGCGGCCGCCTCACCGGTGTAAAGGCCCGCTTCCAGGGACGCGGCATCGACATCGGGTGCGACTCCGCCGGACTCGCCGTGGCAGGCCACTCGTCGGCTCTGGCGAAGCTCGCCGGTTTCGATCTCCCGATCACCAGCTATGCGCTGCAGGCCATGGTGACCGAGCCCGTCAAGCCGGTGCTCAACACCGTGACGCTTTCGCCGGCGCTCGGTGCCTACTGGAGCCAGAGCGACAAGGGCGAGGTGGTGATGGGCGGCGCCCTCGACCACTTTGCTTCGTATGCACAGCGGGGCAGCCTCGCCACGAACCAGGGCGTCATCGCCGCGACCACGGAGATGTTCCCGTCACTCGGCCGCCTGCGCCTGCTTCGCCAGTGGGCGGGCATCGTCGACATCGTCAAGGACTCCAGCCCGATCATCGGCGCATCGCCTCTGCGTGGCCTCTACCTGAACTGCGGCTGGGGTACCGGCGGTTTCAAGGCCATTCCGGTCGGCGGCTGGACGCTGGCGCATGCGCTTGCCACGGGCCGCAGCCACGAACTCGCGGAGCCGTTCCAGCTCGAGCGCTTCTACACCGGCCGACTGATCGACGAAGCCGCGGCGGCCGGCATTGCCCACTGAGCAAGAGAGATTCGACAACATGATGCAATTGCACTGCCCGTGGTGCGGCCCGCGCCCCGAGAACGAGTTCTTCTGTGGCGGCGCCACTGCCATCGTGCGTCCGCCCCTGGACTGCGACGACGAGACCTGGGGGCGATACCTGTTCTTCCGCTCGAACCCGAAGGGCGAGCACCACGAGCGCTGGCGTCATGGCCACGGCTGCGGCATGTGGTTCAACCTGGTTCGCAACACGCTCACGCACGCGACCGGCGCGACCTACCTCATGGGCGAGGCCGCTCCGGCATCGGCGCAGCCATGAGCGGTTACCGTCTCCCCCATCCCGTCGGTGCATGGCTTGACCGAAGCGAGTCCCTGGAGTTCACCTTCAATGGGAAGACCGTGTCCGCCTTCGCGGGCGACACCGTCGCATCGGCGCTCATCGCGCAAGGCGTCGTGCAAGTCGGTCGCAGCTACAAGCTGCATCGCCCACGCGGCATCTTCACCTGCGGTGTCGAAGAGCCGACGGGACTCCTGGACGTGGGACTCGGGCCCACCTGCACGCCCAACACGCGCGCGACCGACATCGCCGCCAAGGCAGGGTTGGTCACGCGCACCGGCAATGCGTGGCCGAGCCTGAGCTTCGACCTCGCGGCCGTGAACAGCAAATTCGCAGCCCTGATGCCTGCGGGCTTCTACTACAAGACCTTCATGTGGCCGCATTGGCACCTGTTCGAGCCGACGATCCGCCGCATGGCGGGGCTGGGCTTCGCAGCCGACGCCGCGGATCCGGACCGCTACGACGAGGTCTCGAGGAGCGTGGATGTCCTCGTCGTCGGCGGAGGTCATGCCGGCATGCAGGCCGCCATCGCGGCGGCCCGGTCCGGAAGCCAGGTCGTCCTCCTCGAAGGATCGGTGCAGGTCGGCGGTTGGGTGATCTCACAGCCGGATCAACTGGCCGACGCAACCTCTCGCTGGCTGCAGGAATTGACCGCCGCAGGCGTGGAGGTTCTCACGCGAACGACCGCGTTCGGCATCTACGATCATCGCCTGGTCGGCGCGGTACAGACCATCGATCGCGCCGGGATGCGCGAACGCATCCTGAGGATTCGCGCCAATCGCATCATCCTGGCGACGGGTGCGTTCGAGCGCCCGATGCTCTTCCCGGACAACGACCGTCCCGGCGTGATGCTGGCTGGCGCCGTCCAGCGCTACGCCACCCACTACGGCGTCGCCTGCGGAAGGCGCGTCGTCATCGCGGCCGCCTGCGACACCGCCTACGCGGCGGCGGTCGCGCTCGAGCGCGCCGGGGTTCACGTCGCAGCCATCGTCGACCAGCGTCCGGAGAGCGCATCGCGCACGGCCAGGACCAACTCGGTCGCTCCGGTTCATTTCGGCAGCACCATCGTGGCCGTTCGCGGCACCAAGGCCGTCCATCAAGTGAGTGTTGCTTCCGACACTGGCGACATCGTGCAGATCGAAGCCGATTGCATCGCCAGCGCCGGCGGCTGGACGCCGGCCGTCAATCTGTACTCGATGGCAGGCGGCAAGCTTCGCTGGGTGCAGGAGGCATCGATGTTCGTCCCCGATCGTCGCCTCGACGCCATCGACTGCGTCGGCGCGTGCGCAGGCGCGTTCGATCTGGACGCGGCAATGGAACACGCCGAGGCCGTCGGTCGCAACATCGCGCGAGCGACGCCGGTCGGAGGGCTCGGCCTCGTGCCGGCCAACAATTCACCTTCGGATGTCGCCCTGGCCACGCTCGGGCGTTCACCCGGCAAGACGTTCGTGGATCTGCAGAACGACGTCAGCGCGTCGGACGTCGCGTTGGCGGCTCGCGAGAACTATCGGTCCGTGGAGCACCTGAAGCGCTACACGACGATGGGCATGGCGACCGACCAGGGCAAGACGAGCAACATCAACGCGTTGGTTCTGATGGGAAGCCATACAGGCCGGGCTCCGGCCGAAGTCGGCACCACCAAGTTCCGGCCACCCTTCAAGCCGGTGACGCTCAACGCACTTGCCGCCGGCCGCGGCGGCGAACGCCTGCGTCCACTCAAGCGCATGCCCGGACATGACTGGCACTTGACTCATGGGCCGCAGATGGAAGAGTTCGGTGGCTGGCTGCGGCCTGCGGCCTACCCCCGGGCAGGCGAGAGCCTCGTCGCCGCGGCCCGGCGCGAGGCACTGCACGTACGCACGCACGTCGGCCTGTTCGAGGGTTCGCCACTCGGCAAGATCGAGATTTTCGGCCCGGATGCGGCGGGGTTCCTCGACCTGATGTACGTCGGAACCATGAGTTCGCTGGCGATCGGACAGGCTCGCTATGGGCTGCTCGTCGACGAGACCGGCGTGATATTCGACGACGGAATCGTGGCGCGCCTGGCTGACAACCACTTCTGGGTCAACACCACCTCGGGCGGCGTCGAGCGCGTCGCGCTCGCTTTCGAGGAGTGGCGGCAGTGCGAATTCGTGACGCATCGCGTTCTCATCACGCCGGTGACTTCGTCCTGGGGCAACGTCACCGTGGCGGGGCCCAAGGCCTGGTCACTCCTGGAAGCCGCCGGGTTCGACTCGTCACTCGCCCCGGGTGCCATGAAACACATGTCCATGCGACAGATCACCTACGGCGGGGTCGCGATGCGCGTGCTTCGCGCCAGCTTCAGCGGCGAACTCGGCTACGAGATCAACCTGCCCGCACTCAGGACGCAGGCCCTCTTCGATCGCTTGAGCGAGGCAGGCAAGCCTTACCAGGCCAGGCCCTATGGCGTCGAAGCGCTGAACGTCATGCGCATCGAGAAGGGCTTCATTCACCTGGGCTCGGATACGGATGGGACGACGAATCCCGCGGACGTCGGGCTCGACCGCGCGATCGCGAAGAAGGTCGCGAACTTCGTGGGACGCCGCTCGTTGCTCCGGCCTTCGGACACTGATCCCCGTCGAATGCAACTGGTCGGCCTGCTGCCGATCGACGGGCGAACTGTTCCACCGGTCGGCGCGCATATCGCTAAGCAGGCCCCGCCCGCGGCAATCGAAGGCTACGTCACGTCGAGTTGCGAGAGCCCGGTTCTGGGTCATCCCATTGCGCTTGCGATGCTCAGCGCCGGAAATTCGCGCATCGGCGAACGCATCAGCGCGTTCCACATGGGCAAGCCCATCCCGGTGGAGGTCGTCAAGACCGCCTTCTTCGATCCACAAGGAACACGTCTCAATGGCGGCCAATGACCTGCGGGCGCTGACGCGCGAAAAAATCGCCGGACTGGACAACCTGCTGCGCATCGGCGGGGACTCGATCCAGGTCCGTCTCATCGAACCTCTGCATGTTCTTTCCATGCGCTTGCTCCCCGGCTGTGGGAACGTGATCGCACGAGCAGTGGCGGGGGTTGGCCTCGCCGCACTCCCTGGCGCCGGGCGATTCAGCGGCATGGGCCCCCTGGTTCTCTGGCGCAATCCAGGCGAATTCCTGCTTGTCGCTCAGAACCGGCGCGACGCCGATGGCGTGCTTGCAGAACTGGCGCCTTCGCCGCAGGCACTCGCGTACGCGGTGGACCAGTCGGATGGTCTCGTCACGATCGAACTCTGCGGAGCGGCACTTGACGAAGTCCTGCATCGTCTCCTCGATGCAACGGCAGTGCCCATGGAAACAGGCCAAGGCACGCGTGCACGGTTGGCCGACATCGCCGTCTTCGCACTGCGACTCGATCCGGAGCGTGCCTGGCTGATGGTCGACCGCGCAAACGATCAGTTCCTAGCCCGCTGGATCGCTTACGCGATCGATGCCCTCCCCACACTCACATGACCGATCCTCATTACATCCTGACTCTTCGCTGCCGCGATGCTGCTGGCATCTCGGCAGCCGTTTCTTCGGCGCTGACCTCGAGCAGCGCGTTCATCACGGAATCATCGCAATTCGGCGACGCTGACACCGGAATGTTCTTCATGCGCACGGTGTTCTCCGCGCCCGGAGCACCGTCGGCGACGCTGGCCTCCGTGCGTGCGGCGCTTGCGCCCGTCGAGAAACGGTTCGAGATGCAGACGGCCCTGCATGACAAGAGCACGCCCATGCCGATCATGCTCGCCGTGTCCAAGCATGGCCACTGCCTGAATCACCTGCTGCATCGCTGGCACAGCCGCGAACTTCCTGTCGAAGTCGTCGGCGTGGTCTCGAACCATGAGGACATGCGCGGCCTCGTCGAATGGTACGGCCTGCCGTATCACTACCTGCCGATGCGCGACGAGAAAGCGAGCCAGGAGCGGCAGTTCCTGGAGACGTTCGAGTCCTCTGGAGCCCAATTGCTGGTGCTGGCTCGCTACATGCAGGTCTTGAGCGACGACCTGTGCAGGAAACTGGATGGGCGTTGCATCAACATCCATCACTCGTTCCTGCCAAGTTTCAAGGGTGCGAAGCCCTACCACCAGGCTCATGGTCGCGGCGTGAAGGTGGTGGGGGCCACAGGCCACTACGTGACCGCCGATCTGGACGAAGGCCCGATCATCGAGCAGGACACCGTTCGCGTCGATCACGCCATGGATGCCGCCGCTTTTGTCCAGCTGGGCAAGGACGTGGAAAACGTGGTTCTCGCCCGCGCCGTGCAGTGGCATGCGGAACATCGCATCGTGCTCAATGGCCATCGGACGGTCGTTTTCCGCTGACCCGTTCCGTCCTGCGCGCGCCACCGCGCGCAGGACGGAACGCACGAATCGCATTACCCGCCGACGGCTCCCTCGCTCACGACGAGGGCCGTGGCGATGAAGTAGCGCCTGGCACGCGAGATCAACAGAGCGCCAATCAGCCAGCAAGGGAGTCCGACGACTACGATCGCCGTCAATATTCCTCGCGGGCCGGTGAACTGACCTGACACGGCGCCAACCAGCACGGGCGCCAGGCCCTGCGAGATCGCGCCAACGATGCCCAGGATCGCGAGGAGGCGCGAGCGCAGGCCCGGCGGGGAGATCTGCTGCAGCAAGCCCGGCATCAGAGCACCGGCTGCAAGCCCGAAGGTCAGTTGCACGCCGGCCGCGACGTAGATCTGCGCCGGCGTCGAGGCAAACGAGAGCAGCAGTGCCGGGACCGCGGCCGTCAGCATGAAGAGCCGCGCCATCCGGATCGGATTGATTCTCGGGTCGCCGCGCAACCATCGATTGCCCACCGCCGGCATGATCAGCCCGACGATCGTCGCGACAGCGGCGGCGATTCCCATCTGTATGCCGACCGCCGATGAAGTTGTCCCGAAGATCCGCGGCATGGCGACGGGCAACCATGAGAACGACGAATTCATGGGCACGCTATAGGCGACGATCGTGCCGTAGACGCAGGCGAACACGGGCCAGTGCGTGCGCATGAACGGCAAGAACTGGTGCATGTCGGACGACGACGCATCGACCGCGCCACTGCGTCTCGTGGTGTTGCGCAACCTTATCGTGCCCAGCAGCAGGGCGAACAACGGCCCCGGTACCGCGGCCAATATCAGCGCGGCCCGCCAACTGTCCTTCTCCGCGAGGAAGGCGGGGAGTCCCTGCCGGTGCGTGGACAGCCAGTCAAGCATCACACCGCCCAGACCGAATCCCGCTGCGGCGCCGAGCAAGGCGGTCGCGAAGAAGATGAAGTTGGCCGAGTTGCGCTGGCGCTCGGGAAAGAGGTCCGGCAGCACCGAGAAAATGATCGGCGTCAGCGCGGCTTCACCAATGGCAACCCCTGCGGTGGCCACGAACAGGCCCTGGAACGTGACCTGAAAAGCGCAAGCGGCAGTCGACAAGGACCACAGGATGATGCAGCCCGCCAGGATGATGCGTCGCCCGATACGGTCTGCCAGCCAGCCGATCGGATAACCGGCGGCGCTGGCGAACAGCGCCATGCCAAGTCCCTGCAGCGCACCGAGTTGCAGGTCGCTCAGTCCGAACGTCACTTGCAGCGATGGCGCGATGAGATTCAGTACCTGCCGATCGACGAAGGCAAAGAGCGCCGTGCCTATCAGCAAGGCCAGGGCATACCAGGAGGAGGCGGGCGCCTTGGCTTCAGGGAGAAAGGTTCGATCGCTCATGCCTGGCGATCCCGGCTCGAAGAACGATTGGCGCCGCAGCCTTGCATCCGAATGGCAACCCGCGTGATCTCCCGCTCCGCACCGTTCCTCCGAGCAGCCCTACCGAATTTTTTTTCTTTCACTACCGCGTTTCCTTCGTTGGATTTCGCAAGGCCTGCTGGGCCCAGAGGGACATCACGCGATCTCCGCGGCGCCCGGATTGACGTTATCGCGTCTCGGAGCCCTGCATTTTGGCTGGCGACCGCTTGTGTTTGGCTCGTCACGGCACCGTCTCGACGAGAGATTCGGCGCTGAGCGTCGACGCTTGCTACCGCCTCATCCCGGGCCCGTTTGCCGCGGACTCCACGATCAGGTGCTCGCCGTTGTCGGCCTCGCCGTCGCCGGTGTGCATCGAATCGATCGCCCTCCTCACGCTGGCTGCGATCGATCGTCAGGTGGCGCGTTCAACGCGATCCACCATCCGCTCCAGACGCGTGCAAGCGGTCGTGGCTTGAGTCAGCAGCGAAGCCGACGGCCGGAGCGCATTTGCACCCCATGCGGCCCGTAGGCCGCGGCGCCTGATCTACAAGAAGCCGAGTACCCAGCGGGCACGACGTCAGCCGCGCAGCCTGAACGTTCGGTGGCCATCGAGCGTCACGAATTCTCCGGTGCTCCCGGTTGGCCGAAGTCGTTCGCCGCTGGCCAACGCGTAGGTGGTCTCGGTCTGTCCGTTGGGCAGCGTGACGCGCCTGGCAACGATGATGCAGGCCTCGCCCCGCTGGCCAATGGCTTCGTGTTTCTCGGATTCCATGGATCGATTGTGCTGCGGCGCCAATGTCGAGCAGCCGACGTCACTTGTCGAGTCGAGGCGAGGCCGGCGCAGTAACCACGCCCTTCGAACGTTGCGCGCTCGCGGCCTTGAGCTCGCGCGCGAGATCCGATGCACTGTCGGTGCTGCTGCTCGATCGGCGCACCTCCGTGATTCGCCATCTGCCGCGCACCCTGCGGGCGCATCATCGGCAAGAAGGGCATGCGAACTTCGGCGGTTCCCGTTGCCAGGCAAGGCCTCTTGCACTGCAGGGATCGCTCGTGGCGGGAGGGTGGCTGTGAGCCGGCTCGCGCGCGGGCTCGGTGACGTCGCGGCGACCACCGTCACACAAGGCGTCTATATTCGCTCTCCCCCTACGCGGTGACCACAAGATGGAAGCAATTCAAAACTTCAGCGCAGCTGCATTGGTCAACTCCCTGGTGAGCCTGGTCACGGCCTTCGCGCTGGGCGGGATGATCGGCCTCGAACGCCAGATGCGCCAGCGCACGGCGGGCCTGCGCACGAACACCCTCGTGGCAGTGGGCGCGGCAATCTTCGTGTCCCTCGGCAACCGGCTGTTCGAGATCCACGGCGGCAACCAGGGCGCGGTGCATGTCGTGGCCTATGTCGTATCGGGCATCGGCTT
>FTIP01383571.1_pt1 | contig 13662 bp, 13 predicted proteins | sample 1658301 | NCBI WGS metagenome assembly FTIP01 (sample SAMEA3914813, study PRJEB12502) | metagenome | biome: forest; material: soil | place: Canada | collected 2011-07-07 | depth 0.3 m
CACAGCAAGCTCAGGCTGGCGATCACCACAGCCATGATTCATGGTGCTGGGCGGCTACCCAATGGGTAAGCGGAAGTGCGTGGTCGACGTTGGACCCGTCGCCTCCACGCCCCTTCGCCAGGGTCAGCTTTCACGGTCAATCATGCGGGGGTCGGTCCAAGCGCGAGAATCCTGGCCATGAAATATCTTCACACCATGGTACGGGTCACCGACATCGAGGCCTCGCTCGGGTTCTACCGCGATGCGCTGGGACTGGAAGTCCTCTCGCGCAAGGACAGCGAGGCCGGCAAGTTCTCGCTGATCTTCCTGGCGGCGCCCGGCGACAGCACGGCGCAGGTGGAACTGACGTACAACTGGCCGAGCGCCCAGGGCGAGGTCGAGACCTACACCGGCGGCCGCAATTTTGGCCACCTGGCCTATGCGGTGCCCGACATCTATGCAGCGTGCCAGCGCCTGTCGGATCACGGCGTGCCGATCAGCCGTCCGCCTCGCGACGGCCGCATGGCCTTCGTTCGCTCTCCCGATGGGATCTCGATCGAACTGCTGCAGGACGGGCCCGCCCTCCCCCCGGCGGAACCCTGGTCGAGCATGCCGAACGTCGGTGCCTGGTGACGCTGCCCGACCGGCCGTGAAACACCACCGCTTCCACGCCTTGCACTGGCATCTCGAATGAGCACGACTTCCGCCAGGATGACGGCGTTGCCGCTGTTCCCGCTGCAAACGGTCCTGTTCCCCGACGGCTCGCTTCCCCTGCGCATCTTCGAGGTCCGCTACCTGGACATGATCGGTCGTTGCCACAAGGCCGGTGAACCCTTCGGCGTGGTCTGCCTGAGCGAAGGAAGCGACACCCGTCGTCGTGCGAGCGGCGCGGCGGACGGAGAGGGTTTCGCTCATGTATCATTTTTTCCCGTGGGCACGCTCGCGCGCATCACGAAGTTCGAGCGTCCTCAACCGGGGCTGATGATGATCGCCTGCGTCGGCGCGCAGCGTTTCCGGGTCGACCGCAGCGAGCAGCTCAAGCATGGCCTGTGGATCGCCGATGTGGAACTGCTTGCCGACGACGCGGAGGTGCCGGTGCCCGATGACCTGGCTTTCACGCGCGAAGGCTTGCAGGGCCTGGTGCGAGACATCGAACTGCGCCTCGAGCAGGGCGGCGATGCCGACCCTGAGCTGCCGCTGCTCGAGCCCTGCCGCTGGGACGACTGCGGCTGGCTGGCCAACCGCTGGTGCGAGCTGTTGCCACTGCAACCGGAGTTGAAGCATCGATTCATGGCCCTGGACAGCCCGCTGCTGCGGCTCGAACTCGTCGCGGACACATTGAGACAGATTGGATTTGCGCTGCCGGAATGACCCGTCGCCCCGGCCGATTCGGCTGGTGCGGCCCTCGCAGAACAACCGCCGATGAATGCGAAACGGCGGCCCGGTGGCACTCAGTTGCTCTGTCCCAGTCGCTTGGCCATGGCCACGATGGCCTTCATCTGGATACTGCCCTTGGTGGCATAGCTGCTGCCGGTGTACCCCCACCAATCCCAACAGCCGGCCGGGTTCGACGGAATATCCGACTTGTCCACTTGCGGGTAGAGGATCAGGAGCTGGTTCGTGTCCGCCCATGCGTTGTAGCCCGTCTCGGTCACGAATTTTTGATCCACGGACTGCGCCGACTGGCCGCAGCCGTGAATCGCGATGTGTATCCTGCAATGGGCATTGGCCACGCTGCAGGCCTGCGGTACGTAGACGAAGCCGGTGTCCGCCAATGCGCCCGGCATCGACTTGGAGAATGGCCGCTGGTCGAACGCGATCACTTGACCCGTTGCCTTCTCGGACCTGGGTTTGAGCGGCCCGTAGATGTGCTGCAACAGCGCGCCAGCCTGGTCGTACCCTTGGCCTTCGACATTGCAATGGCTGATGTACGGTGCCGCATTCGCGCCGCACCCGTTGCCAAAATCTGGCGTGATCATGGCGTGGCCCGCCGGGACCGTGTTGACATACTGCAGGTTGATCGCAGGCACTCCTGCCTGCTTGAAGAACTGCACCGTTGCATCCACCGCCTGCTGACGCACGATGCTGTCGTCGGTGCCACTGAACACGTAGATCCGGCGTTTGGCCAGGTTGCTCAAGCCGTCGATCGACCTGGCCTTCGCAAAGCCCTTGGCGGCCGTCACCATCAACGAGGCATTGGGTGGAACGAACGGTACCTGGCCCATGCAGATGCCGGTGTAGATGATGTTGTCGGCGGCGCAATAGTAGGGGCCGCCAGCAACCACGCCAGCGCCAACGATGTCCTTGGAATAGGCCACCTGCAGCTGGACTGCCATGAAGGCGCCCGATGACAAGCCAGACACGGAGGTCTGCGTCTCGTCGGCGCCCAATGCGGGCAGCGCCTGGGCGGCGGATGCAGCCACTGCGCGCAGCAGGACAAGCGCGAGCAGCACGCGAATGGCTGCGACACGTCCGAGGCCGGCGGTCGGACGCACACGCGATTTCGGAGCTGAGGGCCGGGACATCGCGATTCTCCAAGACAAGGTTCGGCGAGCACCGCGCCGCGGCGCGCTCCGGTGGACCAGCGACCCTCTCGTCAAGAGCGCCGATGGTGGCCGGCGATCATTGTCGGGAAATGCTGCAATGCAGCAGATTCGATATTGCCCGTTTCTTTGTAGCGCAGGGGGCATTTTTGAATTTGCGCATTAGGGGTGCCACCGGCCATGACAAGGTTGTGGAGTGCGCCGAAGCGCGATTCCGTAGTCGACCAAGAGCAGCCGCTGGCCCATGACTGGTTTCAGGTGAGCTGGAGGCGAAGTCGATCCGATGGACTCAGGTCGCAAAGCAGCGAACTCGAAACTTCGATGTACATTGCTGCATGGCTGCTCGCAGGCGGATTGGCGAAGTCTACGAAATCGTAGACGGCGTCCTCATTGGGTTGGTTCACCACATCGGGAACGACTCGACTTTGCCAGGCAGCAATGTCGTAGACGTCATTGCACCCGCTTCGCCGGATTGGGCTGCGTCGTTCGAGACCCTTCCCAGGCTCTTTCGAGCCCACGTGTTTCTGCGAGCTGGCGAAACACTTGACCTCTGGAAAGTAGCGGGGAGCCGCGACATTCCATCCCGGACGACTCAACTGTGGTGTACCGTTCCGCCGCAGGACCTCGGCGCCTCAACCTCGGTCAACTGGCGCGTCTGGATGACTGATCAACCAATGACCAGCGCGCGGCGGCCCGTCGATCTCGCAAAAGCTGAATTCGGGTACGTCATGTCGCCTACTCAGATCGTTCATCGGATCCGTCATGGTCGCTACACGCACGCTCTGCCGGGGATGGAAGCGTCTGAGACGCCACTCAGTTTCATCCGAAAAGTTTTTCTAGGCTAAGGCTGGGTTCGGGCAGCAGCCGTCAATCCCGACCGGCCGCTTTGGAGTACGCTTCGCCCCATGATCTTCCTCGCGATTACCCCGAAAGGTTTGTCCGATGCATTGGCGTCCGCAGGCGAGGACGACCATGTCTGGTGTGGTCGCGAGGCCGTGACAGGCGACGATAGCGGCGAAATGTTGAAGAGGAACGTGACGATCTTCTCGTACGCGTTCACGGGCTTGGATGCGCAAGAAAACATCGAAGGCGCGGTGCTGACAATGGAAGAGCACCATCCCGGGCAAAGTGTCTGGGTCGAACGGATTTCAACCGAGTAAGGCGCCTGCCTCTGCTTCGCCTTTTGAGCCACAACCGGCCAGTGGCGAACGACTGCTCGCGGATAGGCGCAACGAAGCACACACGCTGGCTATTGGCTTTCTTGTTGGCCCCACTGACCGCGGCTGCCTGTCAGTTCGAACGCACGCAAGAGGAGGTGTTCGCGCGTGCGAAGTCAGTTTTCCGCGCTCGAGTGGTGGAGGTTCGCCTGACACAGTTCGTGAACCCCGCCAATCCTGGTGATCAAGCCGACATCGTCGAGGGCAAGTTCGAAGTGGAGGAGGTGTACAAAGGCACCCCGCCTGCTTCAGGCGTCGTCCGAGTACGTGTTCGTCCCCGACGAGCCAGGCTTCGTGCTACTTCCGTCTCAGTCCATCGCGTTCTTTAACCCCGATGCGCCTGAACCCAAGAAGACGATTGACCTGTTCAGAACAATCGCCGACAAAAGGCCAACGCCGTGAGCAGTGTTGGCTGGCTCCGAAGGTCCCGGGCCGGCCACACCCTGTCGGTCGAAAGCGTCGGCTTTGCGGCGGTGAATCTGCATGCGTAGACCTGCAGGAGAGGGGGTCCACATGCGAGCCTTCCGGTATCGTCTTGCGACAACACGGAGACCGCGCACCTCGGTATTTCGCAGCGGGTAATACTGAGCAAACTTCCACATCAGTGCCAGGTATTGCGCCTGCGCACTCTGCGAGATCATGAACGCGACAACCGCTGCCTTGTGCGCCAAGCCAGCCTTGGGTCTGGCACTCTACTTTCTGACTCTGTGCGCCAACAACCAGGCGTTACATGACGTGTTCATCGACCTGGGCCGTACTGGCGAAGTCGCAGTCCAGAAGGTCGCTGCACCAATGGACGAGGCCTACGACCTCATAGCTTGGCGAGTTCCAGCTCTTGACCGCGGGGGATACGACAACAAACTCGACTTCGCTTGCGGCCATCCGGAATCCCCACTATCCCTTACTCTGAATATCTCGCGCGAGAACGAGCCAGCGGTTGAATCGCGAACCTTCGATGCGATCTGTCCTGCCAGACAGGGAGAAGATCCATCGCTCGTTCATCTCGGCCGAATGCGCTTGAAACGCGGCCCGTTCAAGCTGGTGATCGAGAACAACCGTTCTATTGCTCTACCGGCAAACGGACGTGTGCAAGTGCTGCTCGTCGGCACTGGCGTCTCGGGATGAGGAGTGGCGACCTCGGGTTTCGGCCAAGAGCAGGCGCTCGCGGCAGTCCGCTTTCCGGGAGTACCTTGCTGCCCAGAATTTGCGAAGAGCCCTGAATGAATGCACGTCGCATCACTGCCGCCGCATTCGTCGCAGTCTTATTGCCGTCAATGGGCGCTGCCCAGGTGCTGCCCGCGGGCCCTTTCGCGGGAGTCGATTTGTCACCGCTTTCCACGGACCAGCGTAGAACGATCGTCGAGGCCACCGAGGACTTTGAGGCGGTAAGGGGCGGGAAGGCGCCCATCCACGCGAGAGTCGACAAAGGCGCGGCCTTGCCGGCCGATGGTGGCACCACGTTCTACATCGGACACAAGTACAGACTTACCGTTGAGAGCAGCCTCTCGTCCTTTGGAGCACTGAACGGATGGGTCTATGGCCCGATTGTCGTGTTCGATGAGTCCATTGCTCCGGGGAACGAAAACACGTTCTCCGGCCTTCAGTTCTACACTCAGGCGCAATTTGCGAAGCTGCGGAAAGTTCGATGACCGTCGTCCGCGAGCAGGCTGCTCCATGCACGCGCATGGCAGGGCCGGTTGGTCTGCTTGACGATGGCAAGGACGCTTGCCGGCCAGTTCCTGTCGTTCGTGGAGGTCTGCTTCAGGGGCCTTAAATCGCGTCAGCTCATCTTGCCTTTTGCATGGCGCGCGGGTAGCCCACCCCTGTCCAGTTGTGGAACCCAAATGTCTTCTTGATCGCGTTGTGGCGAAGGCTCTTTTCATCGCGAAGTACCGGCCCGGCTGCCGCCGCCATCGCCTTCAGTTCCGGCGGCTTGATGAATTTGGCGTGGTCGCGCGAATCGCGCGAGCACCTTCAGGACGCGTTCCGCACCGAAAATTGCAACTAGCCATCCCTCTTGGCGTGACCAACCGGTCATGCTGCCAGCCAGGGCTTCCCGAAACGCGGCCGCCACTACCGGTGAGCCTGACCGCGCCACCGTGATCAGCGGGTGCCTTCCTTCAACGCCAGCAGCTGCCATTCCCAGCGAAGGCCTTGCCCGAATCCGCCGCCCAGTTCCGCAAACAGCCTGGCAACAGCCTCACCGGTCTCCTCGCGAGCCCAGTCCCGCTGCAGTTCGCTGACGTAAGCAGCCACTGTGAGGGGCCTGGCACCTGCCTGCATCATCCGTTGGACCGCTCGCTCATGGCCCTCGACGCTGCCGCCACCCGACGCGTCCGTGACGATGTAGACCTCGTATCCGGCAGCCAGCGCGGAGAGCACGGGCATGGTCAGGCAAACCTCGGTCCAAAGGCCGGCGATGACCAGCTTTTGCTTTCCGGTGGCCTGGACCCAACGTCGCACCCGCACATCGTCCCATGAGTTCAAGCCGGTCCGGTCGATCGGTTCCTGTTCCGGGTGGACGGCCTGGATCTCCTGCACGAGTGCCTGGCGCTCGGCAAAAGCCGTGGTGAACAGGGTCGGCGCGCCGAAGATCTTGGCGCCCTTCGCCAGCATGACCGCGTTGTTCACGACGGTGTCATTCGGGTGCGAGCGAACCGCCAGCAACTGCAGGTATTGGTGGTCGATAAGCAGCACCGCATGGTTGTCGCTGGTCAGCAGAGTGTCGTCTTTGTTCATGATGAAGTCCGTTCGTTCAAGACTGCTCGCTTGGATTCGGTGGACGCAGGTCCGCCTTCGGGATCGGCGCGAGCAATTGCCGTCCCTGAATTCGATGAGAAGCGCAGGTATTCGGCAGCCCTTGGGCCGCCTCGCAGGGCGCTATGTCGCGAGGAAAGCGAATCGGCCACTCGCAAAATCGTCGATGGCTTCCCTGATTTCCGCCTCGGTGTTCATGACTCATGACTGGTCCATCGCGCTCTCAATCGCGCAAAGACCACCCGACCCGTCGATAGGGCCCGCTCCCGTAGAGCAATCCCTTCAGCAAGATCGCGATCAGGGCGAGAGCGGCGAACCCCAGGCCCGTGCCAATGATTCCCGGCACCCCCGCCGCCTCGATCCGGATGCCGCCGATCCAGGCACCGATGGCGATCCCTGCATTGGCAAAGGACACGTAGAGGCTCGTGGCGAACTCATGCGCTTCCAGTGCCGTGCGGGTCAGCCAGGTCTGGGTGATCACCATGCCGCTCGTATGAATCGCGCCCCAGATGAAGACGCTCAGAGCCAACATGCCCAGCGACAGATCGAGCATGTACGGCAGCGCTGCATAGACCGCGGCCAGCAGCAGCGGGAATGCCGTCGCCGTCGCGACCATCCGGGTGGCCAGCATCCGACCGGCCAGGAGATTGCCCGCCACGCCGCCCACGCCGAAGACCAGCAGCAGGCCGCTGATCGCGCCGGCGTTCAGCCCGCCGCCCTTGAGGTACTCCGCCGCATAGCTGTAGACGGCGAACTTTGTCATGAACACCAGCACCGTGGCAGCGATGGCCAGCCACACGGACGGGCGCCGCAGGATGGAGAGCTGGTGGCCGAAGCTCAGCGCTTGGGCGCTGTCCTGCCTGGGCAACTGCACGAGCAGGCCGATGCCGGCCACGAGGGTGGCCAGTCCGCAGAACAGGATCGCGGCCTCATACGACACCACGTCCGCCACCAGCGTCGTCAGCGGCACGCCGAAGACGAGGCCCAGGGTCGTGCCGACGAATGCCAGCGTCGTCGCATGGGCCGCACGCTCGCGCGGATAGAGGGACACGGCAGCCGCAAAGGCCGCCGAGAAGAACACCGGATGCAGAAGTGCCGGAAGAACACGCAGGCCCATCAGCGTGGCGTAGTTCGGCGCAAACGCGGACAGGATGCTGCACACGGAGAAGCAGAACAGCGACACCGTGAGCACCCGCCGGCGCTCGATGCGGGATGCCAGCAGCACGAGGAACGGCCCCGAAGCGGCGACCACGATCGCGAACACGCTCATCAGCAACCCGGCCTGGGCGATCGTCACGCCGAAGCGCTCGACGATCAGCGGCAGGATGCCGACGACGCCCAGCTCCAGGGTGTAGAGACCGAACAGGCCAAGGACGATGAAGGGCATGACGGCGAGCGGCTTGGGGGCGTGCAGCATGGCGTCAACCCCGACCGGCGACGTCGATGACGATCTTCCCGAAGGCGCCGCGTTTCAGGTGCTCGAAGGCCCTCGGCGCATCCGTAAACGGGTAGACCGCGTCGATGACCGGCCGCAGGCCATGCAGGTCGGCCGCGCGCACGAGGTCCTCGAGCGCGCGGCGGGGACCCACAGCGATGCCGACGATCGACGCATGGCTGAACAGCAGGTCCAGGATCGGCAGCCTCAGCTCGTCGGACTCCAGCAAGCCGATCACCGAGATGCGGCCGCCCAGTGCCACCGCCTTGATCGAGCGGGCGATGTTGTCGCCTCCGGCCATCTCCAGGATATGGTCGGCGCCGCGGCCTTCGGTCAGGCGCAGCACCTCGGCGTCCCAGTCCGGTGTGCGGCTGCGGTTCACGCCGTGCGTCGCGCCGAGTGCCATCGCTCGTGCGATTTTTTCGTCGCTGCTGCTCGTCACGATGACCGTGGCGCCGCTGGTCGCGGCCAGTTGCACCGCGAACAGCGAGACGCCGCCCGTGCCCTGCACCACGACGCTCTGGCCGGTACGCAGATGGCCCAGTTCGACCAGCGCCATCCATGCCGTCAGGCCTGCCACCGGCAAGGTGCTGGTCTCCGCCGCGCTGAGCGTCTTGGGCGCAAGTACGCACCACTGCGCCGGCGTGGCAACGTACTCGGCGAGCATGCCCGGCAAGGGGCCGCCCTGGGTCGGCGCATCCTCCAGCGACATCGGCATGCCGTCGATCCAGTCGGCGAGGTAGCTGGAGATGACGCGATCACCAACGGCGAAGCGGGTGACGCCTTCGCCCAGCGCCACGACCTCGCCGGCCATGTCGGACGTGGGCGAGAACGGGAACGCGAGGCTGGCCCCCATGCCGCCTTCTGCGATCACGGAGTCGCGGAAGTTGAGAGACACGGCCTCGACCTTGACGAGGATCTCGCCGCGTCGCGGCACCGGCATCGGGACTTTGCGCAGTGCCAGTTGGCTCAAGCCGGGCGACGGGATTTCCCAGCGGTTAATGGATGCTTTCATTGGGGGCCTCGGCGGATAGGCGGGTTGATCAATAGGTGCGCGTCGTGTCCGACGCGTCAGAACGGCATCACCGCCCGGGCCCAGAAGCTGGTGCCCTCGGCGCGGTTCTTGGCCTCGAATTCCTTGACCAACTTCAGGTCCAGGCCGATGGAGCCCATCTGGTAGTGCGCCATCGGGCCGATGGCGAATACCTGTCCGCGGAAGCCGTCGCCGTTGACGGCTTCGCCGCGCTGGCGGTCGTCGGTGGTCTGCTTGAGCAGGTAGCCATTGGCACCGAGGCGCAGCTTGTCCGTCACGGGATAGCTGACGGAGTAGTCCATGTGGAACAGCTGGCCGGAGCGGTAGTCGGTGTTGGAGTTGCGGCCGTTGAACGTGTAGGTGATCTTGCTGGACACCTCGATGGCGCCAGGCTGCAGATAGGTGAAGGCGAAGATCGGGCGGAACGAATAGACATTGCCGCCGGTGTTGAGCGCCCGATCGGCCCGGTAGCTGCCGGTGGGCAGGACCAGGTCCGCGGCGACGGACGGGTGGAAGTTCCCGATGTCCCAGCCCAACACAGGGCCGACGGTCACGTCGCCGAAGCTCGTGCGCCGTGCGCCGCTCTCGGCCTCGTTCAGCTCAAGATGGGCCATCGGCAAGATGGCGAACCCACCGAGGCGACCGCCGAACATGCGGAGGTCGGACATGTACAGCAGCCGTCCGGCGAATACATTGGCGTCGAGCTCGAAGCCGGGCACGGAATCCTGCTTCCGGCCGTCATTGAAGCGGGAAGCGTGGTACGAGTTCATGTAGGCGACGCCGTACCAGCCGGCCTTGTCCGGGACCATGCCCGCGGCAAAGCCCTCGGAGCCCTTGCCGATGTTGTCGCCGCCACCCTCGGTGGCCTGCGCAGTCGTGAGGGGCAGTGCAGCCAGCAGGGCCAGCAAGGATGCGGTGATCAGAAAGTCGTAGTTCTTCATGGGAGTGGCCGGGCAAAGTCGGCCGCGAAGGGCCGGGGAAGAAAAGGGCAAGTGCGCGATTCGTCGACGCCTGTCATGCGTTGAGACCGCCGTCGAGCTGCAGGACCGTGCCGGTCATGAAGCCGTTGCTCATCGCGAACAGCGCGGCACGTGCCAGTTCGTCGGTGGTGCCGACGCGGCCGACCGGCAAGGTGCTGCCGATGCTGGCCAGCGTTGCGGCACGGGCGGGCTCGGGCAGGAAATCCCAGGTCGGCGAGTCGACGACACCGGGCGAGACCACGTTCACGCGGATGTTGGCGAGCTCGACGGCCAGCGTGCGGGCAAGCCCATCGAGGCTTGCGTTGGCCGCAGCCACGACGCTGGCACCGGCGGAGGCCTTGTAGGCCGCCGAGCCGCTGAACAGCGTGAACGAGCCACCCCGGGACATGCGCGGCGCGAGATGGCGGACCAGGTAGATCACCCCCCAGAACTTCGCACCCATCACGGCATGGATGTCCGCGTCGCTGAGTTCCAGGAAAGGCTTGAAGGCGAGCTGGGCAGCAGTCGTGACGACGTGGTCAAGCGAATCGACGGTGTAGGCCAGTCGACGCACGTCGCTCTCATTGGCGATGTCGGCGACATGCGCCTGCACGCGATCAGGACCTAGCAACCGCGTGGCCAGCGCCAGGCGTTCGATGTTGCGGCCGACCAGGTGAACCTGGGCGCCGGCTTCGAGCGACAGCCTGGCCACCGCCAAGCCCATGCCCGACGCGCCTCCTGCGACGAGAACGGTCTTTCCTTCGAGTGAATGTGTCATGTGATCTCTCCTCAGATGGGTGCTCGTTGTTCGTCCTCATGCGGCTGACGGGCAGCAGGGGGCCGCAGCACCCGAGCGCGTGGTGCTGGAACTTGGGGAACGGTGGGGGCGCTGCGATATGCCGCGCACCCGTCGGGATCAGCGCAGCCGGAAGGACTCCGCCAGGTTGTCGGCGTCGAAGCCAACGGCTTCGAACAGGTAGCGACGCGACTCTTCGGTCAGCTTGCGGACGCGGTCGAAGTCCACGTCGACCAGCTTGCCGCCCTGCTTGCGGATACGGCCGCCGACGATCACCGTCTCGACATTGCTGCGTTCCGCCGCTCCGACCACCGTACCCAGCGCGTTGTTGGACGGGTACAGGTTCACGTCGTCGGTGTTGATGAGGACGATGTCGGCCTCCTTGCCTTCCGTCAGGCTGCCGGTCCTGGCGGCCATCGTTGCCACGGCGGCACCGTCGATCGTTGCGGCGGACAGCAGCTGTCGCATCGAGATCGGTGCAGCGGCCGGCAGGCCCTGCGAGCGACGGCCCTGGGCCGCGCTGCGCTGCAGGTAGAGCGCCGTGCGCATCTCCGCAAACATGTCGCCGCTGTAGGCGCTCTCGTTGTCGACGCTGAAGCCGGGCCTGATGCCATGGTCCACCGCGGCCTGGTAGCCGAACATGCCGGTGGCCAGCGCCCAGTGCGCGTCCGAACGCGGGCAAACGTTCACGCGCACGCCGGTGGCCTTCAGGATGCGCCAGGCCTCTTCGGTGAGGTCTGTGCAATGGTTGAAGATGTTGTCGGGACCGAGCAACCCCTCGTCTCGCAGCGCGGGCAGCAGTGCGGACATCTGCTGGCCGAAGAACTCGGTCACCAGTGGAACGCCCAACTTGCGGCCGACCGCCCATTGCTCTCGGTCGACGGACACCATCATGGCCAGGGTCACCAGCGCATCCGGATCGCTGAAGCGCTCCTGCTTGAGCACGGCCAGGTCGCGATACCAGGAATCCTTGTCCCAGCTTCCGGCCAGCGGCGCGCCGGGTGCATGCAGCGCACGCACCCCGGCGTCGCGCAGGGCGTCCACGGCGGCAATCGCATGGGCCAGCGAGCGGCTGTTGTGGGAGTTGTCGACCAGCGTGGTGATGCCTGCATCAAGCGCGCCGAGGCTCGTCAGCAGGTTGCCGATGTACATGTCCTGCGGCCGGTATTTCGTCGCGAAGGACCCGTGCGTGCCGGCGATGTAGTTGTCGAGGTCGGCGGAGTTCGGGTTGACGCGGCGCAGCTGGCCTTCCCACGCATGGCGGTGCGTATCGACGAAGCCTGGGATCGCAATGCGGCCGGCACCGTCGATCAGCTTCGCGCCGGGGGCATCGACCTCCTTGGCGACGCGGGCGATCTTGCTCCCGATCACCAGGATGTCGCCCTTGGCCAGATCGCCGACCTTGGGGTCCATGCTGAGGATGGTGGCACCCTTGATGAGCAGCGGTCCCTGCGCTTCCGGCACGATCTTGCGGCCGGCCGCGGCGTCGGCCCTGCCGAAGACGGAAGAGGAGGCGCTCACGGCGGCCGCAGCAAAGGTGGCTGCGCCGGCAAGAAAGGTGCGTCGTTGGGCTTGCATGTCGTGCTCCGGGAATTGGGACGCCGCGGATCGCGACATCGATGGAGCGAATTCTCGGAACGCAGGCCGATTTAAAAAAGGAGTGCACACCGGTTTCATTCTTCGACGTTTCCGAATAGTCGAGGGCAAAATCGGGGCTACAGGAGTGTTGCCATGGACCGTTTCCAAGCCATGCAGGTGTTCGTCCGCATCGTCGAGACCAACAGCCTGCGCCGCGCCGCCGACACGCTGAATCTGCCCGCATCGTCGGTCACGACCGTCCTGCAGGGCTTGGAGAAGGAACTCGGGACTCAGCTGATGCAACGGACCACGCGACGCTTGAGCCTGACCTCGGATGGCGAGGTCTATCTCGAACATGCCCGGCGCGTGCTGGACGATATGGCGGCCATGGAAGCAAGCTTTGCCACCAAGGGCCTGCCCTCCGGGCGCCTGAAGGTCGATGTGACGATGTCGATCGGCCGCCAGCTCTTGATTCCCAACCTGCCGGCATTCCAGGCCGCATTCCCGCAAATCACGCTCGTGCTGAATCTCGGCGACCGCCTCGCGGATGTCGTCGAGGAAGGGCTGTCCTGCGCCATTCGCACCGGCGAAATCGAGGACTCCGCAACGCTCATCGCACGCCCGCTGGGCGCCTTCCGCTGGCAGACGTGCGCGTCACCGGCCTATCTCGAGGCGCATGGCCAACCCGCCGACGTCTCGGATCTTGCTCGCCATCGCTGCATCGGTTATGCCAACAGCCGCACGGGGCGGATCATGGACTGGCGCTTTCTTGACGAGAACGGCGAGCGGCACCACACGCCGGAAGGAAGCTTGTACGTCAACGACGCGGAGAGCTATGCCGCATGCGGCGCCAGAGGGCTGGGCATCGCCCAGGCGGGCACCTATCTGTTCCAGCCCTTCATCGAGCGCGGCGAGTTGGTGCCGATCCTGGAGCAGTACAGCTCGAAGCCTATCCCGGTCTCGATGGTCTACGCCCAGCACAGGCGGCTCTCGCCGGTCGTGCGCACGTTTTACGACTGGATGCGCGGCGTCTTCGACGCATCGGACCTGTTCGAGCGGCAGTCGACGCCAGCGGACCGCTGACAGCACGCTTCCTGGCCCCTCGCGCGCTGCGGGCCCCACTCTTTGGCGGAGCCGAAGAGTGAATCGGATGCGCGACGATTTTTGACGCTCACTGCTCGGCTCATCATCGCCGCCAAGGCTGACGGACGGTGCTTCATTCAAGCCGCCCAGTCACTGAGCCTCTGTGTATCGCTTCGGTTGTTGGCGCCCGCCGCCCCGTCGACCGTATCCTGAGTGACTGCTTCAAGGAGGTTCATCCGCTCTTCGCTGTTTCCGCTCCGGGTCGGGAACTGCCGTTCGCTG
>FTIP01003190.1_pt5 | contig 13637 bp, 11 predicted proteins | sample 1658301 | NCBI WGS metagenome assembly FTIP01 (sample SAMEA3914813, study PRJEB12502) | metagenome | biome: forest; material: soil | place: Canada | collected 2011-07-07 | depth 0.3 m
CCCCGCCACTGTGCCGGCGTGGCGCTGCGATCATCGCCGGGCCAACTGCCGCCGCCGCTCTGCACGGTGCCGATCGCGTATTCGCGCACCTCATCCGGTGTGATCGTGCGGATCTCGGGCTGCGTCATCTGGCCGATCTTCTGGCGCAGCGTCAAGGTCTTCAGCGCGGCCTCGACGCGCGCCTCGAGGGCCGCATCGCGCACGGGCGCGCGCGCCGGCCAGGCCTGCACGATGGGATCGGTCTCAGCGGCGCCAGCCATCGCAACGAGCAGCAGCAGCGCACTGGCGAGAAGCGAGGTGGAGCAGGCAATCTTCATCGTCCGCCTAGGCAATCAGGCAATAGTCGAGAGAGACATGCTCAGATTCTCCATGCCGTCTCTCGAGACCGCGGAGTGTTGCCTGGAGACCCGCTCGAAACCATTTGCAATTCTCTATCGCAGCGATAGCTCTTCTGCTGTGAGATCAGCCGCAACTTGGAGGAACAGCCTCCGTCACCCGCAACGACGCTCGAGGAATCGAAGTCTGAGAGCTGTCTAGATCATTCCCAGGCTAAGCGCGCGCGACACGGCTTCCACGCGCGTCTGCGCTGCGAGCTTCAGAAGGATGTGCTTCGCGTGGGACTTGACGGTCTCGGGCGCAATGCCGAGTCGCCTGGCGATCTGCTTGTTCGATAGCCCGTGGCTCATCAATTCAACGATGCACCGCTCTCGTGGCGACAGCGAGTCTCCGGAGCGGTGGCGACTGCGTGCGGACGGCCTCTCTGGCTCCGGAGCTGGAAATCCCACAAGCAAGTTGCGCACATAGCTGCGTAGTTCGCCGAGCACACCTCCAGTCGCAGTTCGCAGCCGGTAGACCCAGTGTAGTAGCTCGCGCACCGCGCACCCCCCATCGAGGAACGTTCGATAGAGGCCCGCGTGAGCACCAAGTTCGATCACCCTCAGCGTCTCAGCCTGGGCCTCTTCGTCGCGGCCGATGCGATGCAACACGCATGAAAGCGTGAGCATCGCCTCGACGGCGAAGTCACCCTCTCTTCGACGCAGCGCCGCGGCAACAACTTCGTGCAGGCGCTCCACTGTTCCAGGCATCACGCCAGCTGCAAGCTCAATGCGAGCCGTCGTGAGCGTGGCGAAACGGGCGACCCGCTCGTCGCCCGCGGCAGGCGTCGACCTCATCTGCAAACTGGTCAAACGCCCTGCGCAAAGCCTTGCGTCCTTCAACTTTCCGTCCTCGACGAGGATACGAACACGCTCGGCGAGGCTTGCCGCCGCCAACCTGGGCCAGCCCCACTCCTCCGCCAGCGACTCTGCCTCACTCAGAAGCAGGACAGCGAACCGATTCTGGCAACGCGCCGCGGCGATGCGCGAGCCGACGATGTAGGCGACCAGAGCGCCTTCAAGCCCTCCTTGCATGCTGCTGAGCGCAAGCCGGTCTCGGATGAGGCCGTCGGCCGCGTCGATCTGGTTCTGTTCATAGAGGACGCGCGCGCTGAGTCCCGCGGCCAGACGCGCACCCGCGAAGTCCGGGCCGAGGAACCGAGTCGCCTGCTCCAACGCCTCGTTCGCCAGACGCGCAGCACTGAATGGGCGCAACTGCTCCATTTCGACAGCCGACTCCATCGACAGGTGCAGGACATTGCACACCACCTCCCGCCGATCCTTCGGATGCTTCTCGAGCGGGCGTGACAGATCGCAGAAGCCGTCAAGCCGGCGATCCTTCCAGTGAGCGAAGCGCAGCAACAGAGGTGTCGCCGGATGGTTGTTTCCTGCAGGGTGACGCTCCAGCGCCTCGACCAGGCCGCTTGCAAACCCACTGTCGTCCTTCAGCGCCCGAACGATGCCACGCAAGACGACGCGCTCGAACTGGGCGGAACCTGAACGCGCCGATGCGCACTCTTTGTCAATCGCGTCGATGGCCTCGACAATGGCGATCCCTTCCGCGAGCCGCATGCCAGCAAGTGCCGACCACGCCTTGAGGATCAGCCTGGCGCAAGGATCTGAAGACGGCGGTCGATTGCCTTGGTCGGTCGAGAGCGTCCACGACGCGTCACCCAAGCCACCACCGCCGTCCTTCGTCCCACCTCTCCCTGCCAGCGAAGGCGCCCCGGCGGGTGGTGTCGAGGCGAGCTGGCGGCGGCGGCACCACGCACTCGACACCAAGTCAGCGTTTAGACGAAGAGACACCGTGTGAAGCTGCGGCTGGCCCATGGCTCCGACCCTGGTTTCCCGCCGTGCAGACAGCACGCTTGCGGGTGGCGCGGGGCGGCGAACTGCAACGCCACCTTCCGTGCGACCCAAGTTAAATGGCAAAGGCTACGGAAGCATTTCATGTCGATCTTCTTGATTGCAGGCCGCGGGCGAATATTTCATCCGTAACCAAGCGTGTGGAACGTCCACAGATGCTGCACCAGGCACTGACCGAAGCCTTCGAGCACGATGGTCCGGTGCTGGTGGACGTCGTCAGCCACGACGGCCGGCGCGACCCTGGGAACACATCCGCGACCTTCGATAGAGACGTCAGCGCCTCCTGGGAACGAAGACAGTTGCGCAGCCAAGCGGCAGAGTCCCCACAGGGTGGGTTGCACCCAAGGTCGGCAGCGAACCGACACGGGCCACCCCGGGAGGCCCCATCGAAGCCCACCAATTCGTTCCAGTCCGAAAAACGCGCTGGACATTCGGAGTGTCCTCATGACCACGCCTCGCAATACAGTCCCACCGTTCCTGTTCCACACGTCATCGTTGTTGGTGGATTCGAGCGTCGACCCCATGTCGACGATGAGCTGCTGGCGTGAAGCAGACGCCGGCACCATGGCAGAGCGCGCGCACGCGATATCTGCGCTCCTCGCGACGGCGGGCGGAACCGGACTGATCCGCAATGGCTTTCATCGCAGCGGCGGACTCATCGAGAGCGACGAGGTCGCCAGCCAGCTCCGCCGGCGCGGCGAGAGCAAGCCACTTTCACGGGTCGCCCACTGGATCGTCGACCGCGACGTCGTGAGCCTGGTCTGGTCGACTCGCATCCTCCTGCCGCGCTTCCAATTCGACGAACAGACCATGACGCCGAGGCAGGACGCCCTACGCGTCGTTCATGAGCTGCGCGACGTCTTCGACGACATCGCACTCGCCGACTGGTTCGCTTCGCCGAACTCCTGGCTCGACGGGGCGGCCCCAGCCGAGGCGCTGCGTGGCGTTCCCCATCACGTCTACGAGGCCGCAAGAGCCGACCGATTCGTGCTGCATGGGTGATGCACGTGCAGGCTCAAGCGCAAGACAGGCTCTCACAAGCGGGGTCTTCGCCATGCCGGTCCGGTCGCCTTGGCCGGTCGAACACGAGGAGGTCCGGCAGAGGTGCGCTACCACCTTTGACAGATACCAACAGGCCCGTCCGAGGGGTCAACTCGGTGTGCGAACCCCTGCATCACGGCGCTGTCCGTCGGGCCGCGCACGGTCACCTCAACGTCACTTTGGCGAATATCCCGCATCAAGGAGTACGGCAATGAAAGCCACCATCCAGGCCAGCTACATCGACGGCAGCTTCATCGAGCCCCATGGCCGCGAGGTCATGCAAAGCATCAATCCGGCCAATGGCGAAGTCATTGGAAGCGTGACTTTGGCCGACGAGACGGACGCGAAGCAGGCGATCGCCGCTGCGAATCGCGCGTTCGCAAGCTTCTCTCGCACCACGAAGGAAGAGCGCATCGACATCCTTCGCCGCATGCACAAGGCTGTGAGCGCGCATATCGACGACCTGACGGCGGCGATGGTGCTCGAATACGGCGGCACCCGCGGGTTCTCCTCGCTCATGATGCAGGGCGCGGCCGAGGTCTTCCACCAGGCGGAGATCGCGCTCAACAACATCGAGTTCGTTCGCAAGTGGGGCACGACCACCGTGTTCTACGAGCCGGTCGGCGTTGCTGGCCTCATCACGCCGTGGAATGCCAATGTGCTGTTCCTCTGCATCAAGTCCGCGGCAGCCTTTTCGGCCGGCTGCCCTGTGGTCATCAAGCCGAGCGAGCTGAGCGCGCTGCAGACCCAGACCTTCCTCGAATGCCTCCAGGAGGCGAAGCTCCCCCCCGGCATCCTCAACGTGGTCACGGGCCGCGGTGACGTCGTCGGCGCCGAGCTGGTGCGAAATCCGGACGTGTCCAAGATATCGTTCACCGGCTCGGCCCCCGTTGGCCGGTCGATCATGCGCGACGGCGCGGCGACGATGAAGCGGGTCACCCTGGAGCTGGGCGGCAAGTCGCCCAACATCCTGCTGGACGACGCCGACCTGGCGACCGCGATCCCGAACGCGCTGCTGATTGGCTGGATGAACAGCGGCCAAGCCTGCGCGGCAGGTACGCGCCTGCTGGTGCCGAAGAGCCAGCTCGAGACGGTCAAGAAGGCCATCCTCGCCACGCTTCCCTCCTTCCCCGTGGGCGACCCGTCCGACCCGAAGACGGCGGTCGGGCCGATGGTGACCAAGAAGCAATACGAGCGGGTGCAGTCCTACATCCAACGCGGCATAGCCGAAGGTGCGGAGGTGCTGGCGGGCGGCATCGGCCACCCGCAGGGCCTCGAGGGAGGAAACTACGTCAAGCCAACCGTCTTCGTGAACGTGCACAACGACATGGCGATCGCCCGGGAGGAGATCTTCGGGCCCGTCCTGTGCGTCATCGGGTACGACGACGAAGATGACGCGATCCGGATCGCGGTTGTGCGACAGCGCTTCATCGACCAGAGAGTCGAGTTGCTGGTCGCCGAACAACTGCCACCAGGTCACCGAAACGTCGGGAACCTCCACTCCGGGCGGCAGGTCGAGAGTGCTCACGAGTGGCTCGGAATGCGGATTCGCACATCCGGCCAGGAAGCAAGCCACGGCCGCTGCAGCAATGGTCTTCATGTCAGATCTCCCTGTGGCTCCCGGCCAGACGGCACCGCCGCGACCTGACTCGAGTGTTTCGGCTCATCGCTTGCGAGACTCTGCGCTCGAGCGACCTCCGCTTGAATCTCCGGGGTCGTGCGCGACTCCTTGAGCCGGCGCTCGGTGATCACCTTGAAGAACATCGGGACGAAGAAGACCGCCAGGAAGGTCGCCGCCAGCATGCCGCCCATCACCCCCGTCCCGACGGAGCGTCGAGCTCCGGCGCCGGCGCCCGTACTGATGGCCAGTGGCAAGACACCGAGGATGAACGCCAGCGACGTCATGACGATCGGGCGGAAACGAAGCCGAGCCGCCTCGAGCGCCGCCGCCGAGGGTGACAGGCCCTCGTGGTACTTCAAGGAAGCGTATTCGACGATGAGGATGGCGTTCTCCGCCAACCACGCGCGGCCCGATCCGACGTCGAAGAGGATGTTGCCTGGCTTGATGTCCCGGTGGGTCAGGCCGGCGAGATGCGCGCGATCGAGCGATCTCGCGATTCCCGTGCCGACTCGCAGGAACGTCTCGAGCTCCCAGGTGCCGCCGACACGCTCACTCAACAACAGGCCACCCGGATCCGAGAGCAGGAGCACGGGCCGATCGCCATCGGTGACGAGCGCCATCGGGCGAGCGGCCCATTCCTGTTCCAGCACGTCGCGAAGAACAAACTCCCGTTCCAGCTTCGCGCGCTCGCCGGGTGCGTCACTGCCAGCCGCCAACTCGAGTACCGGCTTGCCCTCCACGTCGACGGCTCCGCGACACAGCGCCAAGCCGTTGTCCTCTCGGAGCAATTCAAGTACTCCAGTCGAAGGACTTTGCGAAGGCATGGCGAGGTCTACCCGAATGAGATGATGCCAGCACCGGGGGTCGCACTCACCAACAGGTCTCGAGTACCCCGTCGCGATCACTTCCGGCAGCTGCTCCTTGCAATGACGCGGCCCCTGAACCAGCGGGCCGCGACGCGACCGCGAAATCGCGCAGGCCATTCGATGGCGAATGCACGAAAGGCCGCCGCAGGCCAACGTTCGAGCGCCCCGCCAGGACGCTATGAATCCATAGCCCGCGTCTCCGTCCAATCGACCATGAGCCTGCGCTCGGCGAACAGCCATCGGCCGCCAACCTTGGCGAAGACGTCGAGGTAGCGGATCCACGCCATCATCAACGTCTTCTTCCCTTCCGCCTCCGAGACGTGATGGGCAATGCAATAGCTCAGCCCGGTCGCTCGATCTCCATCCAGCGACACTGTGCTCTGCCCGTTGAAGTGCATCGTGGCCTGATAGGTCCGGAGGTTGGCAAAGACCGGTGCGAGGGATTCGCGCCCCTTGAGGGCATAGCTCGGGTCCGCAGCCCGGCTGTCCATGAAGACGATGAAATCGGTGTCCTCGGTAAACAGTGCCATCTGCCCTTCGGCATTGCGGGTATCCGCGCAGGTGGCGTAAGCATCGACGAGTTCGCGGATCGCCAGTCGATCCGCAACCTCACCCATCGACATCTGGGTATGACCGCTCATGACACATCTCCTTCCATTGACAAGTGGCTTCTCCTGCGCATCGGTGGAACTTCCATGCAGGAAGAATCGCGCCGGGGATTGCGAGGCATGCTACCGCCCAAGAGATCGTCAATGGGCGATCTACCACCTTTGATAGAGGCGCGGTATTCCCTCCGAGGCATCCATGTTCGGAGCGAATCCTTTCAAGAATAGGGCGTCGCACGACGCACTTCAATCGCGCCCCATTTGCGCCCACGGCCGAGGCGCGCTTCCTCTCGCCAGAGTATGACCTCCGTTCCTTTTGGTACGAGCATCTGGATGATTGCGCACATGGCGCTCGCCTTGCTCCTCGGCTGGGCAGTCGGATATGAGCGGTACTTCAGCGGGCGAGCAGCGGGCAGCCAGGTGTACTGTCTTGTGAGCTCGGCGGCATGCGCGATCACGTTGCTGGTCGGCTATCCATCGCTCTGGTACTGGGGCAACCCACACAACTTCACTGAAGCCGACCCAAGTCGGGTGATCGGCTCGATCCTGCAAGGCGTCGGATTTCTCGGCGCGGGCATCATCGTGCAGAGCGGTGTGAATGTCCGCGGCCTCACCACGGCGGCAACGATCTGGTGCTCATCGTCAATCGGCATCCTCATCGGTACCGGCTTCTACCTGCCGGCCGTCGGCCTGACTGCGCTCTTCGTGACCAGCCTGGCGGTGATTCCTCGGATCGAGCATCGGCTGCCGGCGCGCACGCCCATCGCGGCCACGCTTCACTTTTGTCCCGACTATCGCCCAAACAAGGATGAATGGGATCGATTTCTGGCCGAGCGCGGGCTGATCATTCCGCCAGACGGCATCACCATCACCCATGACGGCAAACACTTCGAGTTTCAGTGTCTGATCTTCGTTGCGGGATTGACCCGATCGGAGATGATCAATCGCATCGCCGTCGAAATGGCGGAGATGACCAACGTCGAGCGCTTCACCGTCGCTCATTCCAGCCGTGCGTGATGGCCGAAAGCGCAGCATGAGATCCAATCGTCATTCAAGGCTCGTGCTAGCCCTGATGGCGACGGCGATCGCCTCCGGATGCGCAACGTCAGTCTTCAACCATGCCTCCAACGTTCCGCTGTCCGCGGAGACGCCGGAGAACATGGGCGCACCCACTGACTACGTGCACAAGAACGCGATCTTTCTTTCTCTGTCTGGCGGTGGGCTCCGCGCGGCTGCATTCTCGTACGGCGTCCTCAACGCGTTGAGCGAGATGAAGACCGAGGACGGCACATTGATCGACGACGTCGCGCTCATCAACAGCGTTTCCGGCAGTTCCATGACGGCAGCCTGGTATGGTCTCCACGGACGCGAAGGACTCAGCAGATTCGGCCCCGAGGTGTTGCAGCCTGGCTACGAGCGGTACATGCGGATGTCGTTGATCAACCCGCGCAACCTGCTGCGTCTGATGGCCGGCGGCGTGAATGGACACGAAGACTTCCGCGACGCTCTGGACCAGCATGTATTCCGCGGTGCGACGTTCGGCGACATCTATTCGCGGCCGGGACCTGAGATCCGCATACAGGCGACAGACCTCTACCACGGCATCGCCTTCCCATTCGCTCCATCGTCTTTCGAAGCCTTGTGCAGCGACCTGTCGAAGTTCAGCGTGGCAGACGCCGTCGCAGCCTCAATGGCCGTTCCTCTCGTGTTTGCGCCGACCGTGGTTCGTACCTACCCGCAGGCGTGCCGACCGTTCGCACCGATGTTCGATCCCATGATCTCGCCTCCACCGGAGGCACCCTTGGGTGTGCATGCCATTTCACGCGCTGTCGCAGACTACAGGGGCTCCGACCCTCATTTCGTCAAGCTCGCCGACGGCGGTCTCACCGATAACTTCGGCGTCACGACACTCGTCAACGAGCGAGTGGGATTCCAGTCGCCCTACGCACCCTTGACCCAGCGCGAGGCGGTCACGATTCGAAGGCTGTTGCTCGTCATGGTAGATGCCTCGCAGGGGCCGAACGGAAAATGGACGGTCAGCGAAGACGGCCCCACCGGACTGCAGGCCGCGCTCGCCGCGACGAACGCAGCCATCGACTCGGCCTCCCGTGAGGCCGCCGACTCGTTAGGTCACCTGCTGGAGGACTGGCAGCAGTCGCTTGTCAAGTACCGCTGCAGTCTGACCCCGGACGAGGTTCAACGCCTTGGCGGCCCTGACCCTTGGAACTGCGCCGACGTGAAGTTTGCCGTGGCACGTATCGCAGTCGATGGACTGCCTCAGCCAGCGCGGAATCGAATCAGTGCCATTCCGACCAGGCTGACGCTCTCCGCCGAAGATCTGTCAGCCACGATTCAGGCGGGACACGACGTCACGCTCGAACTCCCCAGGATCCAGTCCTACCTCAAGGATCGGGTCGGAGTCGACAAATAGCGGCATCCCTATCGTCTCAGAACTCGGGCAAGCCGCGCCGAAGGGGAATGCCGATCGTCTTGGCGGACTGCTTTGAACACGGGCAGCCTCGTCGCCGTTCCGGTCGCGCGAGATTGACACGACAAGGCTTCAGGCAATTTCAGTGCAAGACTCTTCGGCACACGACGGGACTGCAAAGCTCAAAGCCGACCGAGCCGCGCGCGAAAAGATAGCTCTCCCGGAGCGCCTCCGACAGGAGATCGAGATCCACATTTCCGGCCGCGTCGCAGGGGAATGAATAGGCTTTCCCCGAATGCGAGAGGCTTTCGAAGCGCAGCTCAAAAGTGGTGGACAGGACAAGGTAGTCGATGGATGACATGACAGCTCCTTCGCTCATCGCAGTGCGTCCGGCAATGGCGCACGGGACAAAGCTAGTCCACGGATCGCCGATGGGCCACTGTCATCCGACTGATCTCCGTCTGCCACGTAAGAACGAGGCCAGCACGGCCGCCTGCGCCCACCCGACGCGCTGCCGAACCCTTACCGCGCCGCGGACGATCGATGGCCGCGGCTTGTTGCAGTACATACGAAACATTGGCCCGGGTTCGTCAAGGTGATGACCCCCAACACTGCTCGACGACCTGCCGTGCTTCGAGATCGGTACCGCGGCATATGACCGCTTGATCATCCCCATCGATAAACGCTATCAAGTGAATTGAAATCATTCATTTGTGATAACGCATTCCGGCTCGTAGCCTGACTCACCTTTCATACAGCAAATAACCAAGGAGATGACCGTGTCCAACGAAGCAAAGTGCCCGTTCTCGGGCGGAGCGCGCCAGCACGCCGTGGCCGGCGCCACGTCGAACGCGGACTGGTGGCCCAACCAGTTGAACCTGGGGATCCTGCACCAGCAATCCGCCCTGTCCGACCCGATGGGAGAGGCGTATGACTATGTCGAGGAATTCAAGTCGCTCGACCTGGACGCGGTGGTCAAGGACCTCCACGCCCTGATGACAGATTCGCAGGACTGGTGGCCGGCCGACTACGGCCACTACGGTCCGCTGTTCATCCGCATGGCCTGGCATGCCGCGGGCACGTACCGCATCGCCGACGGCCGCGGTGGCGCCGGCACCGGTGCGCAGCGCTTCGCGCCGCTCAACAGCTGGCCCGACAACGGCAACCTCGACAAGGCACGTCGCCTTCTGTGGCCGATCAAGCAGAAGTACGGCCGCAAGCTGTCATGGGCCGACCTGATCGTCCTCACCGGCAACGTCGCGCTCGAATCGATGGGCTTCAAGACCTTCGGCTTCGCCGGCGGGCGGCCCGATATCTGGGAGCCGCACCTCGAGATCTTCTGGGGTCCCGAACGCAAGTGGATGGGCGACGAACGCTACGCCGGTGACCGCGAACTCGCCAACCCGCTGGCCGCGGTGCAGATGGGCCTGATCTACGTCAACCCGGAGGGCCCGAACGCCAACCCCGATCCGGTCGGCTCGGCGCGCGACATCCGCGAGACCTTCGCCCGCATGGCGATGAACGACGAGGAAACCGTGGCGCTCGTCGCTGGCGGCCACACCTTCGGCAAGACCCACGGCGCGGGCCCGGCGGCCCACGTCGGCGCGGAGCCCGAAGGCGCCAGCATCGAGGAGCAAGGCCTGGGCTGGGCCAACAGCTTCGGCAGCGGCCGCGGCTTCCACACGATCACGAGCGGCCTCGAGGGTGCCTGGACGCCCACGCCGACGACGTGGGACAACAGTTTCTTCGAGACGCTGTTCGGCTACGAATGGGAACTGACGAAAAGCCCGGCCGGCGCCCACCAGTGGAAGCCCAGGGGCGACGCCGGCGCGGGCACCGTGCCCGACGCGCACGACCCGAGCAAGCGCCATCAGCCAATGATGTCGACGGCCGACATGGCGCTGCGCACCGACCCGGCCTACGAAAAGATCTCGCGCCGCTTCATGAGCCATCCGGAAGAATTCGCCGACGCCTTCGCCCGCGCCTGGTTCAAGCTGACGCACCGCGACATGGGCCCGCGCGAGCGCTACCTCGGCAAGCTCGTGCCCAAGGAAGTGCTGATCTGGCAGGACCCGATTCCGCCGGTCAATCACCCGCTCGTCGGCGACCGCGACATTGGCGCGCTGAAGGTCAGGCTGTTCGCCTCGGGCCTGAGCGGCACCGAGCTGGTCAGCACGGCCTGGGCCTCGGCGTCGACCTTCCGCGGCGGCGACAAGCGCGGCGGCGCCAACGGAGCGCGCATCCGCCTCTCGCCGCAGAAGGACTGGGAGGCCAATCAACCGGTCCAACTCGCGAAGGTGCTCGCCACGCTCGAAGGCATCCAGAGCGAGTTCAACACCGCGCAGGCGGGCGGCAAGAGGATCTCCCTTGCCGACCTGATCGTGCTGGGCGGCAATGTCGCGATCGAGGCCGCGGCAAAGAGGGCCGGGCACGCCGTCACCGTCCCCTTCAAACCGGGCCGCATGGACGCCTCGCAGGAGCAGACCGACGTGGACTCGTTCGCGCCGCTCGAGCCGCAGGCGGACGGATTCCGCAACTACCTGCGCCGGGGACTCGAGGGCCATGCGGCGGAACTGCTGGTTGACAAGGCGCAACTGCTGACGCTGACCGCGCCGGAGATGACGGTACTGATCGGTGGACTCCGCGTGCTCGATGCGAATCACGACCACACGCCGCACGGCGTGTTCACCAAGCGCCCGGGGACACTCTCCAACGACTTCTTCGTGAACCTGCTCGACATGCGCACGAAGTGGCAGAAGTCCGCCACCGAAGGCGTGCTGGAGGGCCGCGATCGCAAGACCGGCGAACTCAAGTGGACGGGAACGGTCGCAGATCTCGTCTTCGGCTCGAACTCGCAGTTGCGGGCGATCGCCGAGGTTTACGGCGCGAGCGACGCACAGGAACGCTTCTTGAACGACTTCGTTTCAGCCTGGAGCAAAGTGATGAGCCTCGACCGGTTCATCGAAGGCTGAGTCTGTCAGCGGGGCTGAAAGCACCGGAACTCCGAGCCGGCTGGCGCTGCGTCAATTGGCTTAGTTCCCGCGTCTTTCAGATGCCCCGCTGAATCAGGATCCCTACTCGTTTGGAGATCGCGGCCCATCGAAGCGTCCGGAGGCATCGTGGGCTCGAGACTTCACGAAAGAAAGGTTCGCGCCGATCGAAGAGACGTCTGGCATCACACCAGATCGTCACGCGCTCTCGATGTGAATTGCGCCGACCCAGGTATCAATGGCACTCGGCGAGCCGTCAGTTTTCGCACCATCCAAAAAGAGTCGAAGCAAGCTACGCTCGGCCGTGGAGACAACATGGAAGCGACGATCGGGGCAACGACAACGCCTCTAGCGGAACCGGATCTTTCCGCATGGCTTGGTCTATTTGACAGACTCAACATCACTTTGGTGTCCACAGGAGGGCCAGAGGCCCGGCGCCTCTTCCGGGGACTGGGCCCCCGCCGCCATGCGCACGCGTATCACCGCCTGCTTCGAGAGCGCGAGAGGTTGATCGTGGAGTTCGACAACCTGGGCGTCAGTTCGATCGGGGAGCGTACAGCCGCCTCGCGAGAAGTCGCCTTTCACGAAAGTTTGAATGATGACTACGCGAAACTCGCCGATGCATTTGTGGAATGCGCTCTTCTGGCGACCCGGATGGGAAACGTCTCACTGACGCGATGGCTACTCGAGCGAGCACGCATGCATCGACAGCAAGCTCTGTTTCTGTTGACGTGACACGTCGACCGACGAGCGGCGAGGCATCCGCGATCGGGATGCATCCAAGACATGGCTACGGGAAGCAAGCCGCAGCTCCGCACCCGAAAAAACTTTCAGAAAGGTGCGTCCGAACTTGGGGCCGCCACGTAAGTGCCAGCAATCGATCGGCCCCTGGCGGATCGACCCCACCGGCTCTGGCCGGCTCCACACTCTCAAACACGGTCAACCATGAAACACGTTCTTCGCCCCTGCTTCGCCGCCCTCGCTGTCATCGGCCTCGGGGCCAATGCGTATGCCGTCACGGATCCCCTGGGCGACTTCCTGCCCAGCTTCACCGGCCCCCACGACGCGGCGCTCGACATCCTGTCGGCCGACGTGACATTCGACCCCGCGCACGGCACCTTCCTGCTGCAGGCCACCACGGCGGGCCCCATCGCCGGAGTGAACGGCGCCGCCTATGTCTTCGGCTTTGATACGGGCGGCGCAGCCAGCACGCCGTTCACGTCGATCGGCGAGCCCGGCGTGGCGTTCAATGCCACCGCAGTGCTGAAATCGAACGGCACCGGCGCGGTCGGCAAGACGGCGGTGATCACCCACATCGTTGGTGACGAGATCTTCGCCTTGGTACCGGCGTCGCTGCTGCCGTCACATGGGCTCGCAGACCAGGACTACACCTGGGCGCTGTGGTCGATCGACTCGAATGTCACCGGCCTGCCTCGCAATGCGGACTTCGCACCCGACGCGAACATCCGTGTGTCCGTCGTACCGGAACCCGCCAACGCCGCCCTGCTGGCAGCGGGGCTCGGGCTGATCGGGTTCATGGCCCGTCGGCGCGCAGGCGTCGCGGCGCGCTGAAACGGTCACACGGCGGACGTAAGATCGCGCGGCCGCTCGTCGAACGACTCTTTCAGCACAAGACAACGACCATGGTGCATCGAACGGATCAGCCCGACAACGAAGACCTGGCGCGCTGGCTCTCGCGCGTCGCACTCGGCGATCGTCGCGCGTTCGAGCAGCTGTATCGCGCGACGTCCACCTACCTGATGGCGATCGCCTGGCGCGTGCTGCAACACCGCGATCTGGCCGAGGAGGTGCTGCAGGATTCGTTCGTCAAGGTCTGGCATTCGGC
>FTIP01000747.1_pt2 | contig 13562 bp, 12 predicted proteins | sample 1658301 | NCBI WGS metagenome assembly FTIP01 (sample SAMEA3914813, study PRJEB12502) | metagenome | biome: forest; material: soil | place: Canada | collected 2011-07-07 | depth 0.3 m
TGTTCACCAGCACGTCGACGCCACCGCATTTCGCCTCGACGGTGTCGAACATCAGTTTGACTGCAGCGCTGTCACTGACGTCCGCCTTGATGCTGAGCGCACGGCCGCCGGTGGATTCGATCTGGGAGACCAGGGCTTCAGCAGATGCTGCGTCGCCGGAATAGTTGATGACCACGGTGAAGCCGTCTGCAGCAAGGCGAAGCGCTACGGCGGCGCCGATGCCGCGGGAAGCGCCAGTGACTATGGCGATATTGCTTTCGTTCATGAGAGTTCTCGGGTGAGGAGCACGTGCCAGACCGTGCTCCAGGCAGAGGGGGCGATGTCGCGGTGAACGCAACACGGCGTCTGCTGATTGAGGGGACGATCCTCCAGGAGCGGACCGACGGCCCGCCCCTGCGTTGGACTCGCTTTGGCAAGGCCATGATCTGTACCCGGAACCCGGGCGGCCAGCTAAGTGTTGAAAAGATTCGCAACGGACCGCCGGCAGTGGCGATTGCGCACCGACCGCGGGCTGTGATCTACCGAAGTGGCGATTCAGTCGCGTTGGTTTTCAAAAAGTCTCAACTGTTTGCGCGCGTCGGCGTTTCGGCTGCCCCAAAGTGTTGGGAGCTCGTGCAGGCTGCCGAGCCAGTTCGGTCATGAGAAGGAGATTTCATCCATGCAGTCATACGTCAACCGGGAGATGCGCAATCTCCAAACGGTGCTCTCCGAAAGGTAACCGATGCGTACCTCGCTCCTCATGCTCGGCGCCATGGTCCTCTACGCCGTCTGCCTTGGCGTCGCTCGGACGCTCCGTGCCAGCCTCGGTAGCCCGCACCTGGCCGCCTTGGTTGCCTTCCTGCTCATATGGCTTGTCCTCGCGCTGTTCAATATGTGGTTCGGCGTGGCTCGAGCGGGTTACTCTGTCGCTGAGGAACTGCCCGTCTTCATGCTGCTCTTTCTCGGCCCCGCATGTGCGGCATGCTTTTTCACCTGGAGAGGGCGCTGACGCGACCGAGAACGTAGGGAGATATCCAGGCCTACGTTCTCGGAGGTCGCTTGAGTCTTGCCGCCCCGCGGCAGAGGGGGATGTCTCTGGCGATGCATTCCGGGATCGATCGACGATTGCCTGTCGAGGGCCCAGGCCCGCAGTGGGCTGTCGGAACGGGGTCGCTACGGTCTTTAGCGACAAGGGAGCAGCTTGATCTGACCGCAGTACCCCAGCTCGAACATCTGGGCATCCAAGTGCCTGTCTGCGACGAGGCAGCAGTCGCAGCTCTGACGTTGACCGAAGCAAGAAACGGGGTGTTCCGTCACGTGTCGGTAGATATCGTGGAGCACAAGGCCTGAAGCCGCCACAGAGCGGCGCTCCGGCTCGCGATGCGAGCCGCTCCGCCGTTCTCGCCGCAACTCTCCTCAATGTCGATCATGGTCAGCTGCACCGAAAATCTGACTTTCCACTTCGGTCAGTTCCAGTTCCTTCCGGCAAGGCGCCTGCTGTTGGAAGACGGCCAGCCCATACGGCTAGGCAGTCGTGCGATGGAGATCCTCTCGGTGCTTCTGGGCAGCGCAGGATCGGTTGTCGCCAAGGAGACCCTGATTGAATCAGTCTGGCCCGACACCGTCGTAGACGGCGCCGCGCTGCGCGTGCACATGGCGGCCTTGCGAAAGACACTGGGACATGGGCGTGGCGGGCGACGTGTCATCGCGACAGTCACCCAGCGTGGCTACAGTTTTGTAGCTCCAGTGGTCCGCCTTGATGGACCCGATGGTCTGTCCTCGGGCGACGCTCCGAACCTAGCGACTGTTGACGTTGTCGGAAGTTTGGTCAACTTGGTCGGGCGCGAGGAGGTCGAGGAACTCGTGGCTGCGCGCCTCTCGGCGCACCGCTGTGTGACCGTTGTAGGCACAGGAGGGGTGGGCAAGACAGCGCTTGCCAGGGCAGTCGCGAATCGTCTCGCAGATTGCTACCCCGGCGGTGTTCACTTCGTTGATCTCTCGACACTCGCCGACGAACGATTGGTCGCGAGAGCGCTCGTTTCCGTGCTGAATATCGCGGTGTCGACCGAAGACGCGGTGGCTGGAATACTCACCGCGCTGCTCAGCGCAACCTCGTTGGTCTTGTTCGACAACTGCGAACACGTCGTCGCAGCTGTGGCCCGCTTGGCGGAGCTGTTGCTGATTCGAGTACCGTCGTTGCACATCCTCGCTACAAGCCGAGAGCCGCTTCGGATCCGTGGCGAATGGGCGCACCGACTGCACTCGCTCAACGTCCCTCCGGTGTCGGATTCCGGAGATTCGATGACGGCCCGAAAGGCCATGGAATGGTCCGCGATTCGGCTCTTCGTTGATCGCGCCGGTAAGTTCGGGGGCGACTTCGAGCTCTCCGACTCCGATGCATCCGTGGTTGTCGAGATCTGTAGGCGTGTCGATGGGATTCCATTGGCGATTGAGCTGGCCGCGGGGCGTGTCGCGCAGCTAGGCTTGCACGGCTTGGCGCAACGACTTGACGATCGATTGAAGACTCTCGCGCGAGGATGGCGGAACGCACCTCCTCGTCATCAGACGTTGCGGGCGACCCTGGATTGGAGTCACGACCAGCTCGATGAGGAATCTCGCTTGGCGCTTCGTCGGGTCGCCGTTTTCAAGGGGGTGTTCTCGCTCGAGTCTGCGCGAGAGGTATGCGGTGAAGATGTCCTCGAAGGCATCAGCGACCTGGCCGAGAAATCGCTGTTGACGGTGGACAGCGGAAGCGTCGACGCCCCCTATCGCTTGCTCTTTACGACCCGAGAATATGCGCTGGAGAAGCTCATCGACAGCGGTGAGCTAGACCTTACGCTCAAGCTGTGCGCTTATCACTGCGACCATCTACTGCGCGAGATGTTGGATGCGCACCGGAGTGGTCGCGACGATCGCATCGACACGGCGGGACGTCGTCTCGACGACATCCGGGCTGCAATTGATTGGGCCTTCGCTCAAGAGGAGGAGCTGGAGCTCGGTCTTCGTCTGACGATCAACTCGAGCTTGATATTTTGGGCGCGATCCCTCGTCAGCGAGTACGTGGAGCGAGTCCGATTTGCGCTCCATCGGCTCAACCTGGTGGCCGAGACACGCCCCCATCACGAGGCTTGTTTGAGGGAGGTGCTGACCATGCTGATGGCGCCGGCTGGAACAGTCGCGCAACTGGTCGTTCAGGTCGACTGAACGTGCGTGGCGCTAGGCCGATCTCGTCTCTTCACGTCGTCGGGGGCAAGAAATCTTTGATTGAATTCTGTCAGCAAGAAACGGAGCGCCGCCGCGGCTCCCCGTCGATATCGTGCGGTTCCAAGGGCGAGCAATCCTGCGCGCCTCCAAACGAGATCAAGGAAATTTCATGTCGAAGCAAGATGACAACAAGGCGATCGTCGGCCGCTGGTTTACCAGCTTCTGGGGCGAGAAGTGCGACCTGTCGATCGTCGACGAACTGGCCGCCCCGGACATGCTGCTGCACTACTCGCTGCACGAGCCGCGTCGTGGCCGCGAGGACATCAAGGCGTTCATGACCGACTTCCGCGCAGCGTTCCCCGACCTCAACTTCTGGGGTGCGGCGGATCTGATCGCTGAAGGCGACTACGTGGTCGGCCGCTGGGAGGGTGGCGGCACCCACACCGGCGCCGCGTGGGACGACTTCCTGGTGGGTTCGCTGCCTGCCAACACCGGTCGCGCGATGCGCTTCACGGGAACGACGGTGCTGCGCCTCGAAAACGGCAAGATCGTCGAAGAAATCGGACTCGACGACGGCGTGAAGGCGCTCGAGCAGCTTGGTCTGATCAAGCACATCTAAGGCTAACCCTCGACGCCGGCTTGGTCGGTTCTTAGGGGCCGATCGAGAGCGCGGCAGAGGCGCCGCAGAACTCATCTGCGGCGCCTCATTACCTTGGCTGTACAGACATCGAATGCAGGTATGCGGCGCGGCTCCGCCAACATCTGCGAGCACCACACGAGGTGGCGATCGCGCGCTTTGGCTCGCGGTGCCCTTAAATTGATTGCGCAGTCCTCGACGACGCGGTCTCCGTGCTGGATGGGGGCGAGTCCTGCTCGGCGTTCGCCACCGAATGTGTGCGTGTGGGGATCGCGCAGCGCCGGGCGCAGGCTGAGTTTATGACGCGAGCTCGCGACGCCGTTGAGCGGGGCATTCGCGAGGATGGCGGAATCACGCCACAAGAGCTTCTGAAGCGAATGGACGAGCGAATCGAGTGCTCATCGCTTGCGAACAAGCCTCGCGATTCTTAGAGGTCGGCCTGGCCCCGCGATCGTCGCGTTCGTCCTATCGCCGGCAGAAACGATCGACAGGCGACGGGCGTGCGGCTCGCCGGCGAAGATCAGACGCTCAGTTTGACAAGCCCTTCTCATCCGCTGAAGGGCTTCAATTGCTCTCGCGCCAGCGCAGACCCCGGCTTGTTCCCGCATAGTAGGCTGCCATTAGGACGAAAATCAGCACTGCGATGGTCGGGTGAACAAACCATCCGAGTGCGGCCGCTACGACGTACGACAGAACACCCAATATCGGACGGACGAGTTGCGCGGCAAACAGGTCGCGCGGAACGCCGATGCGGGCAAGTTCGGGGTGTCTGTGTAGGTGCATGAAGAGTGGGAGCCAGGAGGCGGACATCAAGCCCGCTACCAACGCGTACAGAACAACTGCAGCTCGTTGATCGGAGAGGCTGCCATCTCGAAAGGCCGTCGCGAGCACCCCTGTCGGGAACGGAATCAAAGCCGTCGTTCCCAGGATGCCTAGATTGATCCAGCCACATCGAAGGTCGACCTTCCGAAGCCGATCGAACATGTAGTGGTGGTTGAACCAAATCACGCCCACGTAGATAAACGCCACCGTGTAAGCCAGATAGGAGGGCCATGCCTCAATCAGTTGAAGGCCGAGGCCGCCCACCACCTCTCCTGGTCGGTGAATTTCGAGGCCCAGGAGCGTCATGACGATTGCGAAGACGCCGTCGCAGAGCGTCTCCAGGCGTCCGGGATCGGCGAGTGCGCGATCCTGTGTGTCAGAGTCGTGGCTTAGGTTTGGGGTGTCTTGCGGCATGGGATTTGGTTCCGTACGGTCGCCGCGTCGGGCGACTTTTTTGGCAAATTTCACTTCGGGGATGACCTGTTCGAGCCAACGGTGGAGATAGCCACCAATCGCTGGGCGATGGACATGGCATTGCGTGAGGCCGGCACCAGGCTGGAGTACGGTGACTAGCACCGACATCTGTGCCCTAGAAGCAGACAAGATCGCGAACGAGTTCGATGGCGGGGCCGAGTTCGGCGTTGCCGCTTCGAAGTCGGGCGCTCGGATAGAGTTCTTGTAAGGCATTGGTGAGCGATGTCTCATCCATGCATGTAAGCACCGCGCATGGCTCGGACTCATATGCCGCCACCAGCACGTGTCCGAGCGGATACTCCGCCACGGCGTAGACGACCTCGTCGGGACTATCCAGTGGATTGGAGCGGAGCACGTCTACGGGACACGCCGTGCCGGCGCAATCATCTTCGTCCCTGCCCTGGAGCAGGGCCAGCACCTGTTGGATGATCATGGTTCGATACCTTGCTTCGCTGCGTCGTGGATCCTGAAACGCCTCGCGTCAGATCCTGGAGCTTGAAGCAATCTGCCAATCTGCGAACTCCATTTATTGCGGTTGAATTGTTGAGGCCCTGTTCGATGGCTTGCCTGATCCCACTACGCCACGACAGCAGCGATCTGAGCAAGCCGCAGCGTGGGTCCTTGCACAGCAAGAACCGGGTTTTCGTATCGACAGCGACGTGTACGATTTCGATCAAGAGGACTCTGTTCTCGCCGACAAGCCCCTTTCCATGACCGACCGTTTCAACGCCGACATCCTCCTAAATTACGCCGTGTCGGATGATGGACAGAAAACGACGCTCGTTCTCGGCGGCGGTGCTTCCGCGCCACAGATGACCCTCACCATGTCACCGGACCTTCTAGAACGCCTCATGCTGACGCTGCCCGTGATCTTGGTGGAGATTCGCGAGCGTCGAGAGCAAGTCGAGATTGCTCTCTACCCTATGCGCTGGAGAAGCTCGATATTTCGCTCGCGCGGGAACAGACGACTCGCGTTTTGACCTTGCCCGTGGCAGGCAACGCACATGTCGGGAATGCCATCGAAATCCCGTTTAATGTTGTGTGAGCGTTCGGATTCGTACCACTGCCAACACCACGTCGAAGAGGGCAAGACCTAAAAATGAGCGAAGCGACAGATCTGAACCAAGGTGTTGAAGCCGATCCGCTGGAACCTTCCGAGCGTGCGCGCTCTAACTTCGTGCGCAGCATAGTGCAGCGCCGTGACGGCTCAACGCTCGCCTCGCCGACGTGGTCCAGCCCGACTCCAAAGCGCATCGTGCAATTCTGGAACGATCTGCAGCGATTGCCAGAAGACGTCGAGGTCTGTATGGACTCGTGGAAACAACTCGAACGGAATGGATTTGAGGTAGAGGTGTTCGACGAGAGTTCTGCGAGAGCGTTCATCCGAAGCCGCTTAGGCGCTCGCCATGAGAGAGCCTTTAACAGGTGTTACCACCCTTCAATGATGTCGGACTACTTTCGATATTCGTACGTAATGGTGGAAGGAGGTTTCTACATCGATGCCGACGACGTCTATCTCGGCACGCCGATTGACCCACTGTTCGTGGATGGACGCCTGAAGCTTCAGCCGTTCTGCTACGACGTTAAAACGTCTCAAATGGTCGCACCGTCGATCTTTGCTGAGCCTGGGGCAGATCAGCCGGGGTGGATCTTCTACTTCAATACTACGCCTCTAATTGCGTCGCACCATCATCCCATCGTTGAAAGAGCGTTGTTGAACGCCACCATTTCCCTCGAAGCAGATCTAGCAAGTGGGTTGCCCGAGGTCCAGGCTACGACCGGCCCTGGCAACCTCACCCGGTCGGTGTTCGACGTGTTTAATGAAGGATGCCCGCCTGACGCGATGACAGTTGCGCATGATTGGGAACTGACGTCCATAAGCCAGTGGCCACTTAGCTACCGCAACGACTCAAGAAACTGGCGGCTGTCCAATCAGCAGGCATACCGTGCATCTCCGCTTTCGGACGCGCGATGAATCTGGCACGTCCACCCTTGGCCGCTTTTCGTCTGGCGTCTCGCCTGGCGCACGGCCTTCGCAAGATGCTGCCGGCGCAGACGTCCAAAGCATTCGGCGCTCAACGCGCGTCGAGCGGCCGGACGATTGAAAAGATCTACGTAATCAACCTCGACCGCGAGCAATCACGTTGGTCCCGCGTCAAGCAGGAGCTTCGACGCCTTCGGGATGGATTCGGCAACGATCTTCTCAGCCTAACGGAGCGACATGCCGCTGTGGACGCGAGGGGCTTTTCGCACGATCCGCCCACTGACGCAGACGTCGATCCCTTTTACACATTGGCAGATCAACTTTTTGTCGAACCGCAACCGCGGACGCTTCCGACGCGGTACGAGCTTGAAGCACCGATCCGAATGACCAGGGCCGAGGTGGCGGTTGCGAAATCACACATTGAGGTCTGGAGGCGAGTCGCCCAGGGGGCGCAAGAACATGCTCTCATCCTTGAGGACGACGTGTGGTTTCACCCCAGTCTTGCGCGTCATCTGGAAAAAGCCTGGAAGGACGTCACGCTCGAAAGCGAAAAGCACGAAGGCTTCGACGTCCTTTATGTGTCGTTCTTGGAGGTTGCGCACGGCGCTCCAAAAACGTTCGTGTCGAGCCATGTGTTCCGGCCGGTGCGTGGACTGTGGTACTTATCGGGCTACATACTCTCCAGACAAGGCGCAGAAAAGCTGCTTCGTCTGCTCCCCTGTCGCGGTCCGGTCGATCTTTGGATCAACCACCAGTTCAGCGTACTGAACGTGCGAGCGACCAGGCGCTCTCTCGTCCGTCAAAGAAGAGACGCCCCATCTACAAATTCGTATTCGATACTTCCCACACTCTCCACGATCGGCGCAATCAACAGCGAAGGCGCCGCACTGTTTAACGTTCGACCGACTCAACTGCCTGTTTTTGCATTTGGCCCACCGAACTCGGGCCAGTCCTCCCTCGCGATGGCGTTGTCGATGCTCGGGTACCGATGCTGCAGCGATCTGAACGCGCTGCCCAGGCTCGAGTTGACGCGGCTTCGTGAGGGCAGTGTTGACCGGGTCTTCAATGCGTACGCCAACGTCGGATGTCTGGAATCGATCATCGACGACCTCCGACGTGGCTATCCCCAAGCTAAGTTCATCGTGACGGCCTCTCTAGGCGACCCTGCTACCCAAACCGCTTCGAGCGTTCCAGCCGGTCTCGAAGGTGCCGACATCGTCGTGCTTGATACAGCCAACGTCAATGCATGGCGCGTCCTGTGTGAGCACCTGAGGTGCGCGCCGCCTTCGTGCTCGTTTCTGCCAGGTCGTTGCGCGTGCGGCCGGCGATCACGACGTAACGGACGTTCACGTCCTTGCCCGGATCCACGAGCAGGGGCGACTTCGGGCCGATAAGAGCGTTGTGGACCGAGGCGCCGGACTCGGCCTTCGCGCGAACTCCGTGAACGTGCTCCCGGAAAGCTTCGTAAGTGCGAGTGAACACGCCCAGACGCGTGCGGATCTGATGCGCGCCTTCATCGACTTTGCTGGCGAACTTCCCATACGAGCCGCTGTTGGCGAGATAGAAGTCGGCGCCTTTGATCTCGATGAGGACGACATCCATGCGCGACCTGCCGGTGAAGATCGCGAAGTCGACGAAGCCATCGCCGACCGGAAATTCGGAGAAGGCGATGTATTCCTCGTCGGGCTTGGCGTAGACCTCCGCGAAGATCGACAAATCCTTCTTCACCAGCGTTTGCAGTTCCCTTTCCGAACTGCCGGACTCGACGAGCGCTGCGACGCTCGCCTTCGTGATCTTCCGCTCATCGATGTCCATCCGTCTGATCGTGACCTCGCGAGCTTCGAGATGCGGACCGTCAATGAACGGGTCTATCGAGTTCCGGATGCGTTGAATCAGCGTCATGAGGCGAGGGTCGCGAGCCGTCTCCGAATCGAATTCCTCCGCCGAGCACCCAAGAAGCTCGACGGCTTCGCGCCGGTCCAGCCCTGTCCAATCCGGAGAGCCGTTTGCCGAGAACGAGACGGCGTCCAAGCTTCCGCCCGAACTCCGCTCGTAGTGCTCGACCACTCGGGCGCTGGCATCGACCAGCCCGTTTTCGAGCGCGGTCCGACAGGCCGACTCGATGGCGTTGGTGACGGACTGGCCAGTGTTGAGATCTCCAAGGTCAGTCAGCAGCAACCCGATTCCGTCCGCAGTCGCGAACACCCTGGCTCGGCAGATGCCGTCCCGCCCGGTGATGGAGTTGCCCGGATAGCGAAGGATGGTGTCGACGACTTTCATGGATTGCATGGGCGATGCCGAAGTGGCGGAGCCTCGATTTTTAGTCGAGCTCGCGCCTTTTCCGGGTGCCTCGATAAGACGCGCATGCCTTCTCGGAGCTCATCTGACGAGCCCGAGGCCTGCCAGGCCGATGCGATGGGAAGCGCGTGGAGTAGTCAGAGGCGTCAAAGAACGTCAGCCACTCCCGCCGCGCCCGGAAGCGCCGCTCCAGGCTGCGCTACGACGGAAAGTCCGGGTGCGCCACCCCTGCGCGACCTTTCGCCACCCCTGCACGGGGCCGGGCGAAACGGCGGAGAGCTGGCAGCAGCACGGGTTAAAGACGCAGACAGCCCAGCACCCCACCCGCGCCCAACGCGTGGAAGATCGATCGACCACGTAGGCCGGTGATCCAGACGAAAATCCGGCCGCGGCAGCGCGAGCGAGGTAGACGCGAGGACAAATTATTACGTTTGAAACCAAACGTCATGATTGCCCCATAAACTATGGCGATTTGCGTAGTGATCGGGATGTCTGTGAAGTTGGGGCGAAACGGACCAGTCAACGGGGTGCCTGGGCCAGTCTTGAGGGCGATCGAGTCGCTCCACATGCCGGCGATGCCGCAGGTCATCCTGCGCTTTTTCAATGCGGCTGGCGGCGACCTTGCGTCGGCGGACGCGTTGGCGGAGCTGGTGCTGCAGGATCCGGCACTCAGCGCACGGATCCTCACGGTCGCCAACTCCGCCGCGTTCCGGCGCGGCGCCGAGATGCGCAGCATCAAGCAGTCGCTGATGATGCTCGGGACCAGCCTCGTGCGCACGATCGCTTCGTGCGCGCTCGTGCAGTCGGCGTTTCGGCGCGTGCCCGGGTCGGAAGCGCGCGAGCTGGCAGGCTTCTGGCACCACTCGCTGCTGGTCGCCGAACTTTCCCGCGGCATCGCCACGGAACTCGGCGCGCGCCCGGAAGAGGGCGAGGAAGCGTACCTCGCCGGCTTGCTTCACGACGTCGGCCAGCTGCTGCTCCTGGGCGGGCTCGGCGATGCGTACGGCGCCATCCTCGGGCGCGCCGAAGGCGAGGACGGGTTGTCCGAACTGGAGCACGCCGTCCTCGACACGGACCACGGTGCGGTCGGCGCGTGGCTCGTCGACCAATGGGAGCTGCCGTCGCTGATGGCCGACGCGATCCTGTTCCACCACCTGGCGGCGGACAAGGTCGGGGAGCTGGACCGCCTGGGTCGCATCCTGTGGTGCGCGCACTTCGTCTGCGTCGCACCGCAAGTCACGCGTGACGCCGGCCTGGGCGTCGTCGAGCGCCTGATCGGCGTCGAGGGCGCCCGGCTCGACGTGCTGTACCAGGAGGCCCTGGCGCGCGTCGATGCGCTGGCGCTGGCCCTGGACATCGAGAAAGCCCCGCGCGAGCAAACCGTTCCGTTGCGGATCGCACTGCGGTTGCCGGACGCCGCCGACGCGCCGCCCCAGGACGCTCAAGAAGCCGCGCTACAGGCCGCCACGGCGCCGATGACGGCGTTGCAGGCGCTGCCGCTCGACCTGCCTTCCCTGCACAGCGAGATCGACCTGCTCCGGTGCGTCCAGGAGGCCGGACGCCTCCTCTTCGGAGTCCAGCAGTTCGCCTTTTTCCTGCTGCAGCCGCAACGCCAGGTCCTGTCGGCGGCCCGCACCGGCGTCGATGGCGGTGCCTTGCAACGCATCGAGATCGCACTGGGCCAGAACGGCAGCCTGTGCGCCCGATCAGCCGCGACCCGCCAGATGGTCGACACCTTCGATCTCGAAGCCGAAGAGGCGCTGCCGCCGACCGACCGCCAGATCGCACGCGCGCTGAAGGCCGAAGGCCTGATGTACTTGCCGCTGTTGGCGAACGGGGTGTTGATCGGGGTCGTCGCGCTTGGCGTGTCGTCGGTGCAGCGCACGCGACTTTCCGCCCGTTCGGCATGGCTGCAGAATTTCGCAGGCATCGTGGCCGCCAATCTTGGCGCCTGGCGGCTGATGCGCGAGCGGGAGGCGCAGATCGAAGCCGAGGTGGCCGGACGCTTCGTTCTCCAGGGACAGCGCGTCGCGCACGAAGTCAACAACCCGCTCGCCATCATCCGCAACTACCTGGCCTTGATCTCGAACGACGCCGCGGCCGGCGGTTCGGCTGCCCTGCAGCAATCCGACATCTCGGTGCTGCGCGAGGAGATCGAGCGGCTGTCGGGGATCGTCACGAACCTCACGGTCGACGCGTCCGCGTCCGCAGCACCGGACGGGATGATCGATCTCAACCAGCTCGTCCAGGCGATGCGGACCGTCTACGAGTCCTCGCTGTTCGGTGCCACGAACGTGCGGCTCGACATCGACCTGCCGCCCGAGCCGGTCTTCGCCTGCGTCGACCGCGACCACGTCAAGCAGATCGTCTTCAATCTCTGGAAGAACGCCGCGCAGGCCCTCAAGCCCGGCGACGTGGTGGTGACCACGGTGACCGCGCGCGTCAACCAGAACGGCGCGATGTTCGCCCGCATCCTGATCCACGACTCGGGACCGGGCCTGCCTCCGGCCGTGCTCGACTCTCTTTATCGACCGTTGCAGTACGCGACGGCGACGACGCGTCCCGAGGGGCGTGCAGGGCTGGGACTGTCGATCGTGCTCGCGTTGGTCGAGCGGCTTCGCGGAACCATCAGCTGCCACAGTCAACCGGGACGGGGCACCACCTTCACCATTCTTCTGCCCGAATCACAGAGGACGGCCTGATGAAACAGCTCTTCGACGATGCGATTTCGACCACCGGAAGCGACATGGGACGGGTCGACCGGATCCTGATCGTCGACGACGAGCCCCGACTTCGATCCAGCACGCGGCGCCTGTTGAGCCGCCCCGATCGCCTGATCTTCGAAGCGGAGTCGGTGACCACCGGCATGCGGCTGCTCGAGTCCGAGAAGATCGATCTCGCCTTGCTGGACGTCGGCCTGCCGGATGCCTCGGGGCTCGACCTGCTGCGCTGGATATCGCAACATCGCCCCGGCACGTCCGTCATCATGGTGAGCGGGGACGTGCACATCGACTCCGCGATACGGGCGCTTCGCGACGGCGCCGTGGAGTTCGTGCGCAAGGGCGAAGGCAGCGACTTCCTGCTCGCGCGCGTCTCCGATGCGTTGTCGCGGCGAAAGCTCCAGCGCGAGCATCGCCAGATGACCGAACGCCTGGCGCAATCGGAGCGCCTGCATCGTTTCCTGGTCGAGAACTCGCCCGACATCATCTATGCGCTCGACCGCGAAGGACGGTTCACCTTCGTCAACACGCGTGCGGAATCCTTGCTGGGCTTCACGCGCGACGAATTGCGGGGGCGCTCGTTTTCATCGGTCGTCGACGAGATGGACCGTCGTCTCGCCGTCCAGATCTCGACCGCGCCGCAAGGCGAAGCGAGCGGGACGACCACGGTGGAATTGCGCCTGCTGTGTCGCGATCGGGAGTCCGGCTCGTCGGCTTCGCAATCGGTCGTCATGATGGTGTCGGCGATCGCCCTCCACGACGAGGTGGAGAACGGCGCATCGGGGCCGCGGGCCGCATTCGCTGGCAGCTACGGCGTCGCCCGCGACATCACCGAGCGCAAGCGCATCGAGGAGATCATCAGTTTCCACGCGTTCCACGACCAGCTGACAGGCCTGCCCAATCGCCGATTGTTCAAGGACCATCTCGAACTGGCCCTGGTGCAGGCGACGCGCCGGCAGAGTCGGGTCGGGGTGATGTTCGTCGACCTGGACCGCTTCAAGCTGGTCAACGACACCTACGGGCATCTCGAGGGCGACGAACTGCTGCGCCAGTGCGCCCAGCGCATCCGCGACTGCGTTCGCGCCGGCGATACCGTCGCACGCCAGGGCGGGGACGAATTCACGGTGCTTCTGCCGGACTTGACCGCATCCGAGGACGCGATGGCCATCGCGGACAAGATCGCCGCCGAACTCAGGCGCCCCTTCCAGGTCGCGGGGCGAGACTTCTTCGCGACGGCCAGCATCGGGATCGCCGTGTTCCCCGAGGACGGCGAAGCGTCGGAGCAATTGCTCCACAACGCGGATACCGCGATGTACGAAGTCAAGGCCAAGGGCAAGAACGCCGCACGGGCGTTTTCCGCGGAGATGCACACGGGATCCCTGCCCCGCCTGGAACTGGAACGCGACCTGCGCCGCGCCTTGCCCAACGGCGAGTTCGTGCTGCA
>FTIP01002741.1_pt3 | contig 13501 bp, 11 predicted proteins | sample 1658301 | NCBI WGS metagenome assembly FTIP01 (sample SAMEA3914813, study PRJEB12502) | metagenome | biome: forest; material: soil | place: Canada | collected 2011-07-07 | depth 0.3 m
CCGAGTGCCTGACGCAGGACATCGCCGACTCCAATCGCCTGATCCGCGAGGGCAAGCCCGCCGGCAACGTGCACTTCATGGGCAGCCTGGCCGCGAAGTTCATCGGCATCGCGTTCGCGCACTTGCGCTCCGCCGACAAGATCCTGGCCGACTTCGACCTGCCCGCCTCCCTGCGCGGCCGCTACGGCGTGCTGGCCTGGCGCTTCCCGACAGCCTCCGACCCGCAGCACGTGGCGGCACAGGTGGCCGCCGTCCTGCGGCACATCACCCAGGACATTCCGTTGGTGTGGCCGCTGCGTTCGGCCGAGCGTCGCGCCGTCATCGTCTCCGGCTGCGACCACCTGCTGGAGCAGGCCGGCGTCATCATCGTGCGCGATCGCGGCTATGTGGACCTGCTGGCCCTGCTGCGCCACGCGCGCTGCCTGGCGTCCGGCGCCGAAGGTCATCTGCTGGAGGAAGCCGGCGCGCTCGGCATCACCACGCTGACGGTCGGCCCCGAGGCGGGTGACGACGACGACCTGGCCGGGCGCTGCGACATCGCGGTCGGCCTCGATGTCCAGCTCGCGCAGCGCGCGGTTCGCGTGGTCAACGCGAACGACAACCGCCTCGACGACAAGGCCGCCGGCCCCGACATCTGGGACGGCGGGGCCGCCTCCCGCGTGACCAAGTGGCTCGCTCACTGGCTCGGCTACAAGTACCGCGCGAAGCGCAAGGACAGGGAGACCGCGGAGTAGCGACGCTGCCGGCGATTCGACAGGCCGCTTGACCGACCGGGCTCCGCCGATTCGGATGTCGATTTCGTGATCGAACTCGCGGGGCCTTCGGGACGCTGAACCACACGGATTGATTGCTTGACGCTGTCGAGTCAATTCGTCTCTAATCGGCCCGGTCAGCAAGACACAGCAGCTGCGGGACAGGCCTTCTCCAGCTCCGAGCACTGGGTGGCTGGAGCAAGTGACCTCGATGCCAGCACAAAGCGAAGCCCGCCAGCAACTTTCGGACGACCTTGACGCCACGCGTCAAACGAGCAAGCCCCTCCGGTTCCTGGTCGACATCCATCGCATGCGCGGGGTGTCGATCCTGCTGATCGTCGCGACTCACTGCATGTACGCGTTCCAGTGGCAACAGCACCGCTGGATGGAAGATCTCCTGTACGACCTTCTGGACGACTCCACCGTCATCTTCGTCTTCATTGCCGGCTACCTGTTCAAGCATGGCGCCGATCGCTTCTCGTACGGACGCTATCTGGGAACGAAGTTCCGCAATGTCATCTCTCCGTACTTGCTGGTTTCGATCCCGGCCATTGCGTTGGAACTCCGGCATGGGAGCCACGCCTTCGACGCGCTCCCCTTGAGTGAACCGTCGCTTCCGGTCAAGGTGCTCTACCTGTACATCTACCCGGGCTTGCACCTTGACTTTCCCTTGTGGTTCGTGCCGGTCGTTGCGCTGTACTACGTGGCTGCGCCGTTGCTGCTGTGGCTGTCGAACCGCCCGATGGGATATTGGATCCTGTGCCTGCTGGTGCCACTGTCCGCGCTGATGCACCGGCCTACCTTCAGTCACGACCACAACCTGGTACTCGCTCTCTATTTCCTGTCGGCCTACGTTCTTGGCATGTGGAGCTGCCGATATCGGGATCGCCTGCGCGAGCTGATCGACGCGAACCTGAACTTCCTTGCCGTTGCATTCCTCCTGCTGGTGTGCGGGCACTTCCTCTGGTCATCACACCACGGCAAGTACACCTTTCACGAGTTCATGGATTTCCGTGGCGAGGGCGTGATCGATTGGATCTATGTGCAAAAGCTGGTGCTGTTGCCGGTGTTGCTCGGCCTGAGCTGGCGGTTCCGCCACGCCAGGCTGCCGTGGCTGGACTATCTGGCCGATGTCAGCTTCACGATCTTCTTCCTCCACATGTATGTGATCTTCTTGTTCGAATCCGTCCTTCACTGGAAGCTCCACGAGGTGAACATGATTTCGTACGCGCTGCTGTTTGCTGGCGCGGTGCTGGCGCCATGCCTCATCGCAGCGGCATCCCGCCGCGTGTTCGGCGGCTGGAGTCGCTCGCTCGTCGGTAGTTAGCGACGAGTTCCCGGCCCTCACGGGCGACCAGCGCGAACATGCCAATCAATCCTCGACGACCCGAGGCTCCCTGCGGGGATGTCGATCGAAGCCTGCGTCGAACCTGCGCTTCAAACGCAGGAACGGCCCTTCGACCCACCGGTAAGACATCTTGGCAAGCAACAAGACGACCAAGCCCATGACGATCAGATAGGCCATGGCCAGTCCGATCGATCCGTCAAGAGACGCGGGCAGCGCTTGCAGCAAGGGTTGACCAACGAGCTTGTGCAGAGGCCGGTGGAATACATACACCGCGTAGCTGTATCGGCCCAGGGTCCGAAGCGGCCGGAACAAGAACATCGCGCGCAGGCCCGACGGGAGTTGTCCCTGATCGGCGAGTATCAAGGCCAGCATCAACATCGCAAAGGCGAGCGACAAGGCAGAGTAGCCGATCGTCTGCCCGTAGAACGAATCGAGCTGGAATCCACCGCAGACCACCGCTGCCACCGCGATCGCGGCAGTGGCCTGTAGTCCGGTGCGTTGCGCGCGCACCCACTCCAGCAGCGCAGGCTCGCGCACGATCACGGCCACTGCGGCGCCCAACGCCAGCGCGTCCATCCGGCAGACGGACGCGGTGTAGACCAGCCCGGGCCCGACGCCGCCCAGGCGCATGCCCAGCCGCACCCCCAAGCTCGTCACCGCGAGTCCGGCGCAAACCTGCAAGAGGCGCCGCGGTGTGCAACCGCGCACCACGAAAGGCCAGAGCAGGTAGAACTGTTCTTCGACGGCCAGGGACCAGTAGTGCGGGAACAACTGCCACGTATCGGTGCGCCAGTTCTGCAGGTAGAGCCAGAACCAGAGCTGCTGCTCGCGGTCGTGCTCGAAGATCGAAGGCAGCATGCCCAGGACAGGCAGCAGGACGAACCCGACCACCAGCGTCGCGTAATAGAGCGGAAAGATCCTCAACGAACGCCGCCAGAAGAAATTCTTGAGGTACGCGGGAGATCGTCGCGTGTCGAGCAGGATTCCGGTGATCAGGCAGCCGCTCAGGACGAAGAAAAGCTGGACGCCCACCCAGCCCAGGTCGAACAGGCGATAGAGCAGGCGTCCCGACAGGGTGTGCGCCCCCCCGAGCGTGTTCCAGCTGTGAAAGAGCACCAGCGCGATGGCCACGCCGCGCAGGCCGTCGAGAGACGGGAGGTGGGTTTCCGAATGGAGTGTGCTGGATTGCCCAGGGCTCATGCGAGACGCCTTCGCGAACTTGCCATCAACATGTACGTCGTCACCACGATTTCATCTTCGGCCGACGATACTCCATCGCTTTGCACTTGCTTCTTGCTTGCTTCTAGCTTGCTTGTCGTGCGCATTGCGCGACGACGTGCGGCAATGCCTCGATTCGACAGGTCCCTGCTCTTCCTGCCGCAGAGCGATCTGCTAGATTGGAGTCATACAGCCGGGCACGTCGCACGGACAATGACATGAGCCCTGACAACCCCATCCCCGCTGTCGCCACTCTTCTGATCGGGTTTGCCAGCGCGGCGTTGCTGGCCCGTCGTTTCGGTGCCCCGTCGGCACAAGGGCGCTATGCCTCGATCGACGGTCTTCGCGGGTACCTGGCATTCTTCGTGTTCCTGCACCACTCGCGCACTTGGTACACGTATGCTCGCACCGGTTCGTGGGATGCAGGCCCCTCGAATCTTTTCCTTCATCTGGGACACAGCAGCGTCGAGCTGTTTTTCATGATCACCGGCTTCCTGTTCTTCGGAAAGCTTCTCAGCGGCAGGCAGCACAAGATCGACTGGACCCAACTCTACATTGCTCGATTCCTTCGCTTGGTCCCTGTGTACCTGTTCTCGATGGCCTTGCTGTTTCTGGTAGTGGCCAGCTTGTCGCACGGCGGCGTTCACGAGCCCAGGGGGGAATTGCTCAAGGGCATTGCGCACTGGCTGGCATTCACCGCACGTGACCAACCCGATCTGAACGGGGTGCACGACACTTACACCATCGACGCGGGTGTGAGCTGGTCGTTGCCCTACGAGTGGCTGTTCTACTTCTGCCTTCCTGCGCTGGCCTTGCTCGTGAACGTGGCGGCGCCGCGCCGATATCTGGCGCTCGGCCTTTATGGCGTGGTCGGCATGGCGCTGTGGAGTACGCGCGCCTGCTACCCCCTGGCCTTCGGCGCGGGCATGGCAGCGGCGTGCCTGGTTCGAGAGCCTGCTTTTTGCAGGCTGGCGTCGCGCCCATCCAGCAGCTGGGTGGTGCTCGGAGCCATCACCTTCGCTATCGCCGGCTTCCACAATACGCATTCGCTCGGCGTGCTCCCGTTCCTGACGCTCGCGTTTTGTCTGGTGGCTGGGGGCAACACTCTGTTTGGCGTGCTCGTGGCTCCGGTGTCCCGGTTCATGGGCGAACTGGCTTACAGCATCTACCTGCTCCACGGCCTGGCCTTGTTCGTGGTGTTCACCTTCGTGGTGGGCCGCGGGCAGGCGGCATTGCTGCCTGTGCAGAGTTACTGGATGTGGGTCGCCGGCATCACGCCGCTCCTGGTGTTGTCTTGCTATCTCACCTTCCGCTTCATCGAATCACCGGCCATGCGCAGCAGCAAACCCGTTGCCTCGTGGCTTAGGCGGCGGTTCACGCAAACCGGAACCTGATCGGATTGCAGGTTCCGCCGGCATGGCGACTCGGCGAGGGCATGAGCTCGGCCAGGTCGAAGCCGAATCGCCGGCAGCGTCGCGAAGGTCACGCCGACCGTCTGCTCGTGAAATATCGAGACTAGGGCTTGTGGGAACCTGCTCTGTCGCGTAGTGCAGGTGGTACCACTCGGCCGAGTGCGCCGAACCTGCGGCGATCGTGTTGGTGGGATCGAAATCCAGCGTCCCCGAGCGCACGAACCGAGGTGGCGGACCAACGCGGGTGCACGTGCTCCTCCATCGCACCGCGATGCGCCTCGTGCTCCTCGGTCGTCTTGATTTCGTCATCATCCATCTCACGACGCCATCGGGTCCGAGAGCGCCTCGTTTGCTGTGCAGAACTCCCCCCCAGATGGGTGGAAGTCGTGTTTGCCGCAGCTAGCGTGTGAGAAAATTCGCAGCTTAAGAATCAGCACTGACATGCTGAGAGGCCGGGGGGCTCTGATGGGTGGCAAACTCGCTGTTTTGATGTACCACGCATTGACGGACGCTGAAGGCCGTTGTGCGGATGCGGATCCGCACTACGCCATTCAACCCGCGCAGTTCGCAAGCCACATCGATGCGCTGAAAGAAGCCGGGCTGCAAGCACGCAGCGTGAAATCGATCCAGACCGGCACTTCGCCCGCCAAGATCGTTGCCATGACCTTCGATGACGGTCATGCAAGCAACGCCAAGGCGGCCGAGATGCTTGCCGCCTGCTCGTTCAGCGCCGATTTCTTCGTCAACCCGAGCACGGTGGGTCAGCCCAACTACCTGTCCTGGAGCGAGCTCAGGAACATGGTCTCGGCCGGCATGTCGGTCCAGTCGCACGGCTACCACCACCGCTACCTCAACGAACTGACCCGCGAAGAAGTGATGGCCGAGCTAGTCGATTCGAAGCGCGAAATCGAAGACCGCCTGGGCGAGGCCGTGACCGTCTTCGCGCCGCCCGGTGGGCGCACGTCCGACGGCCTGGCCCAATCGGCGGCCAGCGTGGGCTACAGCGCGCTGTGCACCTCCAAGGTGGGGCTGTGGCAATGGCAGGACGGCCCCTGGTGCATCCCCCGGTTTGCCGTCCTGCACACGACTTCCGAGGCGCGCTTCGAGCGATGGATTACCAAGGACTGGCGCGAGATGGCCATGCAGCACACGCGCCACGCGGTGTTGTCGTCCGCCAAGCGGCTGCTTGGCAACCGAGGCTACGAGCGCCTGCGGGGCGGCCTGCTGCGGTCCGGCCAATCGTAGCGAGCGCCAATGAACGAAGCCTTGTTCTATCTCTGCGCGTTCGCGGTGGTCTACACCTACGCCGGGTATCCGGCGATCATGCTGCTGTGGTCCAAGCTGTTGCCGCGCGCGGTGCAGCGTGCCGCTGTCCAGCCGCGCGTGGCCATCATCGTGGTGGCTCACAACGAAGAGGCGCGCATCACCGCCAAGCTCGAAACCTGCCTGGCCCAGGACTATCCTGCGGAGCTGATGCGGGTGATCGTGGCGGCGGACGGCTCGCAAGACGCAACCCCATCCATCGTCCGCGCGTTCGATGACCCGCGGATACAGCTGCTCGCGTTCCCCACGCGTCGCGGCAAGGCAGCGTGCCTGAACGATGCCGCGGCAGCCTGCACCGAAGAAATCCTCGTGTTCACCGATGCGCGCCAGGCGCTGAACCCGCAGGCCGTGCGCTGCCTGGTCGAGAACCTGGCCGACCCCGCCGTCGGTGCGGTCAGCGGCGAACTGGTGTTCGTGCGCGAAGACATGAGCCCGTTCGCCGAAGGCATGGACGCCTACTGGCGCTACGAGAAGCTGATCCGCATGGCCGAGGCGCGCGTGCATTCGGTGCCGGGCGTCACCGGCGCGCTGTACGCCATCCGCAAGTCGTGCTTCCACCCGATTTCCCCCCGCACCATCCTCGACGACGTGGCCATCCCGATGCAGGCCATTCGAGACGGTTACCGCGTGGTGTTCGATTCGCGTGCCGTGGCCTACGACAAGCTCTCGCAATCGCCCGCGCAAGAAAAGATCCGCAAGGTGCGCACGCTGGCCGGCAACTACCAGCTCATCGGCTCGATGCCATGGGTGCTGCTGCCGGTGGCCAACCCGATCTTTCTCCAGTTCTTCTCGCACAAGGTCATGCGGCTGGTCGCACCGTTCGCCATGCTCGGGCTGCTGGTGTCCAACGTCTTCCTGGCCAATGTTTCCGGCTTCTACGCGAGCACGCTGGTCGCTCAGGTGCTGGGCTACACGCTGGCCTTGGGCGCGGTGCTGAGCCCGCGGCTGCGTCGCTGGAGGCTCGCCAAGCTGGCGTCGGCCTTCCTGCAATTGAACTGGTACGCCGTGCTGGGCCTGGTTCGCTTCTTCTCCAACCCCGAGGTGCACTTGTGGCAGTCTCATTCGGTCGAATCCGACAAGAAGGTCGGCGGATGAGCACCCGCCCGGCCGCTCCGAAGGGCGCTCGCACCGCAGCCCGCAGGGCGGAGGTTGCCTCATGAGCACCGACGCACGCCCGACGCGCGTCCTGTACCTCGTCTCGCTGTTCCCCTGCTGGTCGGAAACCTTCATCGTGCGCGAGATCGACGAGCTGATCCGGCTGGGTGTCGACGTGCGCATCGTGTCGCTCAAGCACGCGACGGAAAAGCTCGTGCAATCGGATGCGCAAGCGCTGCTCGATCGCGTCATCTACCCGGTGCGCGGGCCGGTCGCGCTGCTGAATGTCCTGAGGCAGGTGGCGACATCCCCGATCCGGTCGCTGCTCGACCTGGCCGGCCTGGCACGCGGCCTCGCCGGACATCCGCAGTCGCTGGCGAAATCGCTGGTCGTGTGGTGGCGAACCATGGCCTTGCTCCCCACCGTCCGCGCCGTGGCACCCGATCATCTGCACGCCCACTGGGCCACATTCCCGTCCACGGCGGCGATGTTCCTCTCGCGCCGCCTGGGCACGCCGTTCAGCTTCACCGCGCACGCGCACGACATCTTCCTGGAAGACCACCTGCTGGCCGACAAGATGCGGCAAGCGGCGTTCGGCGCCACCATTTCCGAATTCAACCGACGTTACCTGGCCGAGACGGTGTCGACCCTGGCGCTGGAGCGCATGCGCATCGTCCATTGCGGTGTCGCACCGGCGAGCTTCGCCTTCCAGCCCGATGGGCGCGAAGCCAACCGCATCCTGGCCGTGGGCCGGCTCGATGAGATCAAGGGCTTCGTCCACCTGATCGATGCGTGCGAGCTGCTGTCCCGGCGTGGCGTCGCGTTCGACTGCAACATCATCGGCGAAGGCCCGCTGCGCCAAGCCTTGCAGCAGCGCATCGACGCCGCGGGCCTGGGCTCGCGCGTGCGACTGCTCGGGGCCATGCCGCAAGAGAAGGTCCGCGAACACCTTTCCAGGGCCGCCGTCTTCGTGCTGCCTTCGGTGGTCACGTCGCGAGGCGACCGCGATGGCATCCCGGTTGCGCTGATGGAAGCCATGGCCGTGGGGCTGCCGGTCGTGTCCACCCGCGTGTCGGGCATCCCCGAGTTGGTGGTGGACGGCGTCACCGGCCGGCTGGCCGAGCCCGGCGATGCCGATGGACTTTCGCGGGCCATCGAACGCGTGCTGACAGAACCTGCTGCCACGGCGGCGATGGCCCGCGAGGCGCGCAACAAGGTGGAGAGCGAATTCGACATCGCCAATGAAGCGGGCAAGCTGCTGGATGCGATCAAGGGGGCGCAGAGCGCGCGCGCCGTCGCCGCGGGCGCAGGCAGCCCGGGCCGAATGAAGCGGGGCCTTGAAAGAACATGAAGCGCAGAGTTGTGCCTCTCGCGCGTTCAGCACCGATTCCTTCCTGGTGGCAACCTCTGTTCGAGACATCGGGTTGCATTTCGGTCTTCTTGTCCGCGGCATGGCTGCAGAGCTGGCTCGAAGTCTATGGCGGCGATTTCGACGGCGAGTGGGTGCATTGGGAGCACGATGGCCGCGTGGTTGGAGGCTGCCTGCTGCTGGAACGCGTGATTCGCGTCAAGGGCGTGCCCTTGCGCTCCGTCTTTCTCAACCTGACGGGGATCGCGTCCCGGCCGACGCCGCTGGCCGAGTTCAACGACGTCTTGCACCTGCCCGGACACGGCGATGCCATCGCAGCCGACCTGGCCAAGCTGCTTCTGGGCAAGCCCTGGAGCCGTTGCTTTCTTTCGGGCTATGAAGACGGCAGCGTGTTCGCCTCGCTGGCCTTGCACATGGGCTCGGCGTACGCGGAGCGTGAAACCCGCGCTGCCCCTTACCTGGACATGAGCCTGCTGGGCGAGCGCAGCTTCGAGACCACCCTGACCGGCAGCACCGGCACGAAAGTTCGCAAGCATCGCCGGCAGTGCGAGGCGCAATGGGGCCCCTTGAGTGCGCGGCCGGCTGCCAGCCTCGACGAGGCCTTGCAGTTCTTCGCCGATCTGACAAGCCTGCACCTGGCCCGCTGGGAGGCCCAGGGTGAAGCCACCACACTGTCGTCTCCCGACGTGCTCGACTTCCACCAGCGCCTGATCGGGCGCCTGTGGGACAGTGGGAGCGTGGAGTTGGTGCGCGTGGGCACGGCCGAGCGCGCGATCGGCTACCTCTACAACTTCATCATCGATCGCAAGGTCTTCTTCTTCCAGTCGGGCTTCGAATACGAGCAGGACGCGTCGCGCAGCCCCGGCATGCTGACCCACACGCTGGCGATCGAACACTACCGCCAGCGCGCGATGCGCGAGTACGACTTTCTCGCAGGGGATGCGCGCTACAAGCGCTCCCTCGCCAACAGCCACCGGGACTTGCACTGGGCTGTTCTCTATGGCGACCAGCTCTGGGCGCGGGCGTTCCTCTTCGGGCGCCGAGTGTGGTCGCGCCTGGCCGACAAGAAGCTGGCTGCTGAACGGATCTAGGAGACAGCCATGTCGATGCGCCAAATTCTTGCGACAGGGCTGCACCTGGCTTCCCTCTACTCGGGTGATGGGCTTCGTCGCGCGAAGGCCCAGCGCGCACCGCGCGTCCTGATGTACCACGGCATCGGCGAAGGCAGCGTGAGCGCTGGCCTGTTCGCCTGGCAGCTCGATTTCCTGCGCAAAGAATTCGAGTTGATGTCGCTTCGCGAACTGCTGCACAGGCGCGCGCAGGGTGCCCTCACCGGCCATGAAGTGGCCATCACCTTCGACGACGGCGTGCGCAACCACGCCACCACGGTCTACCCCCTCTTGCGCGCGCACAAGGCCCCGGCCACCTTCTTCGTCTGCCCGGGCCTGATGGACTCGGGGCAGTGGATCTGGAACACCGAGCTGCGCTGCAGGCTGCGGCACCTGTCGGCCGAAGAGCGGGCACCGCTGGCGGCCCTCATCGGCAGCGCCGACAGCGGCATAGAAACCCTGGTGGCCCAGGCCAAGGGCCTGGATCTGGCACGCCGCGGCGAGGCCGAGGCCTGGGTGCGCGAGCGCACCCCCCGGTTCGCGGCCACGCCGCAGCAGACGGACCAGTACGCGCCGATGAGCTGGGAGCAATTGCTCGGCCTCGACCCCGAACTCGTCACCATCGGCAGCCACACGCTCAACCACCCCATCCTTCCCACGCTGTCGGTCGACGGGATGCGCGAGGAAATCGATGCCAGCCGCCGCGTGCTCGAGCAGCGACTGGGACGCCAGGTGGAGCTCTTCTGCTACCCGAACGGCGACAACGATGCCCGGGTTCATGCCGTGGTCCGCGCCCACTACGACGCCGCGGTCACCACCGTGCCGGGCGCCGTGGGCGAGCACGACGACGCTTGCCTGCTGCCGCGCATTCCTGCCGGTGAAACCCGCGGCCTTTTCGTGCGCCGCCTGCACCGACACGCGGCCTAGGGCTCGCCTCACACCACCATGCTCCGACAGCTGCTTGTCCACGCTTCCAACTATTCACTCGCCAGTGTGCTGGTCACGCTCGCGGGCCTGATCTCGTTCCCGATCTTCACCCGCATCTTCAGCGTGAGCGAGTACGGACTGCTCAACCTCGTGTCATCGACCCTCGGACTGATGGTGGGCCTGGGCAAGCTGGGCTTGCAGACATCGACCATCCGTTTCTACGCGCAGGCGACCAGCGGCAAATCGGACATCAACGAAGGCACCTTCTTCTCGACGTCGCTGCTCGGCATGCTGATGTCGGGTGCGTGCGCCAGCCTGGCGTTGTTCCTGTTCGTCGAGTTCGCGCCGGCCTGGTTCTGGCACGACCCTCGGGTGCGCAGCCTGATGCTGCTGACCGCCGTGCTCGTGCTCGTGCGCGTGGTCGACAGCGGGCTCATCAACATCCTGCGTGCCCAGCAGCGAAGCGGGTTGTTCGGCATCTACTCGGTGGTCCGCCGCTACGGCGGGCTGGCCATCATCCTGTTCTTCGTGTTCGACGTGCTGCAGGGGTTGCACGGCTACTACATCGGCACCATCGTCTCCGAGGTACTCGCGGTGGTGGCGCTTGCCTTCATCGTGCTGCGCCACCACCCCATCCGGCTGTCGCAGTTCTCGCCCACGCTGATACGCGCCATGCTGGCTTTCGGCCTGCCGATGGTGGCCTACGAGATGGGCGGACTGCTTCTCGCGCAAGGCGACCGCTACGTCATCCAGGGCCTCCTCGGCGGCGAGGCGCTGGGGGTGTATTCGGCGGCCTACAACTTCTCGGAATACGTGCAGACGGCACTGCTGGCGTCTTTCGGCACCGCGGTGACACCGATGTTCACCCGCATCTGGGAGAAGGAAGGCGATGGCCCCACGCGGCGCTTCATCGAGACCGCGCTCCATTTCTACATCCTGGCCGCGGCAGCCGTCGCGTTCGGCATGGCCGCCGTGGGCGGCGATGCGCTGGCGCTGCTGGCCTCGTCGAAATACGTGGTCGGTGCGGCGATCATCCCCGTGGTGATAGGCGGCATGGTGCTGGACGGCGCCAACACGATGCTCGGTGCCGGCCTGTACCTGCACAAGCGCTCGAAGACCGTGATGTCCCTCGTCGTCGTGGCCGCGGCCGCCAACCTGGGGCTGAACTTCATCCTGATCCCGTGGCAAGGGATCATGGGCGCGGCGCTGGCCACGTTGATCACCTACTTGGGCCTCACCACTGCCATCGCCTTGTGCGGCCAGCGCTTCCTGCGCATCCACCTTCCCTGGGTGCATGCGCTGAAGGCCTGTGCCTTCGGCATGGTGATGTACCTCGTGACGACACGCGTCGGCCATGACAAGCTGCTCGTGTCCCTGGTGCTGAAGATGCTGGTTGCCGGCAGCGTCTACGGCCTGCTGGTCGCGGTTTTCGACCGCCGCGCCCGCGACGGGGTGGTTTCGATGTGGTCGCGTCTGCGCTCCTCGGCCCGTCCGGCGGCTGCGTCCACTGAATGATTGCCAAGGTGCACCCATGACACCCGAGACAGCAGACACCGCACGCGGGCCGGATCGAAAGATCCGGGTTCTCTTCATCAGCGACGAGATGGAGGTCGGCGGCACGCAGCGGCAGATCGTCCACATCGCCAAGGGCCTCGATCGGAATCTGTTCGAGCCCACCGTCGCCTATTTCTGCAACCGCTCCTTTCTCGTCGATGACCTGGAGCAGGCGGGCATCCCGGCCATCGAAATTCCCAAGCGCTCGCGCGTGGACCCGGCTTTCGTGGTGCGGCTGGCCCGCTTCATGCGGGACGGACGGTTCGACATGGTGCACTGCTTCTCGTTTACCGGCGAGATGTGGGGTGCCGTCGCGCGCCGCTTCGTACCGGCGGCTCGGCGCCCCGTGCTCATCACCTCGGTGCGCAATAAATACGACTGGTACACGCCCTTGCAATGGCGCATCAAGCGCTGGGCCTCGCTCGAGTCGAGCACCGTCGTCGCCAACTCGCGTGCAGGTGGCGAGCACGCGCGCGATCAGATGCGCCTTGACTCCGCGGCGGTCGAGGTGGTCTACAACGGCGTGGCCAACGCGCCGCCGGAAGCGCTGGCCACCGAGCCCGCGTCCCGCGGCGGGGCGCCTGTCACCGCCCAATTCGTCGGCCGCCTGGTCGAGCAGAAGAACGTGCCGGTGTTGTTGCGCGCAATGAAGCGCCTGCGCGATGCAGGCGTGCCGTTGCGGCTGCGCCTGGCCGGCGACGGGCCGCTGCGGCAGGCCCATGTCGAGCAGGCCACGTCGCTCGGGCTGGACGACGTGGTCGAATTCCTCGGCGAGCGCTCCGACACGATGATGTTGATGGCCGCGGCCGACTTCGTGGTGCTGCCTTCGCTGCGCGAGGGCCTCTCCAATGTGATCCTCGAGGCCATGGTCGTGGGGCGGACCGTGGTCGCGTCCAGCGTGGGCGGCAGCGTCGAGCTGGTCGAGCCGATGCAGACGGGCCTGCTGTTCCCGAGCGACGACGATGCGGCGCTGGCCGATGCCATGCGCCGCCTGGTGGAAGACCGGCCGCTGCGTGAAAGCCTGGGCGCACGCGGGCGCCAGCGGGCCGTCGAGCAGTTCACGATCGGCGCCATGGTACGCACCATGCAAGACACCTACCTGCGATGCCTGGCCAGCAAGCCCAGGTCACTCGCGACACGAAAGGCATGAATCGAATGGGGACCGCCCTCGGAGACTTTCTGATTGTGATCTCGAGCCGCCCGGCATCGGAGCTGGAGCGCAGAGCCCTGCTGCCCGAACTGTGGCCCGACATCGGCGGCGCCCGCCCGACGCTTGACGTCCGGTCGCCGGCCCCCGGCGTGGCGATCGTCTTCTCGGGCGACGTGCGCTGCGTGACGAACGGCGAGCGGGGCGGGCTCGGCTTGGCGCGCGTGCCCGAGCAAGGCGGCGCGGC
>FTIP01003890.1_pt2 | contig 13464 bp, 16 predicted proteins | sample 1658301 | NCBI WGS metagenome assembly FTIP01 (sample SAMEA3914813, study PRJEB12502) | metagenome | biome: forest; material: soil | place: Canada | collected 2011-07-07 | depth 0.3 m
CCGAAGCGCTGACAGTGGTTCAGACGCACCCAGGAATGCTCGGGTATGTACACTAACTAATACACACACTAATTCGTACATTTGCTACCCGACACGCCGCGCCGCTTCTTCAAGACAAGGCGGCGACCGCAGGAGGAACCATGAAGGAGGAGATGAGTGACCACCCCCGAAGTCCCGGACTGCCCAAGCGCTCAGGGGGCAGACCTTCTCGGGCAGCAGGCTGAGCTGCACACCGAAAGGCCGCCACGCTGGTCAGTTCCGGCAAGCGATCGCCAGTCATCAACAGCCAGGCAAAGGCGGCTTCGCGCCGTTGATCTGGTCGCCATTTTTTGAGGTAACCCGTGAACAACAGACTCGTGCTCCCGCGCTCCCTGCTCGTCATTGCTGCTAGCGCCATCTTGACGTCCTGCGCTTCGATCAATCCGAAGCAGGTGTGGCGCGACGAGCCCTTCAGCCTGATCGAAGGTGACGGCGACCTCGTCAAGATCTATCACCGTCAGCGCGGGGCCGCGCCGATGGATGAGCAGGACGTCTTCACTTCGGTCGCGGCCGGTTCTGCCTCGTGGTACGTCGTTCGAAGGGCCCAGGAAATCAAGTCGGAACCAAATGCGTTCACGAAGCAGGCAAGGATGGACTCCTGGTACGCCGACTTCCGAGCCGATGCCGCAAAGTACCCGCGAAGCCAACTCGTGGCCTTCATGCTCGGCGTTCGCATCGGCGACTACCAGATGCAGTCGAAGCAGTTCGCGATGTGCATTGACACGGAGGAGTCGTGTGCCATGCGCCAGTTGGAGAACAACATGGCCGCACGGATGAACGAACTGCCCCCATTGGGTGGCGATCAGCAGCATCTGACGCGCAACCTTGGCCGGTATACCCTGTACGTGAAGGTCCGCAACAATCGCGTTTCGTTCTCACGGGGGCCCGAGGAAGACCGCAAACTGGAAAACTTCCTCGTCGAGGCCAAGCGCCATCCGATTGCCTTCGGAATCGCGCGGATCGAGAACGTCGAGGAAAACTCGCCCCACGGGCGGTACGTTGTCAACGCCACCCTCGAGGCAATCGTGCTGAAGACGGGCGAGTTCGCCCCGCATCAGACGTCGGACTTCTATTGGTCTGGAGGGACGAAGCTCGATCTCAGGCTTTGAGGGTACGTGGCTCTAGGTTGCAGCCGCCTAGGCAACGCCGGACGCCCTGCTGCGGTGACAGGCCTTGGTGTCCGGGAGGGGTGATGCACGGCAGGCCATTTCCTGCCGTTGTCATCGAGAGAAATCGTTTTCCAAGGAGCAAGCATGAAGGCGTGGCTTCGCAGCAATTTTCGTGATCCGAAGACGTCGTTCGCGTCAGCGATGGCGCTCGCAGGCGGCCTCGGCGTCTTCTGCTGTTGTGCAATCGTCCTCATCGTCTTGCTGAATCGCTGAGGCGCGTCCGCGAATGACGCGCAAGCGGTCGTCGGCAGGGCGATGCGCAGTCGAGCCTGCGCCCAATGAGGTGGGCGCAGAATGTTTGTGCCGTACGCCAGGAGGGGTCATGGCAACAGTGCTGCAGCATCGCGAATTCGAACAAGACGGCATCTCGTTCACGATGTTGACCGGGCTGTTTGCCATCGCCGTTGCGGTCGAGGCGTACCCAATCGTCTGTGCGTCGGAAACCGCTGCACGCCTGGTCAGCCGCTTGCGCGCGGACGGCGTCCTCTCGCCAGACCACCTACTGGGTCTTGCATTTCGCGGTACGACGGAGCCTGACGAAGACGTTTCGGTCGTGCTCCGCGATTTGTGCGTCTATTTGGCGGTCAGCAACCTGCAGGATCGTGCGGTTGCCAACGCCGAAGCGTTCCTTGATGAGGTCGACTCCGCGGTCCCAAAGGCGTTCGAGATTGCGACCTTCAGACGACATAGCATCAACACATAGAGCGTGCCCCGGCAGCAAAAGGCGCTCAACCTTGCTGCCGTCAGCGGGAGGAGTGGGCAGGCTTCCGCTGGCTCTGTTGAGGAAGTGACGGGTGAACGGCCCAACAGGGCGGACCCGTGTCTCCGTTTGCCATCCTGACAATGCGCGATCGATCAGAATCGATGTCACCATAGCATTTCAGCGCGATTGGAAATCGGGCCTGCCAATATGCACCGCGTATATCGCGGCAGTGCGCTCATCGCACTGCTCACACGCTCGTGCGGATTGAGAATTTGCGTGATGGTCAAGCCGCCTACTCGAGCTCGAATGAGCACGTTACCGATACGTTTAGCGGCTGTTGCGCGAGCGCACGACCGCCAGCGGGGACGAATGCATGTAGGCGAATGCATGCGAATTCGAAAGGAGGCGTTTAAACTTCAGTTCCTCCTATCCATCGAAGCCTATGTCCAAACTTACCGCAATCAAGAAGCAGATCGCCGCACTCGAGGCGCAGGCCGAACGCATTTCCAAGGCAGAAATGTCTTCTGCAATTTCCAAGATCAAGGACATCATGTCCGAATTCAATCTGACGATCGAGCACCTGACTCAGACCGTCACTGGCAAACGGGCTGCGAAGAAGACGACAGTGAAGAAGACGTCGGTCGCGAAATATGTCGACCCCAAGACCGGGAAGACCTGGTCGGGATTTGGTCGCGCGCCGACATGGATTTCTGGAGCGAAGAATCGCGACGCCTTCCTTGTCAGCAAGAGTGCGGTTGCAGACTCCGAAGCCAAGCCGCCGGCTGCCGCAAAGAAGGCCTCAGCCAAGGCTGCGAAGGCAGTCAAGGTAGCCAAGAAGGCTGCGAAGCCGGCGACGAAGAAGGCTGTTGCAGCTGTCAAGAAGGCCTCCATCGTGAAAGCCGCACCGACAGTTGCGAAGAAGAAGCCTGCGGCCAAGAAGGCGTCCACCAAGAAGTTGGCGGCGAAAAGGGCTGCGTCGAAGCGAGCCGCGGTGGCACCAGTTGGGCCGACCGCAGCGCCGGCGGCATAACGAGCGCGTCGCGCCAACCTGCGTTCATTTGGCAGTGACGGACGCAGGTTTGGATTGACCTGTCCAGGCATCGGCGATGCTTGCTGCCTGACCGGCGCGGCGACCGTCACGATCGCTTCACCTGTCGCGATGTAGTCAGAGCCGACGCGCACTGGGTACCGCCCGCCGAGTTTGGTCGGCCCCTGGGGATTCAAACACCGCCTGCGTCCAACAACGCTTATGTCAACGCGACGGGCGCCCCAGTTCGTCTCGCCTGGACGCGGTGAAGGTCGGGCCCGGACGAGCTGTCACATTGGGCTGGCATCCTCCCGGCCGCGCCAGTGAGCGTGCGCGACGAGGGTCCATGAAACGCAGTGAACTCTACGCCCGTGTTTGGGTCGAACCCATGATCCGGGTGGCAGCCGATTTGGGCCTGTCCGGCCCGGGCCTGGCCAAACTCTGCGCCCGCAGCGGCATCCCAACGCCTGCGCGCGGGCACTGGGCCAAGCTGCAGGCGGGCAAGCGCTCACCCCAGGAGCCGATGGCTCAGCCCGAGCTCGATCCGAACATTGCGCTGCCTACACCGGCGCGGCGCGAACGCAAGGAGCGGAAGAGGGCGTTCGACGAGGGCGTTCGCGCGGGCGTGAACTTCCGAGGCAAAACGGACGTCGCACCTAGCGACGGGCAGCCCGAGCAGGAGGCCACTGATACGTCACGCCGGGACGCGGTGGACATGAGCGCCATCGTCGCGACGATGGCGGACACGCTCGATCGACCGCACGCGCTGGTGCGTGCCACCGCCGTGGCGGTGGCACGTTTGCCCACGCTCATAAAACGGTGGGAGCGCGCCACGCCGATGCAGCGCGCTTCCTTGACCTTGCCGCATCGACCGCTCTTTCGAAACGGTCGTTATGAGCTCGATGTGCCCGGCGGCCTGGCCCTCATCGCCTCGCTGGAGGCGATGGACTGGATCCTGCGTTTCGTCGATGCGCTACTGAAGGGGTTGCGAGGGCAGGGCGTCCGCATCGAGCGGACGAAGCGCGACGACGAGCGGATCGCGGTGCTTCGCCTGACCAAGAATGTTGAGGAACTCGTGCTGTCCCCGGTGGTTGAGGGATACAAGCGCGAGTCCGTCGGCGCCGAAGAGTTGGCGCGCCTGCAGGAGGAAAGCGGGGGGGCCAGCAAATGGCGATATTGGCCGTCGGGGCGCATGAGTATCAGCGTCCAGGGCACGGAGCGCATCGTGAGCGCGAGCTGGTGCGGCACGCCCGAGCGTCTCGAGGCGCAGCTGGGCACGATCGTCGCGACATGCCTTGAGTTGATGGCGCAGCAGCCGACGCACCGGAAGGAACGCGAGATCGAGCAAGAGCGGCAGCGGCTGGAAGCCGAGCGTCAATACAAGCTGCGGCGGCAACGCGAGGCGCGAGAGGAGCAGCTCAAGCGGGCGTTTGAAGCGTCACAACAGTACGGGCAGGAGCGGCTGCTGCGCCGGTTCCTGGCGATGGTCGAAAGGGAGGCAGATCAGTTTGTCGGGCCTTACCCAGAGCGGGCCAAAGTGTGGCTGCAGGTCGTGCGGGCGCAACTCGAAGCGCAGAGTCCTTGGCGACACACCCTCGGTGAGTCCTTGCAGGGGCTGTCTTGGCAGCCGTGGCCGCCGCGCTGGTGGCCCAGCTCCGAGGCGCTCGAGGACGACTGATCAAGTTCGTCAACTCGGACGGCTCGAGTGGGTCAGCGCTGTGCGCCGCGCTCTCAGTCTCATGTCCGAAATGCAGCGGTTGCCGACTTTAGGGAATGGCGATCACAAGTCAGCTTTGTGATCGGAACCGGTCTCGATCGGTGCTCTTCGTACGCGATCTAAGAACCTGCGCGCCGCGAAGGAGCGCGGGCGTGGACGGCTCACTGCAGAGACCGTCGAACTTGCTCCGCAAGTGCGGCGTTTCTTCGCGTGATCTCAGCCAGTTGTTCCTCCGATACATGAAACGACACTGAAACCTCGTCCGGGGTGGTAAAGGTCATGACTCGAGTCGTCTGATCCCGTGCGAGCGAAATATCGAGCTTCTCCAGCGCACAGGGTAGACGGCAGTCTCGAACTTGCTCACGACGCTCGCGCACGTCCAGCAAGATCATGGGCAGCGTCAGCATGAGGCGTTCTAGAAAGTCCGGCGACACGGTGAGGGTCATCTGTGGCGCGGAAGCACAGTCGCTGAGAACGAACGTCGTTTTCTTTCCATCATCTGACGTGGCGCAATTGAGGAGGATGTCCGCGTTGAAACGGTCGGTCATAGAGAGGGGGGCTTGTTGGCGATAACACATTCTTCGTGATCGAAATCGTAAACGTCGCTGTCGATACGAAAACCCGTTTCTTGCTGTGCAAGGAGCCACGCTTCGTCTTGCTCAACTCACCGCTGTCGTGGCGTAGTGCGATCAGGCAAGCCATCGAAGAGGGCCTCAAAAACTCAACCGCAACAAACGGAGTTCGAAGATTGGCGGACTGCTTCAAGCTCCGGCATATGGCACGAGACGCATCCTGATCCACGACGCAGCGAAGCAAGGTATCGAACCATGATCATCCAGCAGGTGCTGGCCTTGCTCCAGGGCAGCGACGAAGATGAATGCACCGGCAAGGCATGTCCCGTAGAGGTGCTCCGCTGCAATCCACTGGATATTCCCGACGAGGTCGTCTACGCCGTGGCGGAGTACCCGCTGGGATACCTACTGGTGGCGGCATATGAGTCCGAGCCCTGCGCGGTCATTACCGGCATGGATGAGATCTCACTCACCAACGCCTTAAAGGAACTCTATCCGCGCGCTCGACTTCGAAGCGGCAGCGCCGAACTGGGCTCAACCATCGAACTCATTCGCGACCTCGTCTGCTTCTAGGGCGGAGATGTCGGCGTCGCCACAGTACCTCCGGCCGGGTGCCCGTGATGACGCAATGCCGCCTCGATCGACCGGCGAATAGCCACTCCCTTCCGGTTTGCTCGAACCAGTCCTTTCCGAAGTGCAACTTGGCAAAACTCGCTCGCCGCAGCGACCGTACAGAGCCGAATCCTATGCCGCAAGACGTTCCCAACCTCAACCACGACTCTGACCCTCAGGACCGCGCGCTCGCGGATCCAGGGCGCCTGGAAACCCTCTGCGACGGCGTCTTCGCGATCGTCATGACGCTTCTGGTCCTTGAGATTCACCGACCAGGAGAGGTGGTGGGCGGCCTCGGCCAGCAGCTCATTGAGGCATGGCCATCCTATCTGGCCTACACAGTGGCGTTCGTCTACGTGGGCGTGATCTGGTTCAATCACCACTACATGTTCGAGCGGCTGCGCAAAGTTGACCTCCGTTGCGGTTGGATCAACCTCGGCATCCTGGGCACGACCGCCTTGATCCCATTCCCGACCGGGGTGCTCGCAACGGCTTTTCGAGATGGCAACCTATCAGATCAACGCGCTGCAATTGTCTTGTACGCACTGGTTGCCGGCCTGATGTCGGCCTCCTGGCTGCCACTCTTCGTGCATCTTCACAGACACCCGGAGCTTGCCCGCATCGGCGTTCCGCGCGATCTGTTTGCCGCGCAACTCGTTCGTCCGATATTGGGTGTTCTGTCGTACGTCGTAGCGGCCGCGCTCGGATGGTTTTTTCACCCGATCATCGCGGTGCTGATTTTCGTCCTCATGGCAGCCTACTACGCGGGAACAAGCCGTGGCCTCCGCTGGCGGGAAAGCAACTGAAGCCTCCACGACAGAAACGTCGCCCGATCGCAGCCTGGGAATTTCCTCTAACGTAGGTCGGAATGCGAGCCTGTCCGGCCCAGTCGTCGTCTACGAATCGCGTTGAGCGACTGTAGTGGAAACATCCGGCACAGGTTGTCCATCCTGCAGATTCGACCGCAGGCTTCTAGGAGCTCTCTCAGTTACTCATTGAACTGAGATGGGCTGGCTCTGCGCTTCGGGCAGCGCTGCGGTCGAAGGAGTTCCGTCTGCTACGACGCGCACGGCTCGCGCAACTCATGGAGAAGCGAAAAACGCCGCAGGCGAATGCTGCGGCGTCGACGACGCGCTACCGGTTCGGCCATCGCAGGCCGGCCAGGCTCACCGCACTTCTGGCGTTGGCTCAGATATGCTTGATCAGACCAAGCTGCTCGAGTGCCTTCACGCCGTCATCGAGCCCGATCTCCTCGACGATCTTGCCGTTTTCGAGACGCAGCACGGTCGTTCCCGTGAACCGCATCGCGCGACCCGTATTGGCCGGCAGTGAGCCCACCAGGAAGTCGTCCCACGCGGCGCCGGTGTGGGTGCCACCACCTTCCCAACGGCCGACCACGTAATCGCCTTCAGCGATCAAATCCGCCGCGCCCCAGAAATTGAGGTCGGGGAACGCTGCGCGGAAGTCGGTCATGAACGCCTTGATGTCCTCGCGGCCACGACGCGGCTCGTGCAACGAGTAGTGCAGCAGCATGTCCGGCGCGGCCAGTTCGTCGACGATCGACAGGTCGCACTTCTCGCCCCAGAAGCTGGTGAACCAGCGGCCGACGATCGCCTTGTTGTCATCTTGCTTCGACATGAAAGTTCCTTGGTCTCGTTCAGAGGCGCGCAGGATTGCCCGCCCTTGGAACCGCACGATATCGACGGGTAGCGGCGTCGGCGCTCCGTTTCTTGCTGACCGAATTCATTCAACTTTTTCTCGAACCCGACGACGCGAAGGCATGTGCGTGGCCTGGAGCGCCACGCACATTCAGTCAACCTGAACGACCAGCTGCGCGACTGTCCCAGCCGGCGCCATCAGCAGGTCGGAACCTCTCTCGGACAAGCCTCGCAATGGGGGCACCTCTCGGCCACCAGATTGAGTCGACGGAGAGCAAATCGGACTCGCTCCACATACTCGCTGACGAGGGAAGGGCACCAACCATTTTGCGCATTCCGGCTCGCCGGCTGACAAGTCCCGTGCTGTGGAGTATGACGAGGGACCCTACGCCGGATTGCCGGAGCAGAGCCTCAAGGGGCTTTCCTCGCTCGAGCCCGCGGATGCGGACGTAGGTGCCGTGGCGGACGCAATCGCGCGCGTCGTCGATCTCCCATTCGGGGCGCGCCCGTTCCGCGTGCACATTGATCCATCGCAGGATGGCTGCGAGGTCGCAACGGCGTGGCCGATCGTGTTCGCACCGAGATGTATCGCCGCATCGGCCTAGAGGACCTCTTGAAGCCGCGCGTGATCAGTTAAGGAAACAGCCGGGGGCGAATGAGGATTCGGCGCTCGCCTTCGCTCCCGGGTGGCAGCCACGATGCCTGACCAGCCGCGCACCGCTAGGTTCGAGATCCTTTGGTCGACGCTGGTCCGGCTCTCGACGCATTCGACATCGGCAAGGAGGTGGCCCCGGCGCAAGAAACGGATCGTACGTACGGCGCAGCGGCAATAGGCTCAGAGAAACTCCGCATCCCGATCCCGCTATGTCTCCCCTTCCCAATGCTGCAGGTTCACGACGACACAATCAGGATCAGCCGCGCGAGCCTCATCAATCGATCGATGAGTTGCTGGCCCGCTTGAATCTTGACTCCGACGGCAGACCGCGCGGAGAGAGTCCCGGTGCGTCGCCGTCGCAGGCCCGCCCCCGTAAAGCTCCCAGCAGCATCACGCTCGTCGTGCGATCGCTCAGATGGTCGAACACCGAGCCTTTCGATACCACCACCAGGCTGAGCGCGGTTGTTCACGATCTCGTGGACAAAGATGCCAACGAGTCGCGGCTCTTGCTGACTCTCGCCGACGACAGGCCCATAGACGAGGCTCCATCGGCCGAAGCGTTCCACATGGCGCTCATGCACGCCATCAGCCTACACAGGCTGCACCGACTCTTCACACACGGAGAGAGTGGCGCGCATCACCGTGGGGTCGTTCCTGGCGGCTACAGCGAGCGCACAGGCGAGACTTTTCCGCACGAAATGGCCGCTTGGCGCGCTGAGTTTCGCGCGATGGCACCCGAGCAACAGATGCTGGCCGCCACAATTGTCTGGCTGTATCAATCTGGCCCCGATTCGACCTGGCTCCGTCGGGTGCCCTGCACGTGGCCAGCGACCGAGGCCATTCAGTACATGCGCGACGCCGGCTGCATCCGTGACTGGCTTCGCCTCGTCGCACTCTGCCCCGGCTGGTAGAAATCCGAATTCAACCGCAAGGAGCGGAGTTTCGTGCGCCGGGGAGGTTCCTAGACTTCAGTCATCGCAAACCAAACAGGGTATCCACGTGAACACGACCGAAACCACCAAGCTTCAGCTCCGCTTCCGTGCGCCGATGGCAGTCGGCGGACAACTGATCAGCTACGCCGTAGGAGCATGCTCCATCGGAGAACTGCTCGTGGCACGTGGCGCACGCGGCGTCTGCGCGATCTTTCTCGACGACACTCCCGAAGGCTTGCGCAACAAGCTGCACGAGGCATTTCCCGACAGTACGGCCCATCAGAGGCAGGATTCGCTGCAGGACGACCTCGACAAGGTGCGCGACTTCATCGACAGCGCGGACGGGGCCGTGACGCTCGAGATAGACGCCGAAGGGTCGGCATTCCAACAGCGCGTGTGGAAGCTGCTGCGCGAGATCCCGGTAGGAAGCACTCTCAGCTACTCACAGGTCGCAGAGCGGCTGGGCACACCCGGCGCTGCCCGAGCAGTGGCGAGTGCATGCGCGGCCAATAAGCACGCCGTAGTGATTCCGTGCCACCGCGTGGTTCGGGGCGACGGCTCCGTGTCGGGATACCGGTGGGGTGCGGACCGCAAGCGGCGCCTCCTGCTCAAGGAGTCGGGACGGTGATCCGCGGAGGGTCGGCTATCACCGACGGCGCACCATACGACTGGGAATCGATCGCCAGATCGCTCGACGCGCACGGCAACGCCGTCCTTCCTCAGCTGTTGTCGACAGCCGAATGCGCAGAGCTGATCGGCATGTACGAGCAGAGCGAGAGGTACCGAACCCGAATCGTGATGGCCAAGCGTGGCTTCGGGTCCGGCGAGTACAAATACTTCTCCTATCCGCTGCCTGCCGTGGTCGCAAGGCTGCGAGCAGAGCTGTATCGCAACCTGGCGCCAATCGCAAATCGATGGAATGAAGCCCTGGCCGTTGATGTCCGCTACCCCCGAGAGCTCTCCGAGTTCATCCAGCGTTGCCATGCAGCGGGGCAGCAGCGTCCGACCCCGTTGATCTTGAAGTACGGCGTGGGCGACTACAACTGCTTGCACCGGGATCTGTACGGCGAGCACGTCTTCCCACTACAGGTTGCCATCCTCCTGGCGCAGCCAGGCAAGGATTTCGAAGGGGGCGAGTTCGTCATGACGGAGACCGGTTCCAGAGGTCAGCGCGCAGAGGTGGTGGCGCTGAGCCAGGGGGATGCTGTCATCTTCACCGTCAACGCTCGACCGGCAGCCGGCGCACGCGGAGTGCGCAAGGTTTCAATGCGCCATGGCGTCAGCCGGGTCTTGCGCGGTCGCCGAAATACCGTCGGGATCATCTTCCACGATTCAAAATGACCTCCTACCTTGACGATCTCTTCCCCGCGGATCTCACACCACGCCGCGAGGCGATCGGCGAACAGGCATTCGTGCTTCGCGGGTTCGCGCTTCCGCATGCAAACGAGCTGATTGCCTGCGTGGCGGAGCTGGATCGGCTCGCGCCCTTTCGACAGATGGTCACTCCCGGCGGCTTCACCATGTCGGTTGCCATGACGAACTGCGGTCGCCTCGGCTGGACAACAGACCGTCGCGGATACCGATACAGCCAGACAGATCCAGTGTCGGGTGAACCCTGGCCCGCGTTGCCCGAACTCTTTGTGACGCTGGCCCGCCGGGCCGCGGCTCAGGCGGGTTTCGAGAAGTTCACGCCCGATGCATGCCTGGTCAACCGGTACCGCCCGGGAAGCCGCCTTTCGCTGCACCAGGACAAGAACGAGCAGGACTACGACGCGCCCATCGTGTCCGTGTCGCTCGGCATCCCGGCGACGTTCTTGTTCGGCGGTCATGAACGATCGGATAAGGCGAGTCGAATTCCCCTTCATCACGGCGACGTCACGGTCTGGGGTGGCCAGGACCGACTGCGTTATCACGGCGTGCTGCCGGTGAAATCACATCCGCACCCGATGGTCGGCGACGAGCGCATCAACTTCACGTTTCGCAAGGCTGGCTAAGCCTTCCGACGATCTGTTCGCATCGACTCGTCCGAATGGTCTCGACAGCAAGAAACGGATGGCTCCCGACCACGTGCACGCTCACACTGAGCATCCGACGCAAAAAACCGGAGACCTTGCATGGCCAGCGCCACACCCAAACGGAAGTCCGTGCCCACTGGCGATGCAGTTCCGCTCGGATCCTCGCCTCTCGAAGCTTCCGCTCGCACAAAAGTGATCCTGTGGCTTCAACAGGCCGTCACCGAAGGCCGCGCTGTTTGGAGGATCCGCGCGAGCGGTCTCTCCGAAGTTCATTTCAAGTCCGGTGAGGCATTCCTCCTCGAGGTGGATGGCATCAGTCGCATCCAGAAGAGTACATGGACGGGGCTCCACTCATGAGAATGAACATAGGCAAATTCGACTCGGAAGTCGGCATGCTGACGATCGTCACCAATGAGCGCGCAGAGGTCTGCGCCATCGAACTGGGTAGCCGGGCGGCCCAGCTTCCGCAGAGACTGCGGACTCTCTACGGCAGCAGCGAAATCGCCGGCGAGGGCATCCCCGACGCTGTGAGCGGTGCCCTCGTCAGCTACTTCGCTGGCGATCTCGCAGCCATCGATGCAATCGATGTCGCGAAGCCCGGATCAGAGCTCGAACGCCGTGTTTGGGAGGCGCTCAGAGCGATCCCGCACGGAACGACCACGACCTACGGCGAGCTCGCGCGCAAGCTCGGGTACGACGACCCGCGCGCGGCGGTGGACGTTGGCGCAGCCAACGCGGCCAATCCAATTGCCATCGTCGTGCCATGCCATCGCGTGATCGCAAAGAACGGCGACCTGAGAGGCTATGCCTGGGGTTTGTCTCGCAAGGCCTGGCTGCTCGCCCACGAAGGAGCGACGCCGATGGCAGCCAAGGCACGCCCAGTCGAAACTGGCCGGCTGCCTGGATTCTGACCCGATGATCCTCGCAGACCTCTCCTCCGAAGCGTTCTCCCGAGCGTCCACTGCCCTTTCGGGGGTCGACAAGGACTGGGCACGGCATGTCGAGTCGATTGGCCCCTGTCTGCTCGAGGCAAAGCCTGCGAGAGAGCCCTACGAAGCATTGGTTCGCGCGGTCGCCTATCAACAACTGCATGCCAAGGCCGGTGACGCGATCCTCGCTCGATTCCTGGCGCGGTTTCCTGATTCACGGTTTCCGGAAGCGGCCGCGGTGCTCGCCGCCGAGGAGACAGCCCTTCGCGGATGCGGATTTTCCGCGAGCAAGGTCTCGACCATCCGAGGCATCGCGCAGGCAACTCTAGATGGGATCGTACCCGCTCGCGCAGAGGCCGTCGGACTCTCGAATGAAGCGCTGATCGAGCGACTCGTCGGCATTCGCGGCATTGGTCGCTGGACGGTGGAGATGTTCCTGATCTACACGCTCAGTCGATCCGACGTACTACCGGTCGATGACTTCGGCGTTCGCGACGGCTACCGCCGCCTCAAGGGCCTGGACGCAATGCCTACACCTCGGCAGATGCGCGAGATCGGCGAGGCCTGGAAGCCGCATCGCACCGTCGCCGCCTGGTACTTGTGGCGATCGACGCGGTCGACCTGAGTTCGATCGCAAGAAACAGAATGCGCACACACGGCCGCGTCCCTACAGTCAAGCATCGACGAGCCATGACACAGAAAATGAAACCGAGCCAACCACCCCATCCTCCCAGCCGCTATGCCAGCGACGATGAACGCTGGGCGGCCGTCCTCGCGCGAGACGCGGCGGCCAATGGTGAATTCGTGTACGCCGTGAAGACCACCGGCATCTATTGCGGCCCGACCTCTTCCGCTCGGTTGCCGAAGCGCGAGAACGTCGAATTCTTCGCCACGGTCTCGGCGGCGGAAGCGGCAGGCTACCGGGCAAGCCGCCGAGCATCCGCCGACCAAACCGCCTCTGCGACACACCGTACAGACATGGTCGCAAGGGTATGCAAGCTGATCGACGAAGCTGAGGTTCAGCCAAGCCTGGAACAGATGGCGTCGGAGGCTGGTCTGAGCACCTTCCATTTCCACCGAGTATTCAAGGCCGAAACCGGACTTACGCCGAAGGCATACGCAAGCGCTTCGCGAGCCCGGCGCCTGCGAGGTGAACTGGGTGATTCGGCCACGATCACGGATGCCATCTATGGCGCCGGCTTCAACTCCAACAGTCGTTTCTACGAGGCATCCACAACTCTCCTCGGGATGTCCGCGAAGGAATATCGCGACGGGGGATCCAATGCAGAGATTCGGTTCGCAGTTGGGCAGTGTTCGCTGGGCGCAATCCTCGTCGCTCAAAGCCAGCGGGGCATCTGCGCGATCCTGCTGGGAGATGATCCGGATGCTTTGGTGAAGGACCTTCAAGACAAGTTCAAGAAGGCCAAGATCATCGG
>FTIP01003917.1_pt2 | contig 13154 bp, 11 predicted proteins | sample 1658301 | NCBI WGS metagenome assembly FTIP01 (sample SAMEA3914813, study PRJEB12502) | metagenome | biome: forest; material: soil | place: Canada | collected 2011-07-07 | depth 0.3 m
GGACATTCCCAAGGTGCTCGACGGTGCCTCGCGGCTGATCAACGAGGTGCTCGGCGAACGCGGTCGCCACGCGCGCACGGCGCTGGGGCATGTCGTCATGCCGCTCAATGCGCCCGTGATGTTGGGCTTCCTGGCGGAGGTTGACGAGACGAAGATGCCCGGCCCGGTCTTCGCGCGGTAGGCGACCTTGAGTGATGCAGGACCAGGCGCCAAGTTGGTTGAGATTCGTGGGAACCGCGGCCGCTGTCATGGGACTCGGGCGCGTTAGCCTGACGGAAGGCAGACCAGATGCAGACGGCACGTCGCGGCCTGCCTCTGAATACTGGCAGCCATGCCGGATCGATTTGAGCCGGCCAATCCGGCAAGCATCGGCAGGCAATCGTTTCGCCTGTCAGTCGCTGATGCCTGCCATCCGTCTTGACCAAGGAATATCGAATGAAGTTCCCAGCCATCGCCATGGTCGCCGCCGTCGCAGCGATCTCCGTCACCGCGCATGCGACCACCGGCATGCCCTCCCAGCACGAACTCGCTGGCCAGCCTGTCGCAGGCAACTCAGTTCCCATCGATGCCGGGGCCGGCACGGAGTTGGGCTCCTATGGTCGCTATCTGATGCTCAATGGCAAGAGCCGCGACGAGGCCATCGCAGAGGCGACCAACATCGATCACCCCGCCGCGCGCAATGGATCGCCGAACCGCGCCTCGCCTCATGCGATCGCGATCCGGGCGGCATCGGCGCCGTCGACCCAGTAGCAAGCTGCCGCCGGATTCGTGCATCAATCGAGGATCGGGTCGGGCGGCTCACGCGAGCGGAGCCGTTCGCCTTGCGGCGCGCCCCCATTCACGGCACTTGTTGAACGTCCAGTCGACCAACGTGCGGAGTCGATCTGCCGAGCGACAGGGCCAGGTCAGAATCCGAGCTGATAGCTCAACAGGAACAACTGCAACCGGCTCGTCAACTGTGTTCCCGTGCTCGCGCCGGTGCCGTGAAGCGTCTTGCGTGGATCGAACTCGTAGCCGAAGCTCAGGTCAGAGCCGGGCCCCGTGCGCCAGGACGCCCCCGCGGAAAACGCTTGGTCGTTGATCGACGGCACCAGCAGGTTCTGCACGGCGTACGCGCTGTCGATTTCACTGCGGCTGCGGCTGTAGCCCCCGCGCAAGGTCCACGTGTCGTCAGCCGCCCACGCGGCCCCGAGGCGCCAGACCGGCTGGTTGCGCCAGCGAAATCCGTTCGGATCCTTCATCACGGAGAGGTCGCCCCAATCGATGCGCATCCAATCGGCCGCCAAGGTGAGCCGCGACAGTGGCTGCCACGCCACGCCAACACCGTACTGGCTGGGGATGTCGAGGTGGCCATGACTGAAGGCCAGCAAGTCGGTCTCGTAGCCTTGCAGCGCACCCATGTGCGTCTTCGATTTCAGGCTGGCCCCGATGGACAATTCGGGCGTCGCCTTCCACAGCACGCCGGCGCGCACGCCGACGCCCTCGGCGGCCTGCTTGCCATGAGCCGGCAGCGGCAGCAGTCCGCCGGGCACGGGGGCCGGAACGATGACGCCGTCTGCCTCGAAGCGCTCCACCGCCGCGTTGAGCCCGACGCCGATTGCCAGGTCCGCGCGCGGCTTCCACGCCACCGTTGGAATCAATTCCGCGACCATCAGCGAGGCTTTCGCGTTCGACGCACCGGGCACTGGAAGCGCGGGTTGGCGGTAGTTCGACCCCGCTCCCGCGAAGGCCAGGCTCAGTCCGACGTCCCAGTCGGAAGAGACCTGCCAGTTCGCGCCGCCTTCCGGGGCGACGTTGACCATGGAATTGTGAAGCTCGTTGCCGGGTATGACGTACTGCGACGACGAGTTGCCCTTGAAGACCTGGGCGCTCTGCACCGCCGAGGTGGGAACAAAGGCCATCCCGGCCGGATTGTTGGCTGCCGCCTCGGCGTCGAGCGGCAATGCGATCGACGCGCCGCCCATCGAGGCATTTCGTGTTCCGTAGCCGCCCGGTTGAGCCCCATTGACGGCCCAGGCGCTCGGGATCAGCCCGATTGCGGCGAGCGCGATGGCGGCTGGGAGTGATGTACGACCGTTGACGTTTGTCTCCATGGTTCTTTGGCGCCGCGGGCGCTCGAAGTTTTGTTACTTCATAGTATTCAGAACGTCATCATGACAATATTGTCGTTTGCACGGATGCGGCAAGCGGGTCGAGGCGATCCCTTCGGGCGGATCGGGTGCGGCGATGGGCGGCCTCGGCGCGCCTAGTAGCCGCGCGCGATGTAACGGTCGGCCCGGGCGGCGGCGTGAACGGCGACCGGATCGTGCGCGATGATTTCTGCGGGCGCCATGCCTTCGAGCCAGCTGTTGGACTGGGCAAACCAGACGGCGAGTTCCCAGTCGTCGAACACGTCGGAGAGTTCGCACACCACATCGGTGACCTCGCGGCGCGGACTCATGTCGTCGGGACAGAACTGGAACAGCGGCACCTGTGTGTGCGATCGCCAGGGAAAGCTCACGATCGTTCGCTTGACGATCCAGGTCATGAGCGTCGAAGGAACGTGGGTGGAGCGCCGGCTCAAGTGACGCGCGGCGGCGATTTCGCTCACGCAGCCGCCAGTGCGGGCAAAGACGCTCCGCATCACTTCGTGCTGCTTGTCCTCCAGGCGACGGGATGTCTCGAACGACCGCGGGTGCGCCACCGCCGCCAGTGCGGTCGCACCCGTGCGGAAGTCGGTCGCAACGCGGTTGCCAATGAGGCGTGTGTTCATGTCGGTCTCCTGAGGTATCAAGCCGTGAGGGTCTCGAGCGGGTTCTCGCCGTGGGCGACCTCCATTCATGCGTTGGCAGATCGGCGCGAAGCACCGCTCATGTGCCCCGAGGCAAACATCAATCGAGGGTCAGGCGGTGCGGAGAAGCCCACAGCGTCAAAGAACCGTGTGCAGCCAGGTCGAGGCCAGGGGCGCGTCGTTCGCAACCCATGGCCTCACCCGGCGAACGAGCCGCTCAGCGGAACAGATTTCCGAACTGGCAGGAAGCCGTCAGCATCACGTTGTCGTTGCTCAGTCGCGAGCCATGCTCCTTGGCGCGGGTGTCCGTGTACTCGATGCCGACGTTCATGCGCGGCGCGATCGCATAGGAGACGCCGAGGCCGTAGTGCATCGCGTTGTGCGTGAAGTCGCGCGCACCCTCGATGCCCTCGACGTGCGCACCGCCGAGCTTGCCGTACACGAAGGTCTTCGAGTCGAAGACCGTGCCGACCAGGAAGTCGCTGCCGAAGACGTTGCTGCCGTACTTTGTGTTGCCGCCGGCCGCCGCATCATGGCTCGCGCGGGCGTTGTAGTCGTAGAACACGTCGGCGCCGACCAGGACGTCGTGACCGATGTCCCAGCGGTAACCCGTCTCGAGACCGGCCGAGCCGACATTCTTCTTGTCCGCCTGGTAGGCGCCGGACGCCTTGGTGTGATCCATGCCGCCCTTGATGGTGACGTAAGCGCCGTCGAAGTCACTCGCGCGAGCGGGCGCGTTCAGCGACAGCGCTGCAGCCGTGGCAAGGGTGGCGATGGTGGTGGTCTTCATTCAGATACTCCTCGTTTGGAAGATGGATGGCGGCTGTCTGCGGCATGCCCGGATCGGACAGCCCCGCGACCGATGTGCCGCCGAATGCCGGCTCGCTGACGAGCACGGCATGGAAAGCAGTGTCGGAATGCGCGTCCCGACGTGCCGTCTCGAAGCCGTCTGGCTTCCGTCTCGCCGAGCCGGACAGCGAGCGCCGTCTCCGCAGGGAGCGGCCATTTGCGGGATCGGATCGATCCACTCGGGCCCACAATGAATAGTGACACTATTGTCATCATGACAAGAAAAACTCTATGATGTCTCCTCAAGAAGCGCCGGCGAACGTGCGCCGCGCGATCAACAACGAAGGAGACATCCATGTCGATCCACTCTCCGCCTTCGGCGAGTCCCGCCCAGGGCGCAGTCCTGCGGCAACCGGAGCCGCTGCCCGAATCCCGGCTGCCGGCCTCCGTGCAGCGACTGCGGCGGCCGCCCGCCGCGCAGCGGCTGGGCCGTGCGGTCGCGCTGTCGTTCTTGCGCTGGGAACGCCGCGCGCTTGCGCCGACTGCGCGGTTCTGGCGTGATTTCGGCTTCCGGCTGGTGAGCGAATCACCGGAGCGAGTCGTGGCCCGCGGATGTCAAGACACGCCCTGCCTCGCGGTCGCCGAGCGCGGCAACGAGGATCGTTTCGTGGGCCCTGCGTTCGAGATGTCCCCGGACACCGACCTCGACCGCTGCCTCGAAGCGCTCGGCGGTCGCCGGCTGGCGCCGACCGAGCTGCCCGGGGGCGGACGCGGCATCGAAGTGCAAGACCCGTCAGGGCGTCCGGTCTGGCTCTTGCAAGACCAGGCGCGCATCGCCCCGCTTCCGGTGCGCGAGGCACTCACGGCCTCGATGAACACCGGTCCGCATCGCCCGCGCGTGAACCGTCCGCTGCGTCCACCCATCGAGCCGGCCGACGTGCTACGCCTCGGGCACGTGGTGCTGCAGACGGTCGACTTCGGTGCGATGTCGGATTGGTACCTGCGCGTCCTGGGGCTCATCCCCACCGATGTCCAGTACCTCGGAGACGGCTCGCCGGCGCTCGCCTTCTGTCGCCTCGACCTGGGCGATGAACCCGCCGACCACCATTCGCTCGTGCTGGTGGGGGGCCTTGAAGACCGCTACGAGCACAGCGCCTACGAAGTGGTCGACCTCGACGCGCTGGGCCAGGGCCAGCAGGTGCTGCGCGCCGGCGGCCACACGCACGTCTGGGGCCTCGGACGCCATGTCTTCGGCAGCCAGCTCTTCGACTACTGGCGCGATCCCGCGGGCTTCGAGTTCGAGCACTACACGGACGGCGACCTCTTCACGGCCGATTCGCCGACCACCTATTCGCCGCTCGAATTCGGCGGCATCTGGGCCTGGGGCGACGACGCGCCGGCCTCGATGAAACCACGCAAGAACCTGCGCACCCTGTGGCGCATCGCACGGCTGCTGAGCAGCGGCAAGCTGTCCCTCGCTCGGCTGAAGGCACTCGGCGCCGCCCTCGACGCGCCGGCTCGCCCCTGGCTGTGAACCAACGAATCCAAGGAAAAGAGACATGACCACGACCATCCTGCGCTTCCAGGCGCCCGGCGATCACGCACCCCGCTGGGGAGTCCAGTTCGGAGAGCGCGTCGCGCCCCTCGACACGATGGCGCGGACGACGGGCGAGCTGCTGTCGCGCGACTGGGAACGCCTGCACGCGCTGACCCCCAGGGAGGCCACGCTGGCCCGTGACGGGCTCACCCTGCTGTCTCCGGTGACGGATCGCCAGCAGTTCATCTGTCAAGGCGTCAACTATCGCAGCCATGTCGAAGAGTCGGGACTGCGGCTCGAAGACATCTCCTTCAACACGATCTTCACGAAGGCGCCGTCCTGCATCACGGCCGCGGACGCGCCGGTGGTCTGTCCGTCCGAGGTGAAACTCCTCGACTACGAGGTCGAACTGGGGCTGGTCCTTCGGCGCGACCTGCCCGCCGGCACGCGCGTGACCGAGGACGCCCTCGACAAGTGGCTTGCGGGCGTCGTGATCGTCGATGACCTGTCGGCGCGCGACATCCAGCTGCCGCAGGGTCAGTTCTACAAGGGCAAGAGCTTCCGTGGCTTCGGACCGGTCGGCCCCGTCCTCGTGCTGCTCACGCCACAGGAATGGCTGCGCTGGCCGGAACTTCGTCTGCAGCTCGCGGTGAACGGGCAAATCCGGCAGGACGCCTACGCGGGCGACATGATCCACCGGCCCGCGGCAACGCTTACCGAACTCGCCGCTCTCCACGACCTGCACGCGGGCGACCTCATCGCTACCGGCACGCCCGGCGGCTGCGCGGTACGTCCTCCGGGCCGTCTGGCGATGTTCGTCGCGAGGCACTTCCTGGCCGACGTCGCGCGGTGGCGGCTCTTTGTCCGTCGGGGCCTGGTCGAGCCGAAGTACCTTCGCCCGGGCGACGTGATCCACGCTTCGATCCGAACCGACGACGGCGCCATCGACCTCGGCGCGCAGTCGACGCGCATCGTCGCGGCGTGAGGGAGGCGGCATGCTTCAAACCGCTTCCAACCCAACGCCCCCACTGGCGCCGGCGACACCGCGCGATGTCTTGAGGGCCGACGTGCTCGTGGTCGGCCTCGGACCGGTCGGCGCCGCCATGGCCAACACGCTCGTGCGCCAAGGCGTGCGTGTGCTGGCCATCGACAAGGCACTTGAGCCCTTCGACAAGCCGCGGGCAATTGCCCTCGACAACGAGGCCTTGCGCATCCTGCAATCGCTCGGCATTCGCGACGGTGACTTCGCGACGCTGGCGATCCCCCAGGTGCAGTACCACTCGCCCTTGTTCGGCCGTTTCGCGCGCATCGCCACTGCGGGGTCGATCGACGGTCATCCGAAGCTCGTGACCTTCTACCAGCCCGAGCTCGAGGCGGTGCTGCGCGGTCGGCTGCGCAACTCGAGCCTGGCCGACATTCGACTCGGCGCCGAGTTGATCGCATTCGCCGATGACGGGCGCAGCGTCGCCGCGACAGTCCGGGAGGCCTCCGGCCGCGAGCTGGCGGTCCATGCGCGCTTCCTCGTCGCCGCCGATGGCGCCGGTTCCGTCGTGCGACACCAGTTGGGCCTCGAGTTCGACGGCACGACGTTCCAGCAGGACTGGCTCATCATCGATGCGCAGGACGTGCCGAACCCCGTCGACCACTGCTCCTTCATCTGCGATCCGCGGCGACCCACGCCCCGCATGGTCGCGCCCGGCGGTCGCCAGCGCTGGGAGTTCATGCTCCGCCCCGGCGAGAGCCGCGAGGAAATGGAGCGGCCGGAGACGGTGAAACGGCTGCTCGCCCCCTGGTGCGACGCGGATCGCGTGACGATCGAGCGCACCGCCGTCTATCGCTTCCATGCGCGCGAGGCGCGGGCGTTCTCGCGCGGACGCTGCTTTCTCGTCGGGGACGCCGCGCACATCACGCCCCCCTTCGCGGGCCAGGGCCTCGTCGCCGGCCTGCGCGACGTCTCGAACCTGGCCTGGAAGCTCGCCTGGGTGACGAAGGGTCGTGCGTCCGAGTCGCTCCTGGAAAGCTACGACGTCGAACGACGACCCCATGCGCGCAAGATCATCCGCCTCGCCCGCTTCCTCGGTGCGCTCGTGATGCCCAGCAACCGCCTGGCCGCATTCGCCATTCATGGCCTCGTGCGTGGCGTGCAGGTGGTGCCTCGCATCCGCGCGCTCTTCGAAGACCTGCGGATCAAGCCGCAGAACTCGTTCGATCGCGGATGCTTCGAGGGCAAGCGTGGCGACCGCTTGCGTGCCGGCTCGGCGTTTCCGCAGGGTTGGGTTCGGTCACCCACGATGCCGACGCCGCGGCTCTCCGACGATGCCCTGGGCGACGGCTGGTCGCTCGTGGGCTTCGGGCGCGACCCGCACGAATTCCTCTCGCGTGCCGACCTGGCGGCGTGGGAAGCGGCCGGCGGGCGGACCTGGCAGTGGTGTCATCGTGGACAGGGCCAGCACCTTGGCGCACCCGGCATCCAGCTCGAGGCACTCGACGATGTCGTCCTGCCCGGGCGGGTGCCCATCGGCTGGGCGGCGATCGTGCGTCCGGACCGCTGTGTCTTCATCGAGGGCCCGGTGGAGGAATCCGCGGCGATGGTGCGCCGGGCCGTCGACGTGCTTGCCGGCACGCCAGACGTGGGAACGCAAGCGTCGTTGCGGGCCGCGGCCTGATGACCGGAGCGCCGACGGCCGCGACGCGCAACCGTCGGCGCACCCGTCAGTGGCCGGCCGCGGGATCGTCACGATGACCGCGTACCCGTCGACCGAGGATGCCGAGTGCCTGGAATGCGGGGAGGTCCGTTCAGCCCCTCTCGATGCCGGCACTTGCCAGCGCCCGTGCCAGGCATGCGGGCGACTCGAGAAGGCGCTCGAGGGCCACCCCGACGTTGCGGCAGTTGCCGCCGTCCCGCGCCCCGATCCCGTGAAGGGAGAGGTGCCTGTGGCTTACGTGACACTGCACATCGGGGCGACGGCCGGCACTGAGGCACTGCAGTCGCACTGCCGCATCGCGCTGCGAGACGCCCAATGCCAGCCCGCGTTCATTCGCGTGCTGCGCGAACTTCCCTGCACCTCGCCTGGCGAGGTCGACCGTATCGAGCTGCGGCGAAGGGAAGCCGCACGCGCGATCCGGGAGCACCTTCGCGCCGCAGGCATCACCGTCAATGTGCAGCCCGAATCCACGGACCCTGACGGGGTGCGTCTGGTCATCGACCAGATTCCGCGTGGGCGCCGGCCCACGGTCGTGCGGGTGATGAGGCGCTTTGCGCTGGATTGGCGCCACGCGGGCGAGCCGCCGCGGGGCGACCCCGGTGGTTTCGGGGCATCGCCCTCGAATGTCGATGGCGTCGACTCGTCATAATGACAAATCCATCAGCCAACCATTCGCCATGACCATCCAGGATCATCGCCCCCGGGTCGCGGCCGAGCGCCGCGAGCGCATGCGGCTGCGCTTGTTCGCGAGTGCGCTCTCGCTTGCGGCCGAAAAAGGGCCCGCGGCCACGTCGATCGACGACGTGATCTCGCACGCCGGCGTGGCGCGCGGCACGTTCTACAAGTACTTCGTTTCGCCCGAGGCGATGGTGCAGGAGCTCGCGATGGCGCTCGCCAACGAACTCATCCGCATGGCCGAGCCCGTCGTCCAGACGATATCGGATCCCGCCGAACGCGTTTGCGCCGGCATGCGCATCATTTCGCGCGTCGCCGGGTTTCATCCGGCCATCGGCGGCTTTCTTGTGCGACTGAGCTGGAGCGACCCGGTCGTCCAGGGACTGCTGCTGGACTACGTTCGCCGCGATCTGTCCGAGGGCTTGCGCATCGGCCGATTTTCCGAAATGCCGCTCGCGCTCGCCGTCAACATCGTGGCCGGCTCGGTACTCGGTGCAATCCACTGCATGCTGCAACCAGGCTGCGAGCCCGACTTTCCGGAGCGCAGCGCGGCCGCCGCGCTTCGCGCGCTGGGCGTCGACGGACGCACCGCGCAGCGCATCTCGACGCGTCCGCTGGCACCGGTGGACCCGTTGCCCGAGGGGCTGATCGTCGCGACGCTGGGCCTGGAACCTGACGAGCAGGACAGCCTCGCGGAGGCGACCGCGCCAGTCGCCGCGCGTGCGACCCGGCGCGCCGTCCGAACCTGAGTGCGCGGTTCCCCTGATCGCAACGTGCCCTCCGTGTGCGGGCGCGTTGCGTAACCAGCATGGCCGAATACATAATGACGCTGCTGTCATTATGAAAACGGAGACACGCTGTGAACGCTACCGATCGCGCCCTCGACATCAGCACGTCGTCAACCTCGAGCGGCATCGCATCGCTGGACGACGTACTCGCCCTGGAGCTCGCGCGCCCCTCGCCATTGGCTTCCTGTCGCAGCACCTATGACATGCTCGCGCGAGGTGCGACCTGCGCCCCCGACGAACCCGCACTGACCTTCTTCGTCCGCCCCGAGGACCACGAGCGACCCGTCGTGTGGAAGCACCGGGAGTGGCTCGCGCGCATCTCGCAGTCAGCTCGCCTGTTTCGTCGACTCGGAATGCGTCGCGGCGACTGCGCGGCCCTCTTGTTGCCGAACCTGCCCGAGACCCACTGGGCCTTGTGGGGCGCGGAGGCCACGGGCATCGCGTTCCCCATCAACGCCTGGCTCGAGCCGCCGATGATCGCGGAACTGCTGCGAGCTTCTGGCGCACGTTGGGTCGTGACGCTGGCGCCTGAGTCCGGCGCAGGATTGTGGGACAAGGTCGCGCAGGCGATCGAATGGCTGCCGCAGGTCGAGGCCGTTCTGGTCGTGCAGCCGCGCCGCCATCTGGCTGGTGCGGACGGCACTTTCGCTCCGCTGCCGACACGCTGTGGGCACGCCGAGGTACTCGACTTCGCGCGGGTGCTGGAGACCTGCGACGACGCCGTTCTAGCGGAGTCGGAGCAGCCGGGCCTGCACGACGTCGCTTCGTATTTCTGTACGGGCGGAACGACCGGCGCACCCAAGATCGCCGTGCGAACGCACCGGACCGAAGTCGCGAACGCGCTGCAGCTCGCCGCCGTGCTCGGCACCGATCTGGTCGGCCCGGGCCGAACCATCCTCTGCGGACTGCCGCTGTTCCATGTCAACGGGCAGATCGGGACCGGCCTCGCGCCCTGGTCCGCCGGCGGACACGTGGTGCTGGCGACACCGCAGGGCTATCGGACTCCTGGCCTGCTGCCGCGCTTCTGGGACATCGCGGCACAACACCGCATCACGGCGTTCTCCGGCGTGCCCACGGTCTACGCAGCGCTGCTCCAGGTCCCGCCCACCACGCAAGACCTGTCCGCGCTCAAGGCAGGCATTTGCGGTGCGGCGCCGATGCCGGCCGAGCTGTTTCACCGTTTCCAGCGCGAGATCGGCATTCGCCTGCTGGAGGGCTACGGCCTCACCGAAGCCGGCTGCGTTTCGACCATCACGCCGCCCAGGGGTGAGCAGCGCGTCGGCTCGATCGGCGTGCGCCTGCCTTGGCAGACGCTGCGAGTCGTCGTGGTCGACGAGATGGCGCGCTACCTGCGAGACGCGGCGACCGATGAAGTTGGCGTGCTCGTCCTGCAGGGCGACAACCTGTTCCAGGGCTACGTCGATCCGGCACACGAGCGTGGCCTCTGGATAGCCCTGCCCGACGAATGCGGCGCGCCCTCTCGCTGGCTCGACACCGGCGACCTCGCGCGCGTCGACGCGGACGGCTACCACTGGCTCGTCGGAAGGAAGAAGGAGCTCATCATCCGCGGTGGCCACAACATCGACCCGAAGAGCATCGAAGAGGCGTTGAGCGCGCATCCCGCGGTGGCGCTGGCCGCTGCCGTCGGTCGGCCCGACGCGCACGCCGGCGAACTCCCGGTCGCTTACGCTCAGCTGCGGCCTGGCGCCAGCGTCACGCCGGAGGAGTTGCTCGCCTTTGCGAGCCACCGTATCGCCGAGCGCGCGGCCTGGCCCAAGCACGTCACGCTGCTCGACGCGCTGCCAACGACCGCCGTCGGCAAGGTCTTCAAGCCCGGCCTGGTGTTGCGCGAGATCGAATCCGTCTGCCGCGAGGAGTCCGAGGCGTGCGGGGCGACGCTCACCCATTGCCGCGCCCGGCAAGACCCCAAGCTGGGTCCGGTTCTCGCTTGGGCTGCGGACGGGAACGCCAGCGTGCTGGCGGAGCGGCTCGCCACCTACACATTCCGCACCGAGCTCGTCAGCGCGTGAACGTGCTGTCTTTCAAATGGCGCAGGTGCGCGCTGCGGCCAACGAGGGACTCGGGTCGGAGACCCCGCCCGCGAGCAACTCGCCAAGTCGATTCGCCTCTTCGACCGGCCACCCATGCTCATGCGCCGCGGCGAGTGCCATGATCTCGTGGAACACGGCGTCTTGCGTGCGAGCGGTCGCGACGGCCTGACGTCCGGCCGACTCCGCACCGGCCACATCGCCCTTGGCCGCGAGCGTGAGCGCGAGTTGCCGCCACAGACCCGACGCCAGCAGCCGAGCGCCGCTCTCGTTCGCCAGGGCGAGTCCCTCTCGGGCGGAGGATTCCGAGGCCTCGAGCAATCCGGCGATGCGGCAGGCTTCGGCATGGTGGTAGTGGAAGCCGTCGTAGGTGACCAGGAGTCCGCAACGGCGCGCACCTTCAGCGGCGCGCCGCATCTGCGCCAGCCCCTCTTCGTTGCGCCCGCGCGCCACCAATGCGCGGCCATGCAGCCAATCGAAGCCGCTCGGCGTCGTGGAAAGCGCGTGCCGCTCGATGACGTCGTGCAGGCGCTGGACCAGCGTCTCGACCACATCGAACTCACCGGCCAACGCGTGCACCGACGCAGCCATGTACAGCGCGGTCACCTCGCTCAACGGATGACGCAGCGCGACCGCGAGATCGACCGCGCGGGCGGCGTACGTACGCGCTGCGGCGAAGTCCCCGGCGATCCAGGACACCAGGGCCAGGACGCCGCTCGCCTCGACGCTCGGCTCCTGCACGAACGGTCCGGCGGACGACTCGGTCGCGCGGGCGTCGTGTTCGTCGAGCGCCGCTTCAAGTGCGGTGCGCGCAGCGGTCAGTTCGCCGCACATGGCCAGCGTCATGCCGGTCGCGCAAAGGCCCGTCACGCGCTGCATCGCGTCGCCGGAACACTCGCCGCGCGATCGCATGTCTTGCGCCAGCCGGCGCGCGGCGTCGAGTTCGCCACGCGAAAAGCGCACCCACCAGCGCCCGTGTGCGGCGCGCACTCGCGCCGGCGAGTCGATGTCGTCGAACGCGCTCGTTCGAGCGAAGGCTTCTGCGACCTCCGACTCGGAGACGACGTGGATGCGGGTCAACGCGAGGGCTTCCAGCAGCCTCAGCGATTGCTCGCACGCTCTGTCGGGCGCGCCAGCAAGCAGCGCTGTGCCGTGGCGGGCGGCTCGCACCGCCTCGCCGGGCGCGCCTCGCTCGATGGCGCGTGTCGCCACATCGACCAAGCGCGCCGCGGCAGCCGCAGGCTCGCGGCCGCGTTCAAAGTGAAGAGCCAGGGCCGCGGCGAGGTCCACGGGATCGCCCTCGTGGTGGCGCTGCAGTGCCCGCGCCCAGGCGCGGTGCCACGGTACCGATTGCGATACGGGCAGTTTCTGATGGATCGCGTGCCGATACAGCGAATGGCGAAATGCATGCACCGCGTCGAGCCGGCCGTCGGCGCATGGGCGCATGTCGGTCACGCGCAGCCAGGGCAAGCGTTCGGCGAGGCTTTCGAGCGCCACGGCAACCTCATCCGCATCGCGGTCGAGGACTTCAGAGAGACACAGGCTCGAGAACTCCAGGCCGCCGACGCTCGCCGCGCCCAAAAGACGTTGCTCATCGGGCGTCAAGCCGCTCACATGCCGTTCGATGACGTGCGCGATGCCACCCGGCACGGCGGCGTCGCGGGGGTCGGGCAGACGCCAGTTGTCGTCGACGCAGGCCAGCGCGTCCGCCTGCGTCCACTCGTCCACCAGGTGGGCAGCGAACAGCGGTAGCCCCGCCGTGTGGGCGTGCAATTCGTGAATGAAGGCTTCTGGTGGCCGCGCGCCGAGGCGGCGGGCAAGCCAATCGCCCAGGTCGCGCTC
>FTIP01385662.1_pt1 | contig 13042 bp, 13 predicted proteins | sample 1658301 | NCBI WGS metagenome assembly FTIP01 (sample SAMEA3914813, study PRJEB12502) | metagenome | biome: forest; material: soil | place: Canada | collected 2011-07-07 | depth 0.3 m
GGCGACACCATCATCGTCGGCCGCAAGCCCACCGGCACGCTGCTGATCGACTACCTGCTGCCGGCCAAGCGCCTGTACCTGCTGTCCACCGGCACCGGCGTGGCGCCGTTCCTGAGCATCATCCGCGACCCGGAGACCTACGAGCGCTTCGAGCAGGTGATCCTGGTGCACGGCACGCGCCAGGTCAACGAGCTGGCGTACCACGACTTCATCGAGGAACAACTGCCCAAACACGAGTTCCTGGGCGAGCTGATCAGCGGCAAGCTGCTGTACTACCCGACGGTCACGCGCGAGGACTTCCGCAACACCGGCCGCGCCACCACGCTGCTGGAGAACGGCAAGCTGGCCGCCGACCTGGGCCTGCCGCCGCTGAACCCGGCCGAGGACCGCGTGATGATCTGCGGCAGCCCCGAGATGCTGCGCGACCTGAAGGCCATGATGGAGGCCAAGGGCTTCAACGAAGGCAACACGACCAAGCCCGGCGACTACGTCATCGAGCGCGCGTTCGTCGAACAATGAGCGCAGGCTTCGGGCCTCGCGCCTGAAGTCGCCCAGCCGGGCGACGGACGCCCGATTTCCGGCCCTGGGCGCCGGTCGGGAGCGCGAGACCAGGGCTTGGTCAGCCGAACAACTTCGTCGCGATGGAGGTCACATGGCGGCCCTGAAATCGCGCCATGCCGAGTTCCTGCTCGCTGGGCATGCGTTCCCCCCGAGCCCCGGCAATCGTGGACGAGCCGTACGGGCTGCCGCCCTTGATTTCGTCGAGTCCCATCTGGCGTGGTTCGGCGTAGGGCAACCCGACGATGATCATGCCGTGGTGGAGAAGCGTCGGATGAAATGTCAGGATCGTGCTTTCCTGGCCGCCGTGTTGAGTGGCGCTGCTCGCGAAGACCGAGCCGACCTTGCCGACCAGCGCACCGCTCATCCAGAGCGCGCCGGTCTGGTCGAGGAAGGTTCGCATCTGGCCGGTCATGTTGCCGAAGCGTGTGCCCGTGCCGAAGATGATGGCGTCGTAGTTAGCGAGCTCGCCCGGCTCGGCGATCGGTGCGGCCTGGTTGGCCTTCCCGCCCGATTGGCGGAAGACGTCGTCGGGGACCGTCTCCGGCACGCGCTTGACGTCCACGGTCGAGCCGCCAACCTCGCGCGCGCCTTCGGCGATGGCGTTCGCCATGGCCTCGATGTGTCCGTAGAAGCTATGGTAGAGAACGAGTACCTTGGCCATGCATCACTCCTTGCTGAGTCGCGTTGACGGGCCGGCGCAGGGAATGGCACCGCCTCGACGCCGATTTTGAGGTGCGGTGGCGCCCCTCGCGGTGCAAGGTTTTGCAGGGTGCATTCGGATCCATTCAACGACCCGGACGCCAGACCGGGCGAGATCGACCTGCACCCGGCGCGCGATGCCTCGATTCGCTACTCGATGATGTGCCGGGGCAGCAGGCCCAGCGCGATCAGGCGCTCGTCCCACGGCGGTGTCTCCGTGAAGCTTTGCGTGAGCATCTCCAGGAACAGCTTCAGCTTGATCGAGTTCCTTTGGGAGGTCGGGTAGAAGATCGACAGCCAGAAGGCGCTCAGCTGGTACTCCGGCAGGACGATGCGGAGCTTCTTCGCCACGACGGCGTCCGCGGCCACGAGCGTCGGGATGCAGACGATGCCGGCGTCCTCCAACGCATAGTCGCTCAGGAGATGCACGCTGTTCGTCAGGAGCACCGGCTTCAGCTCGAGCTGGACGATGTCCTTGGGTCCGTGGAACGACAGCCGCTCGCGCGTCGGATAGCCCGAGTACCAGCCGAGGCGGTGGCCCAGCAGGTCGCGCGGACCACGCACCGTGCCGTTGCGGCGCAGGTACTCGGGCGACGCGCAGAACACCCGTCGCACCGGGAACAGCTTGCGCGAGACGAGCTCTTCCGAATGTGGCGGGAAGATCTGCAGCGCGCAATCGAAGCCCTCCTTGACGGGGTCGATGGCGGCATCGTTGACCAGCATGTCCAGGATGACCTGCGGGTACTTCTGCTGGAAGTCCCGGAGCACCTTGGCCAGGTGTCCGAGGACGAAACCGGGCAGTGCGTGCACGCGCAGGCGGCCGACCGGCGAGGTGCTGACTTCGCGCATCTGATCGACGACCTCGTTGGTGCGTACTACCAGGTCGACACAGTCGCGCAGGAAGGTCTGGCCGAGTTCGGTCAGCCGGACGCTTCGCGTGTTTCGAAGCAGCAACGGCGCGCCGACGAAGGCCTCCAGCTGCTGGATCCTCGCGGTGATCACGGAACGCGAGACGCGGATCTGGCGCGCGGCCTCGGCGAAGCTCCCCGACTCGGCGACACGTACGAACGACTCGATGGCGAGGTATCTGTCCATGGATTTGGACACCTATCAGGCCAAGGTTCGAAGCCGCCCGGCATTGGTGTTTACCCGCCCGATTGTTCGCCAACCCCGAACGATCTTGTTGGCTTGCCGTGGCTACCGCAGCGGGCGCGGCGGGCCTAGCATTCGTCTCGATCGGTCGCCCACAAGAACAGCAGAACCGCGGCGCAGTTTGCAACCCTGCCAAGGAGACACGCATGACCAGCCCAGCCGGCACGCCCGCCTACAAGACGACATTCGGCTCGCTCGAGCACTACGAGAAGGGTGGCGTCCAGGCCATCGCCGACGACGTCCGCCACTACGCGTTCTCGAACTGCTTCGAGATCGCCAGCAAGAGCAAGCCGTACGAGAAAGTCGTCTTCGGCCAGAACCAGATCTACGTGCTCGAGACGCTGCGCGCAGAGGGGACATCGCCCTGGTACACCTGTGCCCACGACGAATTCGCGCTCGTGATGGACGGCGACTTGGAGGTCCATCTCGTGAAGCTCGAGCCGGCGCAGGCCGTGCCGGATCCCGAGCACAACGGCGCCGTGCTGGTCGAGGGCCAGCCGCGCGGCCAGAAGATGGGCTGGATGAAGCTGTCGCGCGGCCATCAGGGACTGCTGCCGAAGAACGCCGCCTACCAGTTCCGCAGCGCGAAGCCGGGCGTCGTGATCCTCCAGACCTGCAAGGGCGACCTGAGCATCGAGCGCTGGGCAGAGATCTGCCAGACCGCCTGATCCGCCCTCGCCGTCCCCTCTTCCCAGGAGCCACATCATGTCCGCTGCCACTCTCGAATCGCCCGTCGTCCAGGCCTCCCCGGCCCACGCGGAGCTGGGCTACAAATCCTTCCAGCTCGGCGGCTTCAACTTCCGCCGCGACGAATACTTCGCCCACGTGAGCTGGACGACCCGCGACGGCCGCCCGATGAGCCACAGCGCCGACGTCGGCGGCTACCTGCGCGCGCTGATGCGCGATGTCGCCTGGGGCTTCTTCTACGGTTGGGTCAACTTCGACCAGGTCATCGGAACGGTGAACCACTACCAGTCCGTCGACTTCTACGCCGGCAGCTTCAACGGCACGATGAAGGAAGCCGGCGTCGATCGCCTGGAGTCCTTCCCGCCGCCGCAGATCCGTGCGACCTTCGAGCAGATGCTCGACGACTGGACGAACGCCTCGTTCGACCCGTTCGCCGCACCGCAGGAGACCGGCTCGCCGTACGGCCGCAAGAACGGCAACAACACGGCGAAGATCACGCGGGCACGCGAGCTCGCCAAGCGTTGCGTCGGCCTGAAGGACGACCTGAGCCTGCGCAGCGACGAGCGCGGCGCGCCGGTCAATCGCGCATTCGCCGACGTGCCGCAGGAACAGCCCGAGCTGCATCCCGAGCCCGGCTTCGAGAACGAGGTGCACGGCTTCAACCTGTTCGGCTTCCTCTCGCGCTCGCAGGTGACGTGGAACCCGAGCTTCACGTCCGTCGTCAAGCACAGCTTCATGTGCCCGACGACGGAGGAGCACATCCTGCCCATCATCCACGGCAACGACCGCGTGGAATGGTTCTTCCAGATGACGGACGAGATCCACTGGGATTGCGGCGACAAGAACACCGGCAAACCGATGGCACGCGTCATCATGAAGGCAGGCGACATGGCCGCGATGCCGGCCTACTGCCGCCACCAGGGCTTCAGCCCCAAGCGCTCGATGCTGCTCGTCTGGGAGAACGGATCGCCCAGCCTCGTCTATGAGATCCAGAAGGGCGAAAGCCCCGAGATCCCCGTCCAGTTCTGATTGCCAGGCGGCGGCACGCCGTCGCCTCGACCTCTTCTTCCCACCCGTCCTCCGCGACGGTCCAGGCGGAGCCTTGCCATGACCCTTTCCGAACTCCAGCAGGCCGTCGGCCTGCGTGCGCCGATCCGCCACCAGCTCTTCATCGACGGGCGCTTCGTCGACGCCGGGTCCGGCGAGACGCAGCCGACGCTCAATCCGCACGACAATTCGGTGATCACGCCGGTCGCGATGGCGTCCGCCGCCGACGTCGACAAGGCGGTCAAGGCGGCCACGCGTGCCTTCCCGGCCTGGAGTCGCATGCCGGCGGCCGATCGCGGCCGCCTCTTGCTGAAGCTCGCCGACCTGATCGAGGCGAACGCCGAGGATCTCGCCCGTCTCGAATCGCTCGATACGGGACATCCGTTGCGCGACTCGCTCAACCTCGATGTGCCGCGCACCGCCGGGTGCTTCCGCTATTTCGGCGGCATGGCCGACAAGTTCCAGGGCGAGACGATTCCTGTCGATGCCGGGTTCCTGAACTACACCCTGCGCGAGCCGGTCGGCGTCGTCGGGCAGGTGGTGCCATGGAACTTCCCGCTGATGTTCACCAGCTGGAAGATGGCGCCGGCCCTGGCGGCCGGCAACACCATCGTCATGAAGCCGGCGGAGATCACGCCTCTGACATCGCTGCGCATCGCCGAACTGATGTCCGAGGCCGGCCTGCCCGACGGGGTGGTCAACATGGTTCCCGGCCTCGGCCACGTCGCCGGCCAGGCCATCGCCGAGCACCCGGGCATCGCGAAGATCGCGTTCACCGGCAGCACGGCCACCGGCCGCCGCATCGTGCAGGCCAGTGCGGGCAACCTGAAGAAGGTGCAGCTCGAGCTCGGCGGCAAGGGCGCGAACATCGTGTTCGAGGACGCCGACCTGGCCGCCGCGGTCAACGGCAGCGCGTGGGCGATCTTCCACAACCAGGGCCAAGCCTGCATCGCGGGCGCCCGGCTCATCCTGCACGAGGCCATCGCCGACGAATTCCTCGATCGCTTCCTCGCGCTCGCGCGCACGATCCGCGTCGGCAATCCGCTCGACGCCGAGACCGAGATGGGGCCGCTGACCAGTGCCCAGCATCGCGATCGCGTGCTGTCCTACGTCGACGTCGCGCGCTCCGAGGGCGGCGAGGTGCTGCTCGGCGGCAAGTCGCCCGGCGGCGCGCTCGCCCGGGGTTGTTATGTCGAGCCGACCGTCGTGCGGGCGCGCTCGTACCGCGACCGCGTGGCGCAGGAGGAAGTCTTCGGACCCTTCGTGACCGTCCTCACCTTCAAGACCGACGAGGAAGCCCTGGCGATCGCCAACGGCACGGACTACGGCCTCGGCAGCGGGCTGTGGACGCGCGACCTGCAGCGTGCGCATCGCATGGCGCGCGAGATCCACGCCGGCATGGTCTGGATCAACAGCTACAAGCGCGTCAACCCGGGCTCGCCGTTCGGCGGCGTCGGCCAGAGCGGGTATGGCCGCGAGATGGGATTCGACGCGATGCGCGAATACACGCAGGTCAAGAGCATCTGGGTGAACGTCGACGCGCAGATCCCGCCCCACTTCAAGCGGTGATCGCATGAACTCCCACCCGATCGCCCCCATGGGCACCCGCGCCGCAGTCCGCAGGAAGGAGCTTGCCCAGTGAGCCCGTTCTCGTTCGAAGCCCATCTGCCGCGCGTCGTCTTCGGCGCGGGCCGGCTCTCGAGCCTCGGCGACGAGGTCGAGCGCCTTGGCGCGCGGCGCGCAATCGTGCTCTGCACGCCAGAGCAGGAGGCGCTCGCCCATGCTGTCGCCGCGCGGCTCGGCACCCGATGCGCCGGCGTGTTTCCCGGCGCCGTAATGCACGTGCCGATCGAATCGGCCCGCGCGGCCCGCGAGCAGGCGCGCGCGCTCGATGCCGACTGCGCCATCGCCGTCGGCGGCGGCTCGACCACGGGGCTCGGCAAGGCCATCGCGCTCGAATCGGGCCTGCCGATCGTGGCGGTACCGACGACCTACGCCGGCAGCGAGATGACGCCGATCTACGGCCTCACGGAAGGCGGCGAGAAGAAGACAGGCCGCGATCCGCGCGTACTGCCGCGCACGGTGGTCTACGACCCCGAGTTAACGCTGACCTTGCCCACGGACCTGAGCGTCACCAGCGGGCTCAACGCCATCGCGCACGCCTGCGAAGGCCTGTACGCGGACGACGCCAACCCGGTCATCTCGTTGATGGCCGAGGAAGGCATTCGCGCACTGGCCGCCGCGTTGCCTCGCCTCGTGGCGTCGCCGCGCGACATCGACGCGCGCGGCGACGCGCTCTACGGCGCCTGGCTCTGCGGCGCCGTGCTGGGCCACGTCGGCATGGGGCTGCACCACAAGCTGTGCCACACGCTGGGCGGCAGCTTCAACCTGCCGCACGCGCCGACGCACACCGTCGTCCTGCCGCATGCGCTCGCGTACAACGCGGCCGCCGCACCGGCGGCGATGGCCGCGATCCAGCGCGCGCTTGGAACGGCGGAGGCCGCGCCGCGGGCCCTTCATCGGCTGGCGGCGGCACTCGGCGCGCCGACCTCGCTGCGCGCGATCGGAATGCCCGAGAGCGGCCTCGACCGCGTCGCCGACCTCGCCGTCTCGAAGCCCTACCCCAACCCGCGGCCCCTCGAGCGGGCGCCCCTGCGCGACCTGCTGCGACGCACGTGGGAGGGCCTTCCTCCCTGACGCCCGGTTCATCGATGTTCGATCCAAAAACGACAGGAGACAACCATGACCATTTCACGTCGCCAAGCGCTTCAAGGCGGAGCGGCTCTCGCGTTGTCGGCGATGGCGCCGCTCTCGCGCGCCACCGACACGATCAAGATCGGCTTCGTCTCGCCCCAGACCGGCCCCCTCGCGCCGTTCGGCGAGGCCGACAAGTGGGTGATCGAGCAACTGCGCGCGAACTTCGAGGGCGGCCTGACTGTCGGCGGCAGGAAGGTCGCCGTGCAGATCGTGCTCAAGGACAGCCAGAGCAACCCGAACCGCGCCGGCGAGGTGGCCAACGACCTGATCCTGAAGGACAAGGTCGCGCTCGTGCTCACCGCCGGCACGCCCGAGACGGCGAATCCGGTGAGCGATGCATGCGAGCTCAACGAGATTCCCTGCATCTCGACCGTCGTGCCGTGGCAGCCGTGGTTCTTCGGGCGCAAGGGCGATCCGGCCAAGGGCTTCGCATGGACATATCACATCTTCTGGGGCCTGGAGGACGTGGTCGCGGCCTACACCAACGGCTGGAAGAGCGTGCAGACCAACAAGCATGTCGGCGGCCTGTTCCCGAACGACGGCGACGGCAATGCCTGGGGCGACAAGGCGCTGGGCTTCCCCAGGCCGCTGGCGAACATGGGCTTCACGCTCACCGACCCTGGCCGCTTCCAGAGCGGCACGCAGGACTTCTCCGCGCAGATCGCCGCCTTCAAAGGCGCCGGCGTCGACATCGTCACCGGTGTCGTCATCCCGCCCGATGCGAAGACCTTCCTCACACAGGCGCGCCAGCAAGGCCTGCGGCCCAAGGTGATCACGTTGGGCAAGGCGCTGCTGTTCCCGGGCGCGATCGAAGCGCTCGGCGATCTCGGCGAGGGCCTCTCGACCGAAGTGTGGTGGAGCCCGTCGCACCCGTTCTCGTCCAGCCTGACGAGGCAGAGCGCGAAGGCGCTCGCTGACGCCTACGAGGCCTCGACCAGGAAGCAGTGGACGCAGCCGATCGGCTTCGCGCACGCCCTGTTCGAGGTCGCCGCCGACACCCTGCGTCGCGCGAAGAGCGCACAGGCCTCCGACGTGCGCGACGCGATCGCGGCGACCCAGCTCCAGACCGTCGTCGGCCCGGTCAAGTGGGGAGGCGCCGGCCCGATGAAGAACGTCAGCAAGACGCCGCTCGTGCTCGGGCAGTGGGTCAAGGGCACCAAGTTCAAGACGCAGCTTGTCATCGTCGACAACCAGTCGGCGCCCAACATCCCGACCGGCGGCGTGCTGAAGCTTCTCTGACGAAAGGAACCGCCATGCCGCTGCTCGCCCTGTCCGGCGTATCGAAGTCCTACGGCGCCCTGAAAGTCACGAACGACATCTCGCTCGAGGTGGAACGCGGCGAGGTGCTGGGGATCCTGGGGCCGAACGGCGCGGGCAAGACCACGCTCTTCAACCTGATCTCGGGCGACGTCCGCGCCGATGCAGGGCGTATCGTGTACGACGGCAAGGACGTCACGCGTCTGGCGCCGCACCAGCGTTGCCGGGGCGGCATCGGCCGCAGCTACCAGGTGCCGCAGCCCTTCGGGGCGATGACAGTGTTCGAGAACCTCGTCACCGCTGCTTGCTTCGGCGGCGGGCAGCGCGAGCAGGAGGCCTGGCGCACGGCGCGCGAGGTGCTCGAGCAGACCGGCCTTGTCGCGCACGCGAACACCCTGGCGGGCGGCCTGCGCCTGCTCGATCGCAAGCGGCTCGAGCTCGCCCGTGCGTTGGCAACCCGGCCGCAGCTCCTGCTGCTGGACGAGATCGCCGGCGGCCTGACCGAACACGAGGCCCGCGAGCTCGTCGCCGAGCTGCGGCGCATCAAGAGCGCGGGCGTCACCATGATCTGGATCGAGCACGTCGTGCACGCGCTCATGTCGCTCGCGGATCGGCTTTTCGTCATCAACTTCGGCTCCCGGCTCGCCGAGGGCGAGCCTGCCCGGGTGATGAACGACCCCGAGGTGCAGCGCGTCTACATGGGAATCGAGGCCGCATGAAAGACATCCTTCTCGAGACGCGGGGCCTGGCGGCCTGGTACGGCGACGCCCAGGCGCTGTTCGGCATCGACTTCGCGCTGTCCGCCGGCGAAGTCGTCGCGATGATCGGCGCCAACGGCGCGGGCAAGAGCACGTTCCTGAAGTCGCTGACGGGGCTCGTCCGCGTGAAGCCCGATGCCGTGCGTTGGAAAGGCAGGCCGATCGGCGGACGGCCCGCCGGCGAGATCGTGCGGCTTGGCCTGGCGCTGGTGCCCGAGGGCCGGAGGCTGTTCCCCAGCCTGACGGTCGAGGAGAACCTGCTGATGGGCGCGTTCGCCGGGCGACCGGGCCCGTGGTCGCTCGAGCGGCTCTATCGCCTGTTCCCCATCCTGCAGGAACGCCGCAAGTCGCCGGGCACGGCGCTGTCGGGCGGGCAACAACAGATGGTCGCGATCGGGCGCGCGCTCATGAGCAACCCGCAGGCGCTGCTGTGCGACGAGCTGTCGCTGGGCCTCGCCCCCGTGGTCATCCGCGAGATCTACGACGCGCTGCCGTCCATCGTCTCCGAAGGCATGGGCGTGGTGATCGTGGAGCAGGACGTCGGCCTGGCGCAGCGCGTCTCCGAGCGCGTGGTCTGCCTGCAGGAGGGGCGGGTCTCGCTGGAAGGCCCCTCCCGATCGCTGACGCGCGAGCAGATCGCCGAGGCCTATTTTGGCCTGGGCTCCGGCGCCGCGGCCACCCTTCACTGAGGACCCCGTCATGGACATCCTGATCCAGGGCCTGCTGCTGGGCGGCCTCTACGCGCTGTTCGCGCTGGGGCAGTCGCTGATGTTCGGCGTCATGCGCCTGACCAACACCGCGCAGGGCGACTTCATCGTCCTTGCCGGCTTCGCCGCGATCGCGCTCGCGGGCGCGTCGGGCTGGCACCTGGGGCTCGTGTTCCTGTGCCTCGTGCCGATCGCCTTCGCCGGCGGCTACGCGCTGCAGCGCTACGTGTTGAACGGCACGCTCGGGCGCGACCCGCTGCCGTCGCTGGTCGTCACTTTCGGCCTCGCCATCGTGATCCAGAACGGGCTGCTGCAGGCCTTTTCGGCCGATCCGCGTTCGCTCGACACCGGCTCGCTGGCCTCGGCAAGCGTGACCGGCGGCGGCGTCGCCATCGGCGTGCTGCCGCTGCTCGTCTTCGCCGTCGCGCTCGCCTGCACGGGAGCGCTGCAGTGGCTGTTCGCAGCCACCCGTCTCGGCCGCGCGTTCCGCGCCGTGTCGGACGATCGCGAGATCGCCGAACTGATGGGCCTGGACGCGCGCAAGGTCCATGCGCTCGCGACCGGCATCGCCTTCGTGCTGATCGCCGTCGCCGGCATGCTCCAGGCGATGCGCACCACGGTCTCGCCGAGCGACGGCCCGCTGCTGCTGCTGTTCGCGTTCGAGGCGGTGGTGATCGGCGGCATGGGCTCGTTCTGGGGGACGTTCCTCGGCGCGATGCTGCTGGGCGTGACGCAGCAGGTCGGCTTCCGCATCGATCCCGGCTGGGGGATCTGGTTCGGCCACCTGATGTTCCTTGCGGTGCTCGTCGTGCGGCCGCAGGGCCTGTTCCCGAAGACGCGAGGGTGATGATGTCCACAGAAGCGATTTCCGCCGCGAACCCCCGGTTGGCGCCCGTCCGCACACCCGTCCCGGAGATGCCGCTGGTGCGCCGCGGCTCGCGGACCGCGACCCTGACGCTCGTCGCCGGCGCCGTGCTGGTGCTCGCGGCCGCCACGCTGCCGTTCTGGGGCGAGTCGAGCTGGATGCGCGAGTTCGTCGAGATCGCGTGCTACTTCATCCTGGCCTCGATGTGGAACCTGCTGGCGGGCTATGGCGGAATGGTGTCGATCGGCCAGCAGGCGTTCTTCGGCATCGGCGGCTACGCGATGCTCGTGCTCGGCAATTTCGGCGGCGTGAACCCGTTCGTCGCCATCCCCATCGCGGCGGCGTTGTCCGGGCTGGTGGCGATCCCCCTCTCGCGCGTAGCGTTCCGGCTGAACGGCGGCTACTTCGCGATCGGCACGTGGGTGATCTCGGAAGTGTTGCGCCTCGGCGTGGCCAACATCTCGGCGATCGGCGGCGGCTCGGGCACCAGCCTGACCGCGCTGCGCGGCATCTCCAAGGCGACGCGCGAGCACACGACGTACTGGGTCGCGCTGGCCTGCGTCGCGGGCTGCATTGCGCTCGTCTACCTGTTCCTGCGCAGCAAGCTCGGCCTCGCGTTGCTCGCGATCCGCGACAACCCGGTGGCCGCCGAATCCCAAGGCATCGCCGTGCAGCGCATGAAGCTGGCGGTCTACATCGTCGCCGCCGGCGGCGCGGGCCTGGCGGGCGCGCTGTACTTCGTCGGCAACCTGCGCATCTCGCCGGACGCAGCGTTCAGCGTCAACTGGACGGCCTTCGCCATCTTCATGGTCGTCATCGGCGGCATCGGCCGCATCGAGGGGCCCATCGTCGGCGCGATCGTGTTCTGGGCGCTGAACAAGTTCCTGAGCGACTACGGCACGTGGTATCTGCTAGGTTTGGGCCTGCTCGCGATCGTCGTGACCCTGTTCTTCCGCAACGGCCTGGCAGGATGGGCGCAGCAGCGCTGGCGACTCGAACTCTTCCCCGTCCAGCGACGCCTGACGATTCCCGGAGACACCGCATGAGAAACATCGACGAGACCACCATCACGCCCGCTGTGCTCCAGCGCATCGCGGGCACCCAGGACGCGCGCCTGAAGGAGATCATGACGTCGCTGGTGAGGCACCTGCACGACTTCGTACGCGAGGTGAAGCTGACGGAAGACGAGTGGAAGGCGGGCATCGATTTCCTGACCGAGACTGGACAGAAGTGCAACGCCACGCGGCAGGAGTTCATCCTGCTGTCGGACACGCTCGGCGTCTCGATGCTGACCATCGCGCTCAATCATGCGAAGCCGGTGGGCGCGACGGAGGCCACCGTCTTCGGACCGTTCCACACCCACGATGCCCCGCGGGTCGAGTCAGGGGCCGACATCGCGGACGGCGCACCGGGTCTGCCGATGTTCGTATCGGCCTGCGTACGTGGCCTCGACGGCGAGCCGATCGCGAACGCCGAGGTCGACGTGTGGCAGGCCGACGAGGACGGGCTCTACGACGTTCAGCGGCCCGAACTCGGCGACATCCGCCGCGCCCGCGCCGTCCTGCGCACGGACGCGCAGGGCTGCGCGCGGTTCCGCAGCGTCGTACCGACGGCGTATCCCATTCCGACCGACGGCCCCGTGGGGAAGATGCTCGTCGCCACGGGCCGACATCCGTGGCGTCCGGCCCACCTGCACTTCATGATCCGCGCGGCCGGTTACCAGACGCTCATCACGCACCTCTTCAAGGATCCTGATCCGTACCTCGACTCCGACGTCGTGTTCGGCGTGCGTTCTTCGCTCGTGGGCGACTACGTCAAGCATCCGCCGGGTACCGCGCCCGACGGCTCCGCGATCGATACGCCGTTCTACACGCTAGCCCACACCTTCGTCCTGCCGAAAGCGCGATGACCGACGGTGCGACCTACTTCGCGGTCTGGGCGCGCGACCGGCCCGGCATGCTCGAGCAGCGCCAGCGCGTGCGCGAGGCGCACCGCGCGCGGCTGCGCGAGGGCGCACCGGGCGTCCGCGTGGTGCTCGGCGGCCCGACCACCGACGAAGCCGGCGACATGGCCGGCAGCCTTCTCGTGATCGAAGCGGTCGACATCGAACGCGTTCGCGCGTTCGTCGCCGACGACCCCTACGTGGCGGAGGGTGTCTACGATCCGGCCTCCGTCCAGATCCTGCCCTGGCGCTGGGGCATCGGCCGCCCCTCCCGGCCGTCTTCCACGAACCGACCCGGGACCTGAATCATGTCCGCCCCCTGCATCATCTCCGTCGCCATCACCGGCTCACTGCCGGTAGCAGCCATTCAACTCGATTGTTTCATCGAGCAAAAGGCCGCCGCACCCTGCGATGCGAACGGCCTCCAATGCGGAAAAAAGAATCAGCCGATGTGCTGCGAAGCCGCGGTCGTGACGCCCAGCTTCTCGAACAGCTGCCTGTCCTTCTCGACGTCCGGGTTGCCCGTGGTGAGCAGCTTCTCGCCGTAGAACACCGAGTTCGCGCCGGCCAGGAAGCACAGCGCCTGCACGGCCTCGCTCATCTGCTGGCG
>FTIP01002062.1_pt2 | contig 12959 bp, 11 predicted proteins | sample 1658301 | NCBI WGS metagenome assembly FTIP01 (sample SAMEA3914813, study PRJEB12502) | metagenome | biome: forest; material: soil | place: Canada | collected 2011-07-07 | depth 0.3 m
GCCAGCACCGACGGCAAGCCCTGGCCGCCGTACTCCTCCGGGAACTTGAGGCCGTTCCAGCCGCCGTCGCGGAACTGGTCGAAGGCCTCCTTGAATCCGGTCGGCGTGGTGACGCTGCCGTCCTCGTGGCGCGTGCAGCCTTCGCTGTCGCCGACGCGATTGAGCGGGGCCAGCACGTTGTTGCACAGCTTGGCTGCCTCGGCGAGCGTCGCCTCGAGAATGTCGGGCGACAGGTCGGCGTAGCCGGGCACGTCGGCGTAGCGCTCGATGCTGAAGACATCGTTGAGCAGGAACAGGTAGTCCTGCACGGGGGCCTTGTAGATGGGCATGTCGGTCTTTCGGGCAATGAAGTTGCAGGCGTGTCCGGCTCTTCAGGATTTGGAGAGCTCTTGAGTGAGCTCGGGCACGGCCTGGTAGAGGTCGGCAACCAGGCCGAAGTCGGCGACGGAGAAGATGGGCGCCTCGGCGTCGTTGTTGATCGCGACGATGATTCGCGAGTCCTTCATCCCGGCCAGGTGCTGGATGGCGCCGGAGATACCGACCGCCACGTAGAGGTCGGGCGCCACGATCTTTCCGGTCTGGCCCACTTGCCAATCGTTGGGCGCATAGCCGGCATCGACCGCCGCGCGCGACGCGCCCACCGCGGCGCCCACCTTGTCGGCGAGCGGCTCGATGTAGGTCTTGAAGTTGTCGCGGCTCTGCAGCGCGCGGCCGCCCGACACGATGATGTGGGCGGAGGTCAGCTCCGGCCGCTCGAGCTTGGGCAGGTCCTCCGACACGAACTGTGCGAGGCCGGGATCGGCCGCCGGCGCGACGGCCTCGATGGGCGCGGGATCGCCGGCGCCCACGGGCTGGAAGGCGCTGGTGCGCACGGTAATGACCTTCTTCGAGTCCTTGCTGCGCACCGTCTCGATGACGTTGCCGGCGAAGACCGGCCGCTCGAAGGTGTCGGGGCCGACGACGGAGATCATGTCGGAGATCTGCATGACGTCCAGCAGCGCGGCGACGCGCGGCATGACGTCGCGGCCGACGGAGGTGGACGGCGCCAGCAGCGCGCCGTACGCGGGCGCCAGCGACACGACGAGCGCCGCGACGGGCGCCGCCAGCAGGTGGTCGAGGGCCGGTGCATCCGCGATCAGCACCTTGCGTACGCCGGCCAGGCGCGCCGCCGCCTCGGCCGCCGGGCGGCAACCGGCGCCTGCGACGAGCACGTGCACGTCGTTGTCCAGCTTCTGGGCGGCGCCGACGGCCCGTGCCGTGGCATCGCGCAATGTGGCGTTGTCGTGGTCTGCGAGAACGAGGCAAGTCATGCCAAAACTCCTGATTGCTTGAGGTGGTTGACGAGGTCCTGGACCGAGGCCACCTTGGCGCCGGCCTTGCGGTGCGGCGGGTCGGCCATCTTCAGGATCTCGAGGCGGGGCGCGGCGTCCACACCCAGGCTGGCGAGCGGACGCTTGGCGATGGGCTTCTTCTTCGCCTTCATGATGTTGGGCAGGCTCGCATAGCGCGGCTCGTTCAGCCGCAGGTCGGCTGTGACGATCGCGGGCAGGCGCAGGGAGAGCGTCTGGTGACCCGCGTCCACTTCGCGCGTGACGACCACGCGCTCGCCCTCGACCTCGACCTTCGACGCGAATGTGGCTTGCGGCCAGCCCAGCAGGCCCGCCAGCATCTGCCCGGTCTGGTCGCAGTCGTAGTCGACCGCCTGCTTGCCGAGGATCACGAGTTCCGCGGCTTCCTCGACGACGATCTTCTGCAGCGCCTTCGCGACTCCGAGGGGTTCGAGCTCGCCGTCATGCTCCAGGAGCACACCCCGGTCCGCGCCGATCGCCAGCGCCGAGCGCAGCGCTTCCTCGGAAGCGAGAGAGCCGATCGTGACGGCCACGACCTCGCTGGCGACGCCACGCTCCTTGAGGCGAACGGCCTCCTCGACGGCGATCTCGTCGAACGGATTGATGGACATCTTGACGTTCGCAAGGTCGACGCCCGAACCGTCGGCCTTCACGCGAACCTTGACGTTGGCGTCGACGACGCGCTTCACGGGGACAAGGATCTTCATGGTTGCAGCTATCAGTGATTGGTGTACTTCAATGTCGCCGCCCGCACCCTCCGCGTCGACTCACGATCGGACTAGGGCAAGGATGTCCACATGGCCAATCGCGCGCCCGTCGATCAACAGAAATCGCCGTCCGCGCGCTCTCCGTATCGCGACGCAACGGCGCCCTAGCGGCGTCCTGCACCGGCAACGCGTCGCAGGCTGAAAAGGCGGCTCATCGTTGATCTGCGAGGAAGAGCGACCGCAACGACGCGAGGACGGAAGGGGTCTGGCATCTCCTTCGTCCTCGCCATGGTGCGAGCCAGTGCAATGATGTCCGTTGCGGAAGAGGGCAATGCCCCTCCAACCTCGCCGCGTCGGCTCGGCTTCCGGCGCGACGCCTTTCGGTTGCTTGCGGGCACGCGCGACACGCGGGTCCGGAGGTTGGTTGATCGTCATCGGCAGCGATGCGCTGCCCAAGCCGGCCCGAACTTCGCTTCGACCGACAGCGACAACATCGCACGTGCCGAGAAGCGGCATCACGCGCCCCGCGATGGTCGCGGCGCGCAGGATGACTCACGGCCTGGGAGGCGATCGCGACCCAAAGCGCGCCGTTGCCCTCGGTCGAAGCGCCTTCGCCTTGCGTGCGCGTCATGCGCAGGCACCGGTTCACTCCGGGCAACAGGGGCCAGGCGAAGAACGGGTCTGGCTGAACATGGCCTCACCTCGCGGGTGAAGAGATTCGACCTGGCATGCGAAGCCTGTGCAGCCCCGCCGCCTGGCTTCACGCGTTGAGGGCAGCTGTGCGCGGGGCGATCCCGTTGACGAACGTACCGGCATGCTGGGGCAGCGGCCGCGCCGGCACCGCAGGGGCTCGCGCCGGCGCGCCCGCCGCTACCCGCGGATGGACCGGCTGACGCAGCATCCCCCGCCGCTCGGCCGTCAGGATCGCTTCCGTGCGGGTGTGGACGCCGAGCTTGTCGAATGCCGATCGAAGGTGGGCCTTGACTGTGCCGAGAGAGATGTCGAGCCGCGTGGCGATGAGCTTGTTGCACAGGCCGTCGGTCAATAGGGTCAGCACCTGCCCTTCGCGCTCGGTCAGGGGCTCCGTGGCCAGGCTCATGGCGAGGCTGGCGGCGATCGACGGGCTCAGGTGACAGCCACCCCGATGAACCGTGCGGACCGCGGCGAAGAGCTCGTCGGCGGAGGCGCCGAGCAGCAGGAAGGCCGCCGCCCCTCGTTCCAATGCGTCCCGGATCTGCCATTCCCGATCCGCGTTGGCGAGGATCGCGACCTTTGTTCGCGAGCGGCTCAGCTGCAAGGCCGCGAGGATGCGCATGCCATTGTCGAAATCCGTGACGACGACGTCGCAAGTCAGCAGTTCCGGATCGTCCGGCGTCGTGGCCCGCACGGTCATGTCGCCGCACGCGGCGAAGACGGTCGTCAGACCGGTGCGGCATACGTAGTCGTCATGGACGACGATCACTTGAATGGGTCGAAATGACATCAAATTTCTCTCCTGGCTCGACTCGGGAAGAAGGTCGGCGGCTTTGCCGCCAATGAACAGATGCCTCACTATCCGGCACGACGCGCCGTCGCTCCATCCCCCGCTTGGGGCACACGCACGACCTGTCTCTTGAGCGGACATCCGCGTCCGCCGAACGGCCGCGCCGATGCCCCGTCCAGGGGATGCCGACGCTGCGCCGGGCCGGTGGGCGTCGCGCCGATCTGCCGCAGCCGGAGCAATGCGCCGTGGCCGGGCGGCACCCGGCTCACACCGCAAGCACCGTCGCGTAGTGATCGACCAGCTAGCCCAGGAACAGCAGCCCCAGGTAGGCGATGGAGGAGCGGAAGGTCCGTCGCGCGCGCGCCTCGGAGTACGAGCGCAGGAGACGCCAGCTCTTGAAGATGAAGGCGCCGCCGAGTGCGATCGCGCAGATCAGGTAGATCGGGCCCGTCATGCCGCGCGCAGCGGGCAACAGCGTCGCGACGCAGAGCAACAACGTGTAGGCGAGCAGGACCTGCCTCGCGCGCGCAGGCAGCGCGGACTGCGCGGTCGTCGAAGCGAGGAGGCGTGACATGTCCGCTCCGGCCCTGGACTGATGGCCCGTGGCTGGCGCGGTGTGCGCTAGCCGCGCGCGACGAACCGCGCGACGCGTGCGGCGTCGAAGACGTCACGCGAGGACGCCGGCAACATGTCGACCGGCGCCAGTCCGCCGAGCCAGGGATCGGAGGCGGCGAACCAGCGGGCCATCTCCCAGTTGCCCATCACGTCCCGCAACTCCGCGACGATTGCACGGCACCCGGGTCGAATGCATCCCGAGCAGGGATCGACCTGGAACGCGGGAATCAGGATGTCCGAGCGCCACTCGAGCGAGATCACCGCGCGCGAGACAATCCACTCGGCCAGGGTGGAGATCGGCTGCTCCCACTCACCGCGCATGCGTTGAGCCAATTCGTCGGCGCGCAGCATGCCGCCGTGTGGTGCATAGGCGGCCTCCATTGCCGAAAACTGGGCAATCGCGTCGATGCCGTCCCTGAGCGCCGCAGACAGCTCCGTGCGCCTCTTCGGCGGGCTGGACCAGGTGCGCTGCAGCATCTGCGTCCGGGGTCGAATGAGGGCGTTCATGCGCAACTCCTGTGATCCACGGGGTGTCAGCTGCCGACTGTCTTCCACGTCTGCTTCCCCCAGATTTCGTCGGACGCCGATATGAATTCAGTTGAAACAATGGCCAGGACATGCGGACGCTCCGGGCCTTGAAATGTCGTCAGATCGCACTGCCAGGACGGGAAGTCGGGACAGCATCCGGGAGTGCCTGCACGACCCTGACCGCAGCCATGTGAAGACAATGTGTCCGTGATAATCTGCGAGCGGTCCGGCCGTCCACGCTGCTGCGCAAAAGCGCCGCGGCCAGTGCTCGAGACGACGGAGACGAAGCAGGTCAAGGGGGTCCGGCTCCTGTCGGTCGCCCTGTTGCGCCAAGGAACACGCATGTCTTCGAACGCCCCTCATATCCTCGTCGTCGACGACGACCCGCTGATGCTCGAACTGATCAGCGAATACCTCCTCGAGAGCGATCTGCGTGTCTCGACCGCCGAAAGCGGATCGGACATGGACCGGATCCTGCAGGACCATGTCGTCGATCTCGTCCTGCTCGACCTTCGCCTGGGCGGCGAGGACGGCATGCAGCTCGCGCGTCGGCTGCGAGAAGAGACCGACGTGCCCGTCATCATCGTGACGGCGCGACGCGACGAGGCCGATCGCGTCATGGGCCTCGAGATGGCGGCCGACGACTACATCACCAAGCCGTTCAGCAACCGCGAACTGCTGGCCCGCGTGCGCGCCGTGCTTCGCCGTTGCCAGGGGCGGCAGTCGATCGGCGCACTCGCGCGGGGCACTCGCCCCCGTGCCTATCGGTTCGCCGGCTGGGAACTCAACGCCCTGGCCCGCCGACTGACGGATCCGCAAGGTCAGTTTGTCGCGCTCAGCAATGGCGAGTTCAATCTCCTGCTGGCCTTTTGCGAGGCGCCGCAGCGCGTTCTCTCGCGCGACAAGCTGCTCGACCGCTCGCGCCTTCACGGCGACGAGATCTACGACCGCTCGATCGACGTCCAGATCTTCAGGCTGCGACGCAAGATCGGTGGCGACGACGAGTCGCAAAAGCTGATCCGGACGGAACGCGGCGCCGGCTACGTCTTCGCGGCATCGGTCGAAATGCTGACCTGACGGCACGCCCCGGATACGAGCTGGCTGCGTGGTACACCGGCGCCTGGATTTCATTCGAAACATTCTCGGCGCTGGCGAAATACGGCTGAAATCTGAATCTGTCGCAATGGCAGGTGATCGCGACGACAGTGCGGGGAATCGCCATGCATCGGCGAACGATCCCGTCCGCGCGACCTTTGCACACACCACTTGCCATGAGGTACAAGGATTCCCTTCGCGGAGCCATCATCGGCGCCGGCGCGCTGGTGGCGACCATCATTCTGGCCTCCACGGCCTACGACGGATGGCGACTCCGCCAGCAGCTCATGGCGGCGAACGAGCAGGAAGTCGGCAACCTCGCGCTGGCGCTCGCCACGGGTACCGCCCGCAACGTGCAGGCCGTGGACGTCCTCCTTCGCGATACCGCGACCTGGTACGGGTCTTCCGGCCGCCAGGAGAGCGCGCCTGTCGTCCAGCAGGCACTGAGGATGCTTGCCGTCGGCTTTTCACAGGTGAGCGTGCTGACGATCGTCGACCGTTCGGGCATGCAACGATATCGGTCGCGGGCCACGGGCGAGCCACTCAGCGATGTTTCGGATCGCAGCTATTTCGCGCGCCAGCGTGACGACGACAACGCCGGACTCGTCATCAACGAGCCGGTGGTCACGCGTTCCGAGAAGCTGCCCGCGCTGATCCTGTCGCGCCCGCTCCGGAGCCCCGACGGCGCGTTCGACGGGGTAGTGTCCGCGGTGCTGACATTGCAGGACCTGCAAAGCACTTTCGCCGCCCTGCGGCTCAACGACAGCAGCTCGGTGATGCTGGCGCTCGCCGACGGGACGATCGTCACCCGACAGCCGTCGCGCGAAAGACTGCCACGCGATGCCCGCCTGCCCCGGCTTCCGAAGTTCGAGGAAGAACTGTTGATCGACCATGTCGTGGATCCGATCGATGGCCGAGCGCAGCTGCTCGCCGCGCAGCGCGTCGATGGACGGCCGCTCGTGATCGCGGTCACACGCGACGAGCGCGAAGCCCTGCGACCGTGGCACGACGAGATGTCCGGCGCGGCCTTGCGCACCGCCGTTTCGATGGGGCTTGTCCTGGTGGCGATCGTCGGGGTGCTGCGCCAGCTCAGTCGCATCGAGCAGGGCGAGCAGGCCCTGCTTGACAGCCAGGAACGCTACGCGATGGCCATGGAGGCCGCCAACGAGGGCCACACCGAATGGAACCTTCCCGAGGGCACGGTCTTCGCATCCAGCCAGTGGCGCACCCTGCACGGCCTGCACCGCAGCCAGGCGATCCGGACGATCCATGACCTCAAGCGCGCCGTCAGGATCCACGACGACGACAGCACGGGCGTCTGGACCGCGATCGACGAGCATCTCCAGGGTCAGGCGCCCGGCATCGACATCGAGTACCGAGTGCAACATCAGGACCGCACCTGGAAGTGGATCCAGACCCGCGGCCGCTGCGTCCGTGACGCCTCGAGCGCCCCGCTGCGGCTTTACTGCGCGGCGCATGACATCAGTGCCCGGAAGGAGGCGGAGGCCTCCAAGATCGAGCTGAAGACGCGCCTGGAACAGGCGCGTCGCATGGAAGCGCTCGGCACGCTTGCGGGCGGCATCGCCCACGACTTCAACAACCTGCTGGGGGCGATCCTCGGCTTCGGCGGCATGGCGCAGCGACAGGCCGAAGAGGGCTCGCCGATGCAACGCCACATCGATCGGGTGCTGCAGGCCGGCTGCCGGGCGAAGGCGCTCGTCCACCGGTTGCTGCAGTTCAGCCGCTCAGGCCCGACGGAGCGGACGCTCGTGAGCATCCAGGGCCTGGTCGAGGAGGCGATCGTGATCCTGGCGCCCTCTGTGCGAGACGGCATCGCGCTCAAGACGGCGCTCGAGGCGGACGGCATCTCGGTGGCGGGCGAGGCGACGCAGTTGTACCAGGTCGTCGCCAACCTCTGCATGAACGCATTCCAGGCGATCGATGGCGCGGGGGAGGTGCGGCTGCGGCTCGCCGTGGTGCGGATCGACGAACGCCGAGCCTTCCTGCACGGCGAGCTCGCTGCCGGATCGTACGTTCGGCTCGACGTCGACGATACGGGGCACGGCATGCCGCCCGAGATCATGGCCAGGATGTTCGATCCCTTCTTCACGACCAGACCCACCGGCGAGGGAACCGGGCTCGGACTGTCGGTGGTCCACGGCGTCGTGACCGAGCTGGCCGGCGCTATCGACGTTCGCTCCGAGCTCGACGGCGGTACCTGCATCTCCGTCTGGCTGCCCATTGCAGTCGCGGGCGATGTCGCCCCCGTGGAAGACCCGGATCCGGATCGGGGCAGCGGCCAGGTCGTGATGATCGTGGACGATGAGCCGCTGCTGGTGGAGTTGACCGAAGAGATGGTCGTCGAGCTGGGCTACGTCGCTCTCACGTTCGGCTCGGGCGAGCGTGCCTGCGCGTCGTTCGACGACGTAGGCATGAAGGTCGACCTGCTGCTCACCGACGAGAAGATGCCCGGCCTGTCCGGCAGCCAGCTCGTCGCCGCCGTCCGAGCCAAGGGCTGGGATGGCCCCGTGATCATGATGAGCGGCAACGTGACGGCGGCCCTGGAGCAGCGCGCAGGCGCGATCGGCGTGCGCGCGGTGCTTCACAAGCCTCTCTCGCGCGAGACGCTGGCCGCGGCGCTCGCGCGCTCGCTGCGGCCGCAGCGCTGATGGGCTGCGGACGGCACGGCACGACACGCCCGGGCTCCCAAGCGGTACGCGATCCTGGCGATCTGCTGCCGCCGAGCCCCTGACCCCGTTCAGGTGCGAACCGGTGCACCCGATCCCTCGGGCCTCTTGATCTCCGGTGAAACCTCCGGAATCAGCCTCGAGCTGCGCTGGCCGCTGACGTAGGACCACAGCCACTGGATCTGCACGCGCAGCCGGTTCTGCATTTGCGGCAGAAACGCCACGTGCAGCAGTGCCCAGAGAAACCAGGTGACGACCCCGCTGGTACGCCACCGGCCCCGCTCAAGTACCGCGAAGTTCATCCCGACGACTGCCATGTTGCCGCGGTCGGCGTAGCGAAACGGCGTCGTGTCGGGCTGCCCCTCGACAGCCGCCGCGATCCGTCGAGCCACGTAGCTTCCCTGCTGGATCGCGGCCTGCGCCACTCCCGGGACGGGGCGATCGTCCTGGAGCACGCAAGCCGCATCGCCTACGACGAACATGTTGGGGTCGCCATCGAGATGAAGGCCCGGTTCTACCCAGGCTCGGCCCGCCCTGTCGGTCTTCGCGCGAAGTTCCGAGATCAACGTGGTGGCCTGCACGCCTGCCGTCCACAGCACGGTGCTGCTTGCGATGCGCTGGCCACCGACGAGGACGCCGTCCGCGTCGATCTGTTCCACCCGAGCGCCGGTGCAGACCTCGACGCCGAGAGATTGCAATCGCTCCACGGCGCTGCGCGACAGCGACTCGTCGAACGACGGCAGGACTCGCGGACCGGCCTCGAGCAGCACGATGCGCGACGCCGCCGGATCGATGCGGCGGAAGTTGCCGCGCAGCGTGATACGGGCCATCTGGGCGATGGATGCCGCCAGTTCGACGCCGGTGGGGCCGGCACCGACCAGGATGAAGGTCTGCGCGCGCCGCCGTTCCTCGGCGTCGTCCGATTGTTCCGCACGCTCGTAGGCGCCGAGGATGCGCGAGCGGACGGATTCGGCGTCCGCCAGGGTCTTCAGGCTCTGGGCATGCGCCGCGAACTCGTCGTGCCCGAAGTAGCTCGGGCGAACGCCTGTCGCGACGACGAGGTAGGCGAAGCTGATCGTGCGCTCGCCCAGGCCGGCGGGCGTGACCCGGATGGTCTGCGCCACGCGATCCACGCCGGTCACTTCGCCCATCATGATCGACAGGTTACCCTGGCGCTCCGCGAGTTGCCGCAGGGGCGCGGCGATGTCGGCGGGCGCCAGGACGGACGTTGCGACCTGGTAGAGCAGCGGCTGGAAGATGTGATGGTTGCGCCGATCGATCAGAAGCACGTCGACCGGGCAATCTCGCAGCGCCTTGGCTGCGCTGACGCCGGCAAAGCCGCCGCCGACGATCACGACTCGGGGCAATTCCCCTTGGGGGCGTTCTTGCGTCATGGGTTGTGCGGCTGCGCGATGTCGTGACGCATCATCAGGGTGGTAGCGAACGAGGGCCGGCCACTCGTCGCTAGCTCGTCAGACCCAGCATGTGGCCCAAGAGCACCTGCTTGGCCTTCATGTACGCCGCGTTCTCGTCGTGAAGCGGAGAAACCAGGGACACCCTCTCCACGATGCGCAGGCCGTAGTCGGAGATCCCGTCGTATTTCCTCTGGTTGTTCGTCATGAGGCGCAAGGCCTGCACGCCGAGGTCGCGCAGGATCTGCGCGCCGACGGCGTAGTCCCTGCCGTCGACCGGCAGCCCGAGCCGAACATTGGCTTCCACGGTGTCTGCGCCCTCGTCCTGCAACGCGTAGGCGCGCAGCTTGTCCAGCAGGCCGATGCCGCGGCCCTCGTGCCCGCGCAGGTAGACGACGACGCCGCGGCCTTCCGCGGCGACCTGTCGCATCGCGTCGTCCAGCTGCGGCTTGCAGTCGCAACGCATGGAGCCGAAGACCTCGCTGGTCAGGCACTCCGAGTGCACTCTCACGAGCACGTCGCGTCCGTCGGCCACGTCACCCATCACGAGCGCCAGCTGTTCGCGGCCGCTCGCGAGTTCGCGGTATCCATGAAGCGTGAACACACCGAAGGGCGTCGGCATGCGGACGCTGGAGACTCTTTCGACGATGGCCTCGGTGCGCCGCCGATAGGCGACGAGGTCCTTGATCGTGATGAGCGGCAGACCGTGTCTGCGAGCGAAACGCTCGAGCTCCGGCCGGCGGGCCATCGTTCCGTCGTCGTTGACGATCTCCACCAGCGCGCCTCCGGGATGCAATCCGGCCAGGCGCGTGAGGTCCACGGCGGCTTCCGTGTGACCGGGTCGGGTCAATACGCCGCCGGGGACCGCACGCAACGGAAACACGTGTCCGGGCCTGTTGAAGTCGCCAGGCCCAGCCTCGGGGTTCACCAGGGACCGCAGCGTCGCAGCACGATCGGACGCCGAAATTCCGGTGGACGTACCGTGTCGATAGTCCACGGTCAACGTGTAGGCGGTCGTCATTGATTCGGTGTTTCGAGAGACCATGAGTGGCAGGTCGAGACTGTCCAATCGGTCGCCGGGCAGGCCGGCGCAGATCACGCCGCTGCCGTACCTGACCATGAACGCCAGTCGCTCGGGTGTCGCGTGCTCGGCCGCCAGGATGAGATCGCCCTCGTTCTCCCGATCCTCGTCGTCTACGACGACCACCATGGAGCCTCGTGCCATCGCTGCAAGAGCGTCTTCTATCCGGTCTGCCTTCATGTGCGTTCTCCTGAACCTGAGTCGAAATCCGTGGGTGGCCAGCGCCTGCAGTCCCCATCGCGACTGACCTGGCGCTCTTCGGCCCTTGACGCGGGACGAGGTGATGATGCTGGATTCCAGTCCACTGCCGCATCGACCCATCGAACGGATGCCAAGACCCACGAAAGGCCATTGCCACCGACGCGGCAAGCTGAAATCCATCTCCGCCGATTGCTCGGCGCGCCGACGGCCGATTTCTTGCGCAGGCGCCGGCGGCTTCACGACGACGCGCCTGGCATGGGATCGCGACAGGCGCCAGGCGCAGGGATGCGAGCCGTCTGAAGGGTTGGTAACCCAACGGGGGGATGCCCGGCGTCGATCGGGAAATGCACGATGCGACAGCCAACTGCCCCGCCCCGTCGCCGGCTTGGCCATCCATCCCACCCAATAGAAATGGACTACCAAGTGACCAAATCGATCATCGTTGCCACCCTGCTGTCCGCGGGCCTCTCGATCTCGTTCGCCCAATCCGCAACCCCGGACGCCGCCGCCTCCGCGCCGGCCGCCGCATCGCCCACCCCGAAGAAGCACAAGATGTTCCATGCCCCGAAGCTGCGCAAGGGCGCCACCGCCGCGTCGAACCCGGAGGAGTCGCCGTTCAAGCAAGGTGGGCAGTAACACGGCAGCCATCGCCATCGCGCCATGACGCTTTGCAGGCGCCGCACAGGGCCTGCGAGCGAAAATCTCGGTTCATAGACCCGATGCAGCTCGAACGAGCCTCGCATTCAAACCCGACTGCCGAGGGTGCGGCTCTGCATCGTCTCGAAGCCTCGCGGGCCCGGATCTGGGTGGCGATGGAGGCACACGTGCGCGAGAGCACCCCGCCGCAGGACTCCCCTCGGGGCGTTCCCAAATCCCTGGGGCAACGACTGCTGGAGCGGGCGCGACGACTGCCGGTCGTCAGAACGGCGTTGGCGATTCGCGACCTGCGGCGTGACTAGGGCCTGTTCACATCAATAACGTGCCTGCTATTGGTGTGAACAGGCCCTAGTCTCGTCAAGGAGTCGGAACGCCACGCCTATCGGCCGGACAGGCATTGAGCAAGGCTTTGCGCGAGATCACGCGCCGCCAGCGGCTTGTGCAGCAGCTTGCATATCCCGGCCTTGCGGGCACGCTCCTCCAGGCCTGCGATCACGTGTCCGCTCATCATGATCACGGGCAGGTCGGGCCGGTGCGCCAAGACGGCTCGGGCAAGCTCGCTGCCGGTCAGGCCCGGCATCGATTCATCCGTCAGAAGCGCGTCAAAGTTGGAGGGGGCCTCCAGGAATGCGCTCATGGCAGCCTGGCTTGAATCGAACCCAAGAGGGGAATAGCCGAGCCTGGCAAGAAGTTCCTCGCCGAACTCCACGAGCGGTCGCTCGTCGTCGACGATCATGACCACTTGACCCGCGCCATGCGGCCACTCGCCCTCGTCCTCGGCGAGGACCGCAGCCGACTCGACCGCAACCGGAAGCCAGACGGACACTTGCGTGCCCACACCAAGGGTCGAGGTGACATCGATGGCTCCGCCCCGATTCGCCACGATGCCGTGCACGACCGACAGGCCCAGCCCGGTGCCCTCTCCCGACTTTTTGGTCGTGAAGAAAGGCTCGAAGACACGCGCGAGCACATCGGCCTCGATTCCCGGGCCCGTGTCACCAACGCAGAGCCTGACGTAGCCGCCCGGCGCCAGATCACCTTGCAGCAGGTGCACTGCCTTTTCCACCTGGACCAATCGCAGGTCGACGCTCAATCTGCCGTCGCTCCCAATGGCCTGGATGGCATTCGTGCACAGGTTCATGAC
>FTIP01388939.1_pt1 | contig 12783 bp, 21 predicted proteins | sample 1658301 | NCBI WGS metagenome assembly FTIP01 (sample SAMEA3914813, study PRJEB12502) | metagenome | biome: forest; material: soil | place: Canada | collected 2011-07-07 | depth 0.3 m
GGCGGCGCCAACGCCGGCGACCGCTTCGCGCTGGGCCACGGCATGGTGGTCAACATCCCGACCGCCCGCGCCATCAACCCGATCACGCATGCCAACTGGGAACACATTGGCGTGAAGCCCGACGTCGCGGTGCCCGCCGCCGACGCCCAGAAGACGGCCTACGTGACGATCCTGCGCGACCAACTCGCCAAGGCCACCGATCCGGACGACAAGGAGGAACTGGGCAGGGTGCTGGCGTTGGCAGAGAAGGGGGAGAGTCCGGTGCCGAGCTACAAGATGAGGATGGAGCAGTGACGGATCTTTAAGTTGACATAACGCACAGACCGGCCTGCTCATCCATGGCAGAGTCAGCAGCGGCGCGGGCCGGAGCGGGGGAGCCCGCGAACGACAGCGCAAGCGCGAGGGCCGCCGCGGCACCAATCGGCGTCTTCCGCAGGCGATCGGCGATGGCGAGCCACATCGATCGCGACTCGTCATCCTTGGCGCGGCCGGCCGCCATCTCGGCGAGGAACGGAGCCGGATCGAGGCCCGCAAGTTCGGCCAGCTTGATCGTCATCGCCTCGTTGGGAAGCGCGCGATCGTTCTGCCAGTTGGCGACGGTGTGCTGGGTCACGCCGAGCACAGATGCAAGGCGATAATTCGAAGGAATGCCGGACGCATCTTTGGCGGCCGACATGAGGTCGTGAATTGCAGGCATTGAACCCCCCGGTTCGTGAAGGAGTGGACGTTACGCCAAACAACGTTTGGCCCCAAGACCTCGTTGGCAATTGGCATACCCTTTACTTAGGGTTACCCAGCACACAGGGCTAAACGTCGTTTAGGGTACTATCCGCCTCGCGCGGCCGGCTTCATCGTTGAACCCCCCTGTTCTCCGGCCGCGCCCTTCGGGGGTTCGGCGGTGATACACGAACGGGGGTTCCTGTGAAATCCACTCTGCACCTGACGGCGGGCGTCGCGAAGATCGAAAGCGGCGTCGGCGTCGTCCGTTTCAACGGCAAGACGCTGCTGCCGCACGAGGCCATGCTGCTGGCCGGCGAAATCGAGCGCGCGGGCGTCAAGGCCCAGCGCGAGGCGGAAAAGGTCGGGGCGCAAGCGCGCCTGGCGGCGTGAGGGCCGTCAAGCCGGCGACCGTGTCGCCGTCCGAGCAGCACGCCCGCGACGTGATCCGAAACGCCATCCACGCAGTGATCCAAGCGCAGCAGGCGTGCAACGTCGCAGGCTGCGACGGATCGGCGGTGACGCAGGGCCTGGAATCGGCGTTGGCCGACCTTCGGCACGTCAAGGCCGTTTTGGAGGGCAGAGCGTGAGCGCCGGCCGTCCGGTGGACACGGGCGACATGCCCGCCCACGCCATCGCAGTCGTCTTCAGCCAGGCCGGCGCGGTCGGCACGACGGAAGTGCATTTTCAGGGCCGCGCCTACACGTTGGCCGAGCTGGAAAAGCTCGGCCTCGTGTCGATCGGCATGATGGAGCGCATGGCCCTGAACGGCCTGCAAGACCGCATGCTGAAACTGCGCGGGAGCCTGCAGTGAACCGCGGCGCCTACACCACGCCGACGCTCGCCACGCGGCCGTCCCTGGGCGAGCGCGCGCGAACGGCCGCTGGCTGGCTCATGCTGTGGGCACTCGTGTGCGTGCTGGCGTGGCTGCTGATGCCCGCCCCCGATGCGCCGACCGCCTCCGTCGCGAGGTGCTCGCGATGAGCGCCAGCGCCTACGCCTCGTTCGACAAGCCCGCGCCGCACGTCGGCGTGCGCGCCCCCGCCCACGTGGCAGAAATCCGTTCGGCAATCCGTGCCGGCCAGTTCGCAAAGTCGATGCTCGACGTGTGGGCCGGCATGGACATGACGGTGCGGCTGGTGCTCGTGATGATCGCCTGCGGCCAGGTGGGCGACCCGCACCGCATCGCCCGCCAACCCTGGGACTCGTTCTCGCCGGTCGACCAGCTAGCCATGGGCAGTGCGGCGCGGCTGATCGTCTCGAGCCTCGGCAGCTTCGCGGCGGTCGCGTGAGGTCAGTACTCGATGCCGGCCGGCGGCTTGCCAAAGCGCAGGTCGTACCCGTTGCTGGTGACGAAGTGAAACCAGCCCGGGATCACGCCGCGCTCTTTCGCCGGCACGCCATCGACCGTCGCCGAGTGGTTGCGCAGGTTGCGCACGACGATGGCCGGCGCGTCGCCGGGCGGCTTGAGCGTGAACACGATCACCTTCGCCTCCGGAGTCTCGGGCGCAACCGTGACGTCGCACCAGTAGTCGAACCTCACGACCTGCGTGTCGCTGCCCTTGCACTTCGCCCGGTAGTGCGGGGCGTCTTGCGCGTGAGCGGCGCCGAGCGCCAGCAGCGCGGCGAGCGCGATCAGTCTGTTCATCCTCTTCCCCTTGTTGCTGTTGAGCTGGCGAGTGTAGGGGAGCCGGCGTGAGGTATCCAGGCGGCAAGGGCGGGGCGCGCGTCTTCCAGACGATCATCAACCAGTTCCCGCCCCATCGCGTATACATCGAGGCCTTCGCGGGCGGCGCCAACGTGTTCGAGCGCAAGGCTCCTGCAGCATCGACGATTCTGGTGGAGCTGGATCCGGAGCAGGCCGAAACGCTGCGCGCGTCGACCATCGCCAGGCCCGACGTTGAGATCCGCCAGGGCGACGCGCTCGAGCTGCTCTCGTCATATCCGTGGGTAGGTGATGAGCTGGTCTACCTCGACCCGCCGTACCTGCACACCACGCGGAAAGATCTGTCGCTGTACCGCCAGGAAATGACGGACGGCGAGCACAAGCTGCTGCTCTGCATCCTGGCGACGCTGCCCGTGCCGTTCGCGCTCAGCGGGTACCGGAGCGCCATGTATGACGATGCCGCCTCGAGGCACGGCTGGCGCTCGATCGACTTCCAGGCCATGACGCGCCGCGGCCCGGCCACGGAAACGCTGTGGATGAACTACGCGGCGCCGGCGCGCCTCGCCGATTACAGCTATGCGGGATCCGACTTCCGCGAGCGCGAGCGCATCAAGCGCAAGGCGGCGCGGTTCGTCGCGAAGTGGGACAAGCTCCCCGAGCTGGAACGCGGCGCGATCGTGCAGGCGATGGGCGCGCGCTGGAGTACTTCCGCGCCGGAAACGGCGGTGCAGGCCTTCGCTCAAGCCACGTCGCAATCGACGGTGCATCCAGGATGGTGCCCGTCGTTCATCGGCGGCATCGGCGAGGCCACCAGGTGACGTTCTCCCGGGCAACGCTGAATTGGGCGCAGACGCTGGCGGACGGGCAGGGCGCCCACGCCGAGGCGCTGGGCCAGCTCGAGGCTGTGCACGTCGCGAACCGCTGCGCCCCGATCCATTCGGCGATGCCTGATCGCGACCTGTGCCGCCTGGCAACGCTGCGCGCCGAGCACATGCACGACGAAATCCGGACGTTGCTGACCTGGGCGCTCGACGCCCAGGCGGCCACGCTTATCGGCGAGAAGGTCGCGGCGCTGGGCGGAAAGCCGATCGCCTGGGCCGGCGACCTCGAGGCGATCAGCAAGCGCGCGCAGTGCCCCATCTGGTGGCGCCGGCAGCTCCGGCGCCGCGTGCGCTGGCTGCGCGAGCGGGAAGGGCGCCAGGCCGGCGAAATCTGCGCGCGGCGGCAGGTCTACGTGACGAACGACACCCTGCGCCGGCACATCGAGGCGAAGGGCCGGAACGCGGCGATCCTCGAGGCCACGGTGATCGAGTCGAGCGACGGCGAGGAAATCACGTTGGCGCAGGCGGCCGGCGCGAGCGTGTCGAACCGCTCGATCCGGCGCGGCGAGCTGATGACCCGCATTCGCGGCTGCGAGGAGTGGGCCGAGGCGCGCGGTTTCGCCGGCCTGTTCACGACGAACACGGCCCCGAGCCGGTTCCACCCGCAGCACTTCGGCGGCGGCCGGAATCATCGCCACTTCGGCGATGAGAGCAGCTCGAGCCTCAAGGGCCAGAAGCGCCGGCACGGCAACTACGGCCCGGTGCAGCCGAACGACCCGCCCGCGGCGCAGGCCTGGCTCTGCAAGACCTGGGCGCGCACCCGCGCGCAGCTCCAGCGCCTGGCGGTGCCGTTCTTCGGCTTCCGAGTCGCCGAGCCGCATCACGACGGGTGCCCGCACTGGCACATGCTGCTCTGGACGTCGCCGGACCACATCGCCGTTTTGCGCGAGGTGGTCCGGTCGCAGTGGCTCAAGGATCACGGCGACGAGTGGGGCGCGGCCGAGCACCGGTTCAAGGCAGAGGACATGCGCCCGGGCGGCGCCACCGGCTATATCGCGAAGTACATCGCCAAGAACATCGACGACCCCGAGGCGGTGCACGACGGCGACGGCCAGGCCGACGAGTGGGCCACGGGCGAGCAGGGCACGCTTTTCGGCGGTGCTGCAGCGGGCCGCGTCGAGTCCTGGGCCAGCACGCATCACATCCGCCAGTTCCAGGCGATCGGCCAACCGCCCGTCACCGTGTGGCGCGAGCTGCGCCGCATCGAGGCCGAGCGCGTTGCGGGCGGCTCGTCGGCCGTGCAGCGCGCGCACGCCGCGGCAACGCGCGACCTGTTCCGCAAAGCCGACTGGCGCGCGTACATGGACGCCCAGGGCGGGGCGATGACGGGCCGCCGCTACGCGGTGCGCATGCTCACCGAGCCGGCCGAAATCGAAGGCCGCTACGGAATGGCGATGGTTGATCGCCCCATCGGCGTGATTGACGGTGCAGTACCGCACGCGTGGATTCTGTCCAACCGGCGCGAGTGGAAGCCCCGCGGCACGTGGGCGCCGCGCGTTCCCGCCGGCCCCGCGCTGGGCGTGTTCCTGGGAGGTGCCCGCGTTGCATCCCGCGCGCTTGCGCGCCCTTGGACTCGTGTCAATAACTGTACGGACGGCGGTGTCGCCGACCTGATGCGAATGGGCCTGGTTGGCCTGACGCTGCGAAGAATTGAACCGGGGGGTTCGAACACCACTGAGGAAACATCATGTCCGGTACCCCCGCAAAGGTCGAATCGACCGCCTTCGCAGTCGTCTCCAGCGTCGAAAACGCTTTCGAGTCGATCCCCGCGCGCCTGAAGTCCCTCGCGACCCACGTCGAGGCGGCGATCGCGTACCCGTTCACGCCCGATCCGGTCAAGCAGGCTCTGCCGCTGCTGCTGGGCGTGCTGGGCGACCTGCACCAAGAGGTCGCGGAACTGCGCGTGCCATGCCCGTGCAAGCCGGCATCGACGGCCGCCATCGCCGCGACCGATGGTGCTGGCCAGGCGAGCGCATCGACCACCGGCGTCGCGAGCGATGCGGCACCGGCTGCGCCGATCACCGCGGCCGACCTGGCGGCGAAGTGGCCGACCTATGACGACCAGCTGGCGGCCTTCACGGCGGGCCAGATGGACGTGGCCGAAGCCGCGGCGTTCGCCCCGGTGCACGCCAAGGTCGTCGCGTTCGCGGCTTCGCTGAACAGCTGAGCCATGGCATCGCGCCTGATCGGCCGGGCCGCGTGCCCGGAGTGCGGCTTCGCATCCGCGCACGTCAAGGAATCGGAGAAGTGCACCTACAGGTACTGCCCGGAGTGCGGCTCGCAGCATCACGCGAAGACCGAACGCCAGGTCGCCGACCTGCTGGCGAAGACGCGCCGCTCCGAGCCTAGTACTACCCCTACGGGGAAGGCGGCCGATCCGGCGCCTACGCCTCCCCCTGCGCCTACGCCTACGGCTACCCCGCCTGCGGCTACCCCCATCGATCCGCCTACCCCTGCGCCCAGGCCTCGGGTGGGCCTGTTCGGACTACGCGAAGGCTAGACCACCATGGATGAAAACGACCTCGACGGGTTCGAAACCCGTCTGCAAGACGTCGAGGCGATGAGCCCCGAGGCGCAGGACGCCGCGCGCCAGGCCGAGGAAGCGGAGGCCGCCCGCGGCACCGTCAAGGAACAGGCCGAAGCCTGGGCCGTGATTCCGCAGATGATCGGCGGCTTCGTGCTGATGATCGCCCCCGAACTCGCCCCGTGCTACACGGATGCGAAGTGCCTGCAGTGGGGCGAACGCATGGTGCCGGTCGCGCTCAAGCGCGGGTGGGACAAGGGCCCCGACAGCCTGCCGGAAATCGCCCTCATCGCGTCGTCGCTGGGCTTCGCGGTGCCGACCTACCTCGTGGTGCGGAACAAGCTGGCGGCGGCCAAGGCGGCGAAGGCCGCCGCGCAGCCGGCGCAGGCCGCGCAGCCGGAAGGCGGTGCGTCGTGATCGGCGGCGGCATCCGTGGCCGTCTGGCCGGCCTGCTGGCAGCGGCGAGCATGTCGGCAATGGCGTGCATGCCCGACCTCGGCCAGCAGCGCGGTTTCAGCCTGGCGCGAGGGTCGGGCGTCGTCACCAGCGCGCCCGGCATGAAGCGCAAGCCCAAGCGCGACAGCGAGCGCCAGATGCGCGCCGTCCTGAAGCGGCGCCGAAAGGACGCGAAGCGGCGCGAGGACATGGCGCGGTGCCATCTACGAAACCCGTGCCTGTGGTGGATTCAGGGCCAGGCGTCGGCACGAAAGTGGGTGGCCCATGGCTGCTGATGCCGACGCAGAGATTTGGGGCGTGATGGCCGCCAGCGGCGGCGGCAAGGGCCTGTGGATCAAGGAACAGCTGCGCCAGCGCAACCCCCGTCGCATGATCGTCTGGGACTTCATGAACGAGTATCAGGAGTTCACGGGCGAGCGGGTCGCGAAAGGCAAGGTGGAGGGCGCACCGGCCAAGGCCACGCTGCGCGAGATTCGCGACCTGATGAAGGCCGCAGGCAAGGACGGCCCGCTGCGCGTGCGCTATAGCCCGAAGGCGACGACGGAGAAGGGCGTGCGGGCAGAGTTCGAACTGCTCTGCGACCTGGTCTATGCCTGGGGAAACTGCACGTTCATCGCCGAGGAATTGTCCAACGTCACAATGCCGTCCTGGGCCCCGCCGTCGTGGCGAAAAATGTGCACGAGCGGGCGCCACAAGCGCGTGCACATCATCGGCACGTCGCAGATGCCATCGCTCATCGACAAGGCGTTTCTCGGCAACTGCACGCTGATCCACTGCGGGCCGCTGCGCCAGTACGACCACCGGGCCGCGGTCGCCAAGGGCATGGATATCGAGGAAGGGCGCCTGGCGAAGCTGGTGAACCTGCAGTTCATCGAGAAGGACTTCATCCGTGGCGCCGTGACGACGGATTGGGTCGCGATCCCCGGAAAGGCCAAGGGCGGCCCGCGCGTCGTCGTCCCTACTGAGCCTAGCCCTACCCGTAGGGGCAGCAAGGCCCCTTCCAAGGTGGCGTGAACGTGGGCATCGTGGGGGCTCTTTACCGGGCTCCGATGCCCACGAACACCAACCAACTAGGAATTTGAAATGGACATGAAGGCCAAGGCGATCTTCGCCGCTGAAGTGCTGATCGTCATCGCTGTCGTGACGTTCTTCCAGCAGACCGTGATGAGCGTGCCGATCGTCGGCCAGTACCTGCCGGGCTACAAGCCGGCAGCCACGGCCTGACCTGCTGACCAGACGCCCGCCGATCCTCGGGGACGGCGGGCTCTCCCTTTCTCGCGGGGCGAAGCGAGCGGAACCGGGGGGTTCTGGACTCAAGATCGGAACACTTCATGGGCTACAAGCTCCCCCTGACGAACCTGCAGAACGTCGTCCCCGGCAACACCGCAACCCTGAAGATCGACGTGGGCCCCGGCGCCCCGACCTTCGACCAGATCAAGCTGGCGCTCGGCGGCGGCATGCTGCCGTCGCACATCACGTTCGTGCGAGGCAAGGCCAACGGCCGAATCTTCCTCGACGAGACGGGCGGCGGTACGGTCATCAACCAGCGCGACGCCTACAAGAACGTCACCGTCAATGCCGGCTATGTCGTCATCGACTTCACCGAGCGCAACTCGCGCAACGGCGCCGCGGAACAGCTGGTCGCCTCGATCCCGGGCGCACTGCTGCAGTCGCTCACCTTCGAAATCGGCATCGCGTCAGGCGCGCCCGCGGGCGGCACCATCACGGCGTATGCGAACTACCGTCCGCCTTCGACCAATCCGTACATCCGCAAGCTGCTGACGACCAACCAGTCGTTCGTGGCGGCCGGCACCGCGGGCGCGCCCAACATCGCCTACCTGCCGGTGGGCGGCGCGGGCGGCAAGCTCAAGCGCGTGTGGATTCGCGAGTCCACCGCTGGCCTCATCACGGCGGTGCAGATTCGCATCGCGAACGCGGTGATCTTCGACACCACGCGGGCGTCCTTCGAGAACGACGAAGTGCGCAACCTGCTGGTGCCGCAGGCGGGCATCGCGGTCATCGACTTCATCGAGGACGGCAACCTGGCAGGCATGCTGGACACCAGCGCAGCGCCGAGCGTGCAGGTCAACCTCATCACGTCGGCCGCGGGCACGTACAACTTCGACTACGAACTAATCGACCCGATCTCGCGCCTCTAAGCCGGGGCACACGAAAGGATCGCCATGAGCGGTAACAGTTTCGGCCTGACGGGTGACCCTGGCGCAGACCCGTATGCGGACACCTACGGGAGCGTCAGCACCCAGGTGGACGCAGCCACGAGCCTGAGTCAGGGCTTCTCGTTCGATACGCCGATCACGAGCGCAACGCAGTCGGCCAACGCCATCCAGCAGATGGCGCCGGTGACGGCGACCAACACCACGAGCGGGAGTGCCACGTCGGGCTTCTGGTCGCAGTTGGTGGGTAGCGTCGTCGGCACCGGTGTCGCGGTCGTCGCCAAGCAGAACGGCCTGGTGCAGCCGGCATCGACCACCCCGGTGCCGGTGCCCCCGCCCAACAAGAGCGGACTGGTGCTGCTCCTGGGCGGCGTCCTCGTCGTCTACCTGCTCGCCACCCACAAGGGGGCGTGATGGCCGCGCCTTCCAGCTACTCGAACCAGACCGCGGCGTCGGCCTCAGGCCAGCAGGACGGCATGTTCAACGACAGCGGGTTCGTCGTGAACTTCGGCAACGGCAACGCCACCACGCCCAGCAGCGCGGGCACGGCGGCAATGCCCGGCTGGCTGCTGCCGGCGTTCGTGGTGGGGGCCGTCCTGTGGATGACCACGCACAAGCACTGACCATCCGGCGCATCACGCCCGACGAGGCCGCATTGCGGCTTCGAGGCGTGGCCGAACGCGATCCAAGCGGCATGACCGAGGGCGCCGATGCGCTCGCGCGCATGGGCAACGCATTCGCCATCGACACCGCGGACGGCTCGGCAGTCTTCGTCGTCGCGCAGCGCAATGGCATCGCCTTCGTGACGGCCGCGCAGGGCGGCGGCTCGGTGGACATGACCGTGCTGCTCGATCACGTCGTGACGCTGGGCGCCACCAACGACGGCTGCAAAGCCATCGCCTTCCAAACGGCAAGGCCCGGCCTCGTGCGAAAGCTGACCAAGCGCGGCTTTCGCGTCACGGGCTGGGTCATGCGGAAAGACCTTCCATGAGCGGCGCATTCAACAGCGATCCCGGGTCGAGCAAATCGACCAACACGCAGACCACCACGAGCACGGACGGGCGTGTCGTCGGCGGTGATCAGTCCACGAACTTCAGCCTCAACGGCAACACGGCCCCCGTCTCCATCGTGACGACGGACGACGGCGCCGTGCACGACGCGTTGAATCTGGCGCTCGCGGGCGTGACGCAGGCCAACCAGAACGCCTCGGACGCATCGAGCGGCGCCATGTCGGCCATCCAGGCCGGCCAGGCGCAATTCACCAGCGCAATCGAGCAGATCAAGACCGGCGACAAGACGACCGGCTACGTCATCGCGGGTGCCGCGGCCGTCGCCATCGCCTTCGCCATGAGCCGGAAGGGCTGAAGTGCAATTCACGATGAACCTCACGGCGGGGCAGACGCTTCGCCAGCAGACGACCGGCAGCTACTTCATGTTGCTGGACACGGGCGCCGCGCCGAGCGTTGACCTGGTCATCCGCGTAGTGCAACAGAGCGCCGAGCACCTGACCACGGCCAAGCGCGGCACCAAGGCGAAGCTGCAGAACGGCATGACCTTCGACTCCGTCGAAATGACGTCGACCGTCAACTGCGTGGTGCAGTTCGTCATCTCGGACGGCATGGTGGATTTCGAGACGACCGACGGCGCCACGGTGCTGATCGGCAACTCCGTCGCGATCCCCGTCAGCAACGACCGCGGGTCGCCCGGCAACCCGATCTACGTCAACAGCGCAATCGCGGGCGCGCCGGCCGCGGGCGCCGTCGTCAATGACGCGCCGGTCGCGATGACGAACACGGGCGCGACGCAGATCGTCGCGGCCAATGCGAACCGCCTGTCCTTGCGCATGACGAACACCGGAGCGGTGCCGGTGGCGCTCGGAGCGCTCGGGATCACCTGGGCGAACGGCGCGATCATCCTGCAGCCGGGCGATACGTGGATCGAGGAACGCGCGGCAAATCTCGCGTGGTACGGCATCACGCAGGCGGCGGCGTCGACCATCGCCGTGCAGGAGGTGACGACGTGATCGGCAGCGGACTTTTTCAGTCGCTCTCGGCGCGGATCACGGCGCTGAAGATGATGCTGCTCGACGCGGCGACGGCCGGCAACGGCGCGGGCGCGCTCGGGTTCCTGTACGCGACGGGCTACACGGGAAACACGGTCGGGGCGTGGCTGAAAGGCCTCGCGGCGAGCCAGGGAGCCTCGTTTATCGGCTGGATTCAGGCGATGACGGGCGCGACCGCGCGAACCCTGCTGGCAAAGATCGCTGATGCGGTGAGCGTGCTCGATTTCGCGGGCGTTGACCCGACCGGCGTGGCGGACAGCACGACGGGCCTGCAGGCGGCCATCACGGCCACGCGCCTGCAGTCGGGCGACCAGCGAATCCTCCTGTGGCGCAAGGGCACCTACAAGGTAGCAACAGGCCTCATCCTGGGCTCGAATCAGAACATCGTGTTCGAGCAGGGCGTCGTCATCAACTTCACCGGGGACGTGAACACGAGCCTGTTCACGGCGTCGAACCAGACGTGCGTCTACCTGTACTGCAACGGCGCGCAGATCAACGGCAACCGAGCCGGCGTCACGCTGTCGGACGCAGGCAACCAGACGGCGTTTTTTATCTACGGCAGCGACAACGTGCTGATCCAGGACGCCAACATCGCCAATTTCGCGATGGACGGCATCACGCTGAGCGGCGACACCGGTTCGTCCGGGCCGTGCACCAACGTTCGCCTGGTCGGGTGTGACGTGAGCAACAGCGGGCGCAACGGGCTGTCGATCACCCACGCGAACGGCGTGCTGATCGAAGGGGGGCGGTACTGGGGCAGCAACGGCACGCCTTCCGGCCCGTGGGCGGGCATCGACATTGAGCCCAACACGGGGGAATACGCGAAGGCCATCGTGCTTGCCGGGGTGCGCACGCAGACGAACGCGGGCGCAGGACTGCAATTCACGCCGGGCGCAATGTCGGCGAGCGCAGGGTTGGTATACGACGTGACGGTGCTCGGCGGCCGATCGACTGGCGACAGCGCGGCCAACGGAAAGCCCGCGTTGTACTTCGCCAATGGCGGCACGATGGCAAACGAGGTGTACGGCCAGGTCGTCGTGCGTGACTTCGTGGTGGAGTCGCCTCTTTCGACGGGCGTCGGTTTCCAGAATTGGGACGCAACAAACGCCCCTCGAGCCATTCTAGAGAACGTCAAGGTCATCAATCCGAACGCCGGCAGCGGATCGACGGGGGTGCCGAATCAAAGCGGATTCGTCATCTATTGCAGCTCGGCCCAGGCGGTGACAGCCATGGGAAAAATCACCATGCGCAATTGCAAGGCCCAAGACAACCGGGGCACCGCGGTGATGCAGATCGGGTGCTACATCGGGGCCGATACCGGCAAGACCGTGCAGGACGTCCTGATTCAAGACTTCACATCGATCAATTACCTCTCCGCCTCGAAATATCCGGTCAAGACCGACCTCAGCGTTGCGGGCTCGTTCGTGGACGTCGTGGTGACCTATGCGAACCCCAAGCCGGTGTCGTCGTCGGCATCGATCACGGACGCGGGGTGGGGCGGTCAGTGCGTCAACCTGACGACGGCGTCCACGTCGTTCCAGCTACCGCTGGCGACGAGGTGCAAAGGACTCACCTACATCGTGCAGTGCGACCAAGGCGTCGTCGGAAACTGCTCGGTCGTCATCACGGGGACGGACTTCGCGAAGGCCAACGGCGTAGCAAAGGCGGCGTCCATCACGCTGCAGCCCGGTGACAAGGTGATGTGCCGTTCCTTGGGTGGCTCGCTGTGGAACGTGAGCCCGTGCGCATGACGCCACGAACCACGATTGTGCTTCTGTGTGTCGCGGGCGGCGCACTGCTGCTCGGTGGCCGCACGGGAGGCCCGATTGACGATGACGACGGAAACCCTTTGAGCAACTGGAGCGCGGACGCACTCATGGACAACATCACGAGCCTCTTCAACCAGGCGCAAGACACGGTGCAGGGCGCGACCACGGACGTGCCCGACGACCAGGCGACCGCCAATTGCGCGGCCTGGATCAATGCCCTTGGGCAGTGCGAGGGCGCCGACTACTCGACGTGCTTCGGCAACAGCTTCACCATCACGGACTTCTCCGACCATCCGGCCGTGCTCGGCACGTGGAACGGCATGCAGCTGTCGGACGCCATGTGTGCCAACGCGGGCTACGGCCCGGGCTGCGTGAGCACCGCGGCGGGGAAGGGCCAGATCACCAAGCCCACGTGGCTACGCGTCAAGGCCAAGCTCGGACTGCCCGACTTCTCGCCGGCATCGCAGGATCAAGCGATTCTCGAGTTGACCGCCGAGCGCGGCGCCATCGAAGCGGTCAAGGCCGGCGACGTCG
>FTIP01004239.1_pt1 | contig 12750 bp, 11 predicted proteins | sample 1658301 | NCBI WGS metagenome assembly FTIP01 (sample SAMEA3914813, study PRJEB12502) | metagenome | biome: forest; material: soil | place: Canada | collected 2011-07-07 | depth 0.3 m
ATGACGATGCCCGAGGCGGTCTTGGTTTCTTGTTCCAGGCGCTTGACGACAACACGGTCGTGCAACGGACGAAGCTTCATTTTATCTCCTTCAATGCATTCGCAGTAAGACTCGCGGCGGGGTAGCTCGATAGTGAGCGCCCGCTCGCTGAGATTGGGGCAAGTGCTCAGGCGGCCTGGGCCGCCGTCGCTAGCACTCGCGTCGGGTGAGTGCTAGCAAGCATTATAGGGACCCTTGATGACGATTCAAGGGTCGGGTGGGGACCTTCGTTGTCGGTCACTGTCGATAACCGCTGAGTTTGGAATTTTGTTCACTGGGTTTGGAACTCATCCATAGAAAGCCCGCGCCGTCGCTGACCTACGAGTAGCCTCGGTCAGCGTCACCTTGGATGGCGCCAGGGCCTCGTCGTTCTCTTCACACCGCGTCTCATATTCCTCGAACGCTGACGGGCGAATCGCAGCGAGGATGCCATCATCCAGGCTGGCAACCCCCACGTACAAGACAGCAAAGCCAATCGCGCCCGTCAAGAGATCTCCAGCGGCGCCGCACGTCGCGTCGATGTGCGCCGTGTCGTCTACTGACGACGAAATGCTGTCGCGGCGCCGGCGGCTCTAGACGTACGTGCCTGCTCACGCTGCCTCTATTGCGCGGTCCGTCGGCTCCTTATGGGCGTGGACAAAGGACGTCGGCAGGCCATGGTACTGAGCCGGTGCGGCGCCCGTGCGATGGCGCAGGCTCTTCATCTGTAAATCCAGGGCGGAATAGCCTAGGCCTCCGTGGAGCGGTCGCATCACTTCGGCCAGGGCCAGCACCGCAGCCAGCGCACCAACGAACGGAGTGGCCACGGCGCGCGAGGCCAGCAGCGTCATCCCGCAGATGTCCCTGCGCTGGTCGGCGAGCTTCTTGTACGTGTCATTCAACTCAGTGGCGGCCTGTACGGTCGATTCGGCAGTCCAGATTTGGGACGATTGGCGCACACCCGGGAACGTGTGCAGTCGAATGTTCCGGAAGTCGCGATACCCGCTGCCCAGCCCGGTCTCCACTACCATCGAGAACTCAGCCGTGTCGAGGTCACGGCGCGCGGCCACGTTGTCGACGCCAAAGAGCGCCGTGGTCGGTTCGTCGACCATGACTCGATGTCCGGGGCCGAACCGGCGCTCGACCAGCGCGGTGGTGAAGCCGGCGGCCTCAAGGCGGCTGGCCACCACTCTGACCTTCGGCTTGAGCAGGTCGTTTGCGCACAGCAGCAAGCATGTGCTGAGATTGGATTTCGCCGCCTTGTCGAAGTCTTGGAGCACCAAGTGCGGGCGGCGAGCGGCCGCGTAGGGCAGCATGGCAAGCGTCCACGCATAGGCTTGGCCGAGGTGGCCCAGACCGATCAGCCACAGGGACTTTGGCAAGTAGGCGAGCGCCGGTCCCTTGTGCGCGTCATCGCGCCAGTCGGCGACGGCCAACGGGTTCCAGAGGGACATGCCGACGCTGCGATGGCCGGCCTCGGCCAGGTCGCCGCGGACGTGCATGAAGGCTTCGTTGATACCCAACGCCGCGGCACCGACGCCCGCAAGCGGGTTGTCGTCCGCGCAGGCCAGGCTGCCGCCGGCGCCCGTGGGCGCGATCTGGAAGCGCCAGTGGTCCCAGCTGAGCTGAATACAGAACGCCGGCAGCGCGCCCGTAGGGGCGACGCCGAGCACCAGGGTCGGCAACTCGGTCGTCGCGTCGTTGACCACCACAGCACCAAGTTCCTCAGCGACGCCTCGCGCGCCGCGTCCTTGATACAACGGGACATCGAGCGTGAAGTCCAAGTCGCCGTAGACCTCGACGCCCCCGAGGAAAGCACGCACGGCCGTGTTCAGCGCGGTCAAGAAGCAAGCTTGACCGGCCAGCGTGTTGGCCCAGCCATGGCCCAGATGGATGCGCAATCGATAGCGGGAGAACAGCGCTACTGCCTCCTCGGGCGACGCGACCTCGCCCGCGTCCAGAGCCATTTTCGCCAGCCGGTGCATGGAATCAGCGTTGAACGCGGTCATTGAAAAACTCCAGCGTCGGTAAGTCGCAGAAGGCGGCCGACATCGGAACCCGAATGTGACGCCCACTGATGATTGCCCTGGTAGACATAGAGCCCGACGTCGCGCGGGCGCGGGTTGCACTTGGCGAACTGCGGAACGATGAGCGCAATGTGACCCTTCAGAGCCACCATCGGGTTGGCGCGGTCCGAGGGGCTCTGGCCAGGGCCTAGGGGGTGCGTGTGCACGTCGGCGACAACGGCCATTCCGGTGGCACGGCAGACCTCCCAGAGCTTGGTAAAGGTGTCGGCCTTCAGCGACACGTAGTCGTTGCTGAATGCGTCGGGCTGCAGCTGCTCGTAGGGAACAAACCGCATCACCGTGCGGCCCGCGTCCGTCTTGCGCCCCAGGAGGAAGGCGCCGCTTTCGCGAACGCCAGCACCTTGTGCACACAGGTGGGCCATCAGATCTGCCCAAAGCGCGAACGGTAGTTCAAGCAGGGGCGCAGGCGTAGTCGCGGCTTTGAAGAAGTTCATGGACCACCTCCAGGTAGTGGCTGATGCCCTTGGCGGGCTTCCAGATGAGTTGCGGGTACTGGGCGAACCAGCAGTCGTGGCCGACGATGCTTTCGCGATCGCAGGGGATGTAGAGCGCATCCCCGTTCTTCCAGCCGGGCCTGAAGGCGAGCTGCAGGCGCTCGCCGCCTTTGGGCCACTTGTCGAAAGTCAACTTGTTGTTCGTCGCAAGGTCCCAGAACGTGCCGGTGGGCGGCGTCGTCGGGAAGCCGCCGCAGTCCAGGCGCAGCGTGTACTCGCGTCGGTCACGGGCGATGACGTTGATGTAGGCGAAGGGCCACTCCAGCTTTTTGAACTGCCAGCGGCTGCGGTCTTCGCCCGAGAGAAAGCGAGCCGACGCAAGGTCGGCACGCAGCGATTGCTCGTCCGGTGCCATACCTCGCCCTTTAGCCGTTGATGCGGTGCGCGGGCACCAGGTCGAAGGTCACCGCGCATTGCGGACACTTGGTCAGCGTGCCGATGTGGACGTCCACGTCGGGCTGTTCGGTCGTGCCGGCGAGCTGCAGGACGTGCTCCGCGATGTCGCCCGGCGCCATGCCGAACTTCTCGCCGGCCCACAGGCGCACGCGACCGACGGTGGTCGCCGGGCGGAACTTGTGCTGCACGACCTCGGCGCCGAAACGGACTTGCACTTCCACTTGCTTGCAGCGGTGCAGGTGCACATGGACGCCATGCTCCTTCTTGAGGTGCTTGACGTGGGTCGCGTGGCTATGGACGCCGTCGTCATCGTCCTCGACCGAGAGCGTCAGTTCGGAAGCCTCGGTGCCGGGCGGCAGCAGCGCCAGGACGACGTGCTTCAGCTCAGCGACGGTGGCCTCGTCGTTGATTTCGACGAACTTGATGTCAGAGAAGAACTCCGACTGGATGTAAACGCGGGTGGGCATTTCTGCTTCCTATTCCAGCTAGGCGAGTGGCGCGGGATGCGCTGCTCATGCTGGCTAAGTCGCAGGAAGACCAGAAAATCGGAAGCGCGTTGACCAGGGCGGTTTAGGCCGGGCAATGTAGGAAGTGCCTGCACTTCGGGCACTCCCAGGGATTGGGCTTCGCCTCAAAGTTGCCAGCCAGCAGACCGTCGGCTGCCGCCACGGCGAACTTGTTGTCGAATCTGGGGCCGTCAGGCCGCAGCGTCTCTTCTTCTCCGGTGCTGAGCACATGGATGCGCGCGGAGAACGAGAGGCTCGGGTTGGATGCGGCCAGGTACTTCAGCATCCACCGGATTGCAGACCTTTGCCGGCCGAGCTTGCCTGATGGCTTGGTGCGGACGAAGTGAATCGTGTAGGTGCCGCCGGAACTTGTAATGCGGTGCGCCGTCACGTTGATTTGCAATCCCGCGCAAGTGACCTGGAACGGCTTGGCCATGGCGGCGCGCTGTTCGCGTATCAGACTGCGTCCTGCCGACAGCAGACCATCCGCGTACGCACGCAGGTGAGGAAGCGAATCTCTGTAGGCCTGCCCCAGCGATGCCAAAGCCCCTTCGACATCATCGGCGGCGACAGAAGGGTCAGCCCCGTAGGGGACGAAGAGCTCGCGCATCGCTGCGCCCTCAATCAGGGCCGCGGGATGGAGGCCCGAAGCTGGCGAAAGGTTCTTGATGAACTCGTAGTAGTAGCGCCTTGGGCAGACCATGTAGGTCATGAAGCCAGGAAATTCGCAGAGCCCAGGCTGATGGTCGTCTGCGGCCTTGACCTTGGGAATGACCGCTTTGGGTGCAGTCGCGGACCCTTGAACAGGCTCCAGAAGATGGGCTGCATGCTCGATTGCGTTCACGCATTGCGCCTTGTAGGCGCCTTGGCTCTCGTACAAGACGAGGTGCTCCCGCGCCCGGGATAGTGCGACGTAGAGCTTGTTCGAGGCCTCAGTTTCTTCCTCAAAGTTCTCCCGGTGCTTGAGAGACTGGAGCAAGGCTTCCGGGACCAAGTCCGGATCCACGCCCATGCGAAAGTGCTTGGCGTCGATATCGACAAGGTGTACCGCCTCGAACTCGAGTCCCTTGCTGCCGTGGATAGTCATGACGGCTACTGCGTCGAGGGTGTCGGCCTCCGGCGGCGGCACGCGAAGCTCGCGGTCATCACCAATGCGCAGGCGTCGACGTAGGCGGGAGATGAAACTGCCGACGGTCTGATACGCATGACCACCATCGGGCACACGCAAGAAATAGACGAGCTGCCATAGGGCGATGCGCCGAGTGATGTCGAGTATTGCGGTGCCCGCAAGGTGGGGCGCGAGGATGCTTGTTCGGTCGAGCAGCAGGGTACATATAACCTCCCAGGGCGAGTCTTTCGACGCAAGGCCGTGGAAGGCCGCCTTCCAGCGCAGCAGGGCCGCGGTTCCTTGAGCCGAAACACCGGGCGGCGGCGAATCGAGCCAGGCCAGCGGCTCTGGTCGGGAACGGTCGAGCCACGCGAGGATGAGGTTGACATCCTCCGTAGGCATCTCAAGGCCCGGCAAGCGCGAGATGCGCAGCAAGCCGCTTCCAGACCGGTCTATGAAGACCTGCAGTAGCGCCAGAAGGTCCTTGGCTTCGGAGCGCTGGAAGATGTCGCCAAGGTGCAAAGCAGGTATGCCGGCCGCGTTCAGGGCATCGGCGGTATCGCCGCAGGTTTCGTGGGTGCTAGCCAGTACGGCCTGGTCTCTGTACGCGACGCCGAGTCCGTGAATCCGGGCGACGTTGCCCGCCACTTCACCGCGAACGATGTCCGTGGTGGCGCACTTAACGTGAAGAGGCTTCACGCCGCTCGCGCCCCTGGCGGGCTCTACATCGTCGAGCGGAAGGATGAGCTGCAGCGGGTGGTCGGCTCGCCCCGAGTGTTCGAATACTCTAACGACCTCTTCGTAGCTGCGCCGGTTCTCGTTGAGCGGAAATGGCTCGTGGTCCGGATAGTCGTCACCGAAGTTGACGATGCTACGCATCGATGCGCCGCGAAAGCGATAGATGGCCTGACGGGCGTCACCGACCACCCAGAGCGTTTCTGCGTGTGCGGCAAGGGCTTTCACTAGCTGGGCGCTTGCTCGGTTGACGTCCTGGTATTCGTCCACGAGGATGTGCTTGAACCGACCGACGCTGGCCTTGAAGCGCTCGTACTTGTTCGTCAGCGCGAGCGCGGGCAGCATCACGAGGTCGCCCATGTCCACGAGACTGGAGTTGTCCTCGGTCTTTTCCTCGTAGCAGCGGTAGAGCTTCGCGACGTCGCGTCGCTTGACAAGCAGGGCGGCCGGCGTTTCCGTGGCGGATTTCTCCACGGCTGATGCGAAGGTGGCGGCGTCTGCGAGCTCGTCCTTCGCTCTCTGGATGGCTTCCACGACAGTCTTCAGCCAATCGAGCGGGTCACCCAAGGGATTAAAAGCTTGCAGGCCCAGGCCGTAGATGTGCGGTTCGAGCACCGCGATCTCGGCCATCTTGTCGGCCACGCCAAAGCGGGATCTCAAGCCGAACTGTTCGCAATTCTTTCGTAGGAACTCCAGCCCGAACGCGTGGAAGGTGCCGACCCACATTTCGTGCGCGTTCTCGACACCCAATTGCTGCAGGCGATCGACCAGCTCTCGTGCCGCCCGATTGGAAAAAGTGAGTAGCAGCAGCTCCTCGGGCTTTGCGCCTGCTTTCAGCAAGTGTTGGACTCGCATCAGCAGCGTGGCCGTCTTACCCGTGCCCGGGCCAGCTTTGACGAGCGACGTCTTGGCTTTGGACTGGGCTGCCGCTATCTGCTCCGCCGTAGGGGTGATGACTTTGGGCGGTTCGGATTGCTCCTCCATGGGCTCTGGAAGCAGCAGACCATCGAGCAGTTGTTGCCTAACCAACTCCAAGGGGAGGTCGAGTTCAATCGTGAGCTGTTCTGCCGTTTTGCCAGCAAGGAACAGAGTTCGGGCCACCTCTCTGGGTAGCAACAGCTCACGGGCGAAGATGTTGGCTTGCAGCTCGGCACGCTCCCGTGCGCCGTAGGCCTCGACCTTTTGGGCGCCGAACGTCTCGCCATCCTCTGGCTTCAGGGTCGAGTCGACGACGTTATGGCAGCCCTCATGCCCGTCGCGGTGGAGCTTCCAGTGACCAAACTCGTGGGCGACAAGGAAGGCGCGCTCGCCCGTTGATACGTCGTTGCGGACGATTATCTGGCGGAACTTGGCCTCCAAGACGGCGTCGGCGCCTCCAAGTGCCTTGTCAGATGGATTGGCGTCCGAAATTTGGAAATCCTCAGCATCTTCGCTGGCGGCGGCATCAATGATTTCCTTGGAAGCGATGCAAGTCTTGGCGGCCTCTCCGCAGAGCACCTGCCGAAACTGTCTCGCCTCACCGCGAGCGCGATGAAAGGGTGTCACGAGGCGTTCTCCTCAGTCTGGAACCCCAGGAGCCGCTTCTTCTCGTCCTCGCTCACTGCCAAGGAATGGACAGCACTTTCCCAGGTCTCCAGGCCAAGCGCATCGGGCTGACGGGTTGAGCTGAAGCTTCTTGCGCCGGCGAGCTGCGGGCCGATGCACTGTCGCAGGTCTCCCGGCGCTACATGCAGGTGCTTGGCCAAGTCACGAATAACTCTGGGCGGGACGTTGGTAATGGTCGTGAGCACCTTGGTCATGAGCAGCGTACTGGCGACTCCAGCGGCGGTCGCAGCCCGAGCCAACTTCCCGCCAGCCAGGGTCGAGATGGCGCGTTTCGTGGCTTCGATATCCGAAGCCGGCACCGACTTCCCGTCAATGTCGTGAAGCCGATTGAGCACGTAGCTTTGAAGGCGCGCGACAGACTCCTCAGAGACGTCCGCCACATCTGCAGCTGGAACCTCGGGGGACGCCTCGTAAGCTGACCAGAGGGCAGCGAACTCGAGAATGTCCTCTCGATGCTCAGGGTAGGCTTCGCAGGCGCGAAGAACCATGTCGGGCGACGGCTTGTCAGCGGAGAAGAAGAACTCGTCCAGAACTTCCTCAAGCGGCAGCCTACGGATGGGCGATGTCATTGCTTGAACTCCTTCCGCATCTGTTCGACCTTGTCGAGGGCGGCATTCTTATAGGTGTTGATGGTTCGAGGGGTGACTTTGAGTGCCGCAGCAATGTCCTTGACCGGCATCTCGTCTACAAACAGCATCGTGTAGACGAAAAACTCTTCTTTGGTGAGGATCCCCTGCAGGCGAGTGACGACCTGAGCGTGTTCTTGTTTGATGGCCAGGGCGTCTGCTGGCGTGTCGGGTTGGCGAAGCGCGAACACCCTTCGAATGGTCCGATCGGGGTCGTCGTCCTCCTCGGAGACGTCCATGGCATCGAGGCTTTGCTGAAGCTTGCGCTTCTTGGCCAGCAGCCGCCGTTGGAAGTCCGTAGCGCGACGCTTGAACAGCTGCCCGAAACGCCTTTCGGCATGCGATGCGTCTCCGGGCCGCTTGATCAAGCAATCCCATACGTATTGCGACAGTTCTTCCGCGGCCTGGTCGAGGTTGCCGATGATTCCTGGGTAGATGCCGCTGCGAACGGCGAAGCCCTTGGCGAGGCTCAGTAGGCGCCGTGACAGTACCCTAGATAGCATTCCGACCCGGGCCTGGTCTTCTGCGCCTCGAGCGCGCCCGAACATGCGGAATACCTGCTCGTCGGGAATGAAAAGCGGGTCATTCCAGTCGGTGCGCGCCAGCCTGGCAAGCATGGATCGGACATCGAGGGCCTCTACAGCCGCGTCGTCAGGTTCTCGTGTATGCATCGTTTTTTCCGTCGGTCATGCGAACACCCCCTCAGGTCTTCAGGGGATGCCCCCTCGCATGACTAAGTCGCAAGAGACGCTGGAAATCGGAAGCCGCCTGGCGTAGCAGACACTGCGACCCGTACACGCTGGCCCCAGCAGGACGCCGCAAACAGCCCAGTATGCAATAACTTCTTGTTACACGCTCATGAGTTTGAGCCTTCGCTGGAATTGGCCCGGCGGTACCGAGATGACTCAACGAGTGTTGGCGCATCATCGACCGCCTTGGGACAATCCAAGGCATGCATCTCTCTCCTGAAGCCCGGACGCTGGCGAACACCCTCATCGACGGTGCGCGCAAGACGGTAGTGAACGCCGACGAGCTTTTTGACGAAGCTCGTCTCCTTGCTGGTGCTGGTCACGTCGCGCGTGCACTTCTGCTGCATCAGATTTCCCTAGAGGAGTGTGGGAAGTTGGAAATGCTTTATGTGGCCACCGCGGAGGTGCTTCGCGGCCAGCCTGTTGACATGAAGCAGCTCACCCGCGCCTTCAGCAAGCATGCGGCGAAGAACCGGACGAACGCCTACTTTTTGGGCAAATCCGAGGCGGAACTGGCAGCCGAGGAGCAAGACGACATCGGTGCGGCCCACCAGGCCTTCAACGAACTGCAGGACGATTTCCATGAGAAGTCCAACGACCTCAAGAACGCGTCGTTGTATGTCGACTACGACGGCTCGTTCCGCGCACCTCGAGAGCTTGTCAGCGCGGAACATCTTGACGAGGTGTTCAATCGCAATGGTGCCTTCATGTCGATGGCGTTTGACAAGTTGGCCATCTTGTTGCGCTGGAAGGCAGACTTTGACGCCGCCGCAGTCGAGGTGTCCAACCTATGGGCCGCTTTGGGCTTGGACACTCTCGACCGGGGCCGGCCAGAGACTCTGGTCGCACTAAAAAGCCGCCTTGCAGAAGCGGTGGCGAAACTGCAAAGCTCCCACCCGCACAGCGGCGGGAATTGACTCTCATGCTGGTCGCCTGGCCCGTCACGTGGCCCGTCGCGTGGCCTTCGGGGAGGGCGCCATAGCGAAGTACAAGGTTTAGGGCTGCAGTCGCCCTGCGCGGATGTATGCTTGCCACACTGCCTTGGAGGCAGAACGGAACGCCTCTCTTAGCGGTTTCGGCCGCGACACCGGGGGTGCCGACTCAAAGCGGCGCCAACCAAGTGACAACTTACTTTTACTAGGTTTCGTTCCGTGGAAGTCCCGAGCTCAGCTCGGGATTTTTGTTTGCAGGGAGGAATGTCGTGAACATTGAGTCCCAGCTGAAGGACCGCATCCTCGCCGAGTGCGAGAAGCTGATCGATCGGTACCAGGCGTACCACAATCACTTGCACCAGGAATGGCTACGAACTCATCGCCGCATTGCGGGGGCCCCCGCGAAGCAGATCATGACGCCGGAGTATTGGAGCCACGACGTCAAGTTCAACCCGTTCTATGTGCGTCGCAACGCCGCAGCGATTGCGCGCTCCGTTGCAAAGAAGATTGCCCACCAGACCTACAAGCCTCACGAACCGTATCGCAAGAAGATCCCCAAATCAGGCGGCGAACGAGAACTGACGGTCTATCAGATCCCTGATGCTGCTGTCTCGACCTACTTCTATAGCCGTCTGCTAGCAAAGAATCGGCATCGCTTCAGCTCGTTCTCTTACGCGTATCGAAACGACCGGAATGTGCACTTCGCCATCCAAGACATCGCGGTCGACCTCGCTCAGAACGCGCGCACGTTCATCGCGGAATTTGATTTCTCAGACTTCTTCGGCTCTATCGACCACGAGTTCCTTTTTGCCCAGTTGCATCAGAACGGCTTCTTCATAAGTCCCGAAGAGGAAGCGGTGATCAAGGCGTTCCTCGCCGATAGAGGCAGGGGCATCCCGCAGGGCACGTCGTTGTCCCTTTTCCTGGCCAACCTTGTGTGCTGGCGCCTGGACAAGTCGCTGGAGAAGGCAGGCCTTAAGTTCGCCAGGTACGCCGACGACACGGTCATCTGGAGTCCCAGCTACAACGCCATTTGCGAATCGTTCGAGATCGTCAACCTTTTTTCGAGGGAAGCAAAGGTTCCGATCAACGCAAAGAAGTCTGACGGTATCAGCCTACTCGCTCGAGACGGCCTGGCGGCTGAGATCGCGTCCAAGACCTCCTTCAACTTTCTGGGCTACGCGATTGGCGTGGACAAAGTCTCTGTCAGGGATAGAACCGTCCGGCGAATCAAGAAGCAGGTCTCCTACCTGCTGTACCGCAACTTGTTGCAGCCCTTAAGGGAAAAGCCGCTTCGCGGCCTCATCATTCCCGCCAACGACCGCGACCCGGCGCTACTGGCTGCGCTCATGCAGATTCGAAGGTATATGTACGGCGGTCTACTTCACCGCGACATAGTCGACTATCTCAAAGGAAGAAAGAAGACGCTGCACTTCAAGGGCGTCATGAGCTTTTATCCTCTTCTGAGCGACGTCAATCAACTGCGTGAGCTTGACGGCTGGCTGGTATCTGCCGTCGCCCGCGCGGTGCAGGCCCGGGCCAAGCTGTTGCTGGGGCATGGATTCGACCGACGGCATTCCTTCCCATTCGATGTCCCACGAGATGAGATCCTCGGTCAGTACCGGAGAAAGCGGATCGGAGGCAAGCGCTTGCTTGAAGTCCCGAGCTTCCAGTTGATCTACAGGGCTATCCAACGAGGAGTTCTTGAAGCGGGCATCGAGCGAGTCATGCACCCGGAGTCATCCAGCTACGGCTACGGAGACGACTAGCAATGGGCTCACATGCCAGACGAACATACGCTCACGCCAAAGCTTCTCATTCAAGGGCAGGTGACGCTCCGCTCTCCCTACCGGCGTACGAGCAGTTATTCGGCACAGGCATATTGGATCGCGCAATCGCGGCGAGGAAGGATGGCTTATGTCCGCCAAGCACCATATACGCAAGGATGCTCGGCAGCGATTCGCGAAGATGGTAGCGGTCATCCACCATCAGTGGCGCAATAGGACTATCACCGAACCGGCTCCGTGGATGGACAGTCTGGATGCGCTGTTTGTAGAACTCCTCGAAGAACTTCATTCCTTCAATGCCAACGCCCAGCGGTTCGTCAAACGTCTGATGCAGCCAGTCCCCGGCGTCTTGGGCAGTTGGCGAAGCTAGGCCCATCTCCTTGAGGCCTTCCAGAACCATTTGGTGGCAAGCTTCCATCGCGATGAACGTCTGGATGCAGCCTTCCTCTTGAAACTCGTGGTGATGACCCAGCATGTCTGACTTAATCAGCGCCTGAATCGTGCGCATCAAAATGTAGTCTTCAACCGATGTGTTCTCGTAGTAGTGAGGCACAAGCGGTAGTTCCAAACGATCGGCATCGAAGAGAACCGCTTTCTTCCCCGTGCACAAGTTCCAGCCGGCTTTGACCCATGTGGGCGATGAAGGATCTTCAGCGGCCCTTAGCAGAGCCTCTTTGATCTGAAGTGAAATCTCTGACCCGGCCAGTTCCAGGCTTTCGGCATCGATAACTAGCTTGTGCTGCGGCTCCGGGTAGAAGCGCGGGTAGACGTCCTCGAACTGCGCGGACATCATCATTGCACCAGCGAACCTGACGACTTCAGGTTCGAGCCAGTCGACCTCGCTGTATGGCAAGTCTTTGTCGGCAGCCCAACGACGGCCATGCGTGCACATGAACACAATGTCCTCGTCCGCGTGAAACAGCGCATCACCGACGCTGATAGTGCCATGCGGATAGAGGCCCGCGTGAGGCCGAAACAATGTCACTACGTAGCGAATGTCATCCCACGTATTCGGATCGCGCTCGCGCTTGAAGGTGATCGGCATGCGCCGAATTGTCGCTCGGGCCGCACCACGGGACTCAAAATCAGCTTCGACGGCTGCAATGCAGCGGAAGCCGCCAGTCGGCGCACGGCCGCCAACGGCCGCTGTCGCGCACTCAGCAGATGTTCCCAATAGCTAGCAAAAGCTAGTCCGCAGCCGCAAGTGCCGGCGGGTGATCGGCGCTTCTTGCAAACCGGGAGGCGGCGCAGTTCGTGCGCCGCATCTCTGCCCCGTCCTCAACTTGCAGGGATGCCAGCGGTCAGCATTGATCGTGTCGGCAATGGTCGTCGGCATGCCGCGCGGGATCCCCCAATGGAGAGACCCCGACCATGCCGATCGGCGGATTTGCTTCGCCACGCTGCAGCCCATGCTCGAGCCATCGATCGCAATCCGGTGCATGCCGTTGGCACGCCCCCGGACCATCCACTCAGGAGTTGAGACATGTCCAAGGTCCTCGTGCTGTACTACTCGTCCTACGGACACATCGAAGCGATGGCCGGCGCCGTCGCGGAGGGCGTCCGATCTGCGGGCGGCGACGTCGTCGTCAAACGCGTGCCCGAGCTGGTGCCTGCGGAGGTGGCGAAAGGGGCGGGCATGAAGCTGAGCCAAGCTGCGCCGATCGCCACGCCCGATGAGCTTGCCGACTACGACGCGATCGTCTTCGG
>FTIP01000056.1_pt1 | contig 12734 bp, 16 predicted proteins | sample 1658301 | NCBI WGS metagenome assembly FTIP01 (sample SAMEA3914813, study PRJEB12502) | metagenome | biome: forest; material: soil | place: Canada | collected 2011-07-07 | depth 0.3 m
CGGATCGTGACGAACGAGTTGGCGAAGGTGAACGACTGGTCGAACGCGACGTTGGGCGTCAGGTTGATGAAGTCCTGGGTCGACGTGATCCCGCTCTTCTCGATCTCCTTCGCGGAGAAGCTCTTGACGGTGATCGGCACGTCCTGCAGCGCCTGGGCACGACCCTGGGCGGTGACCGTCACCGTCTCGATCGCCGGGGCGGACGCGGCGGCGGGCTCGGCGGCCCCTTGCGCGCGGGCGGCCGAAGCCAGTCCCAGCAAGGCAAGGCCGATCGCCTTCGCGAGCGGGTTCGGAGATCCGGGATGTGTCTGCACGCTGCCCTCCTAGGCTTGTCGAGTGGATTCGATGTGCCAGTCTCGCGACGGAGGGGGGCCGCAACAAGTTCGCCGCGGTGGGATGCGATGGGGGAAATCGGGGGATGGGGGAGTCCCCCGTTGGCTGGCGCCGGCGCGAGGCGCACGCAAGATTGCGCATCCGCCTTCCCCAGATACCCGTTTCGGAATTCAAGTTACCGCGTCCACAAACTTCATGGCAACGGTCAAATTTCGGAGTTTGATGAATTGGTGATCGTGAAAGCCTGGTCATGCCATAATTTCGGAATTCAAGAAATCCAAGCTGCGTACCCTCGATCACCGGCTCCAACACTGGAATTCCGAAATGGCCTCCGCATCAGGCACTCTGCCCGAACTCCTGCGCATCACCGATCCCGGCAGCTTCGGCCCCGCAATCCGCGCGCGCCGACGTGACCAATCCCTGCGCATCGACGACGCGGCCTCCTTGAGCGGCGTCTCCGTCGACTTGTTGTCCCGGCTCGAAAACGGAAAGGGCTCCGTGCGCGTGGACAAGTTGCTGTCGGTGCTGGACAGCCTGGGCCTCGCGCTCGTGCTCGGTCCCAAGGAGCACCCGAAGATGCAATCGCTCTTGCATCCTGGCGCGGCCCGGCCCGAGGCGCCATGAGATCGACGACAGGTTCGGTCACCGACGCCCCCGAAGCCCCCCATGCGCTCCATCTCTGGGCCGACGATCGGAAGGTGGCGATGCTTGGCTACGAGGCCTTGAACGACCGGTGGTCGTTGAACTACGACGCGCATTGGGTGGCGGCGCCCGGCGCGTTTCCGCTCTCGCCCGCGCTGCCATTCGAGCCCTCGGCCGACGGCTACGCTGCCGGCGCCGTGAAGCGCTTCGTGGAAAACCTGCTGCCCGAAGGCCGGGCTCTCGACATCACGGCCACCACCTATCGAGTGTCCAAGTCGAACATCTACGCGCTCATCAGCGCGCTGGGAACCGAAACGACAGGAGCGTTCCGGTTCTGGCGTTCGGATGAAGCGCCCCCCACCGTCGCCGCCAAGCCACCGCGGGAAGTGCCCCGCGACGAGCTGGACAGACGCATCGCCGAGCGCGACCAGATGCCGCTCGCGGTCTGGGACGGAAAGGTGCGCATGTCCATCGCGGGCGTGCAGGACAAGCTCATGGTCTACCTGGACGGTTCGCTCGACGACGGTGGACGCCTGTTCCTGGTCGAGCCACCGTTGGCATCCACGCATATCCTCAAGCCCGACCCGGGGCGGCAAGTGACGCCCCACTTGGCCGTCAACGAACACTGGTGCATGTCATTGGCCCGGCGCATGATGCTGCCGGTGGCCGAGGTCAGCATCCTTCGCACACCCAGACCGGTGCTGGTCGTCCGCCGCTTCGACCGGGTCGTCGTGAAGGGGGATGCCCAAGGTGCCGACGAGCCCACGGTGCGGCGCCTGCACATCATCGACGCCTGCCAGGCCTGCGACCTGCCCGAGAGCTGCAAGTACGAGCGGAATCTGGGAAGTGGTGAGCACGTCCGCCATATCCGGGAGGGCGTCAGCTTCGAAATGCTGTTCCAGCGCGTGGAGCAGACTGTCAACAAGGCCGTGGCCCGCATGACCTTGCTCAGGTGGGCCTTGTTCCAGTTCCTCATTGGCAACAGCGACGCCCACGGCAAGAACTTCTCGTTCTACGTTCGACGCGAGGGCCTTGACCCGGCGCCTTGGTACGACCTGGTCAGCGTCGTCCAGTACCCGGGCATCGCCCACGAGTTGGCCATGGCCTGGGGGGACGCCTTCTCGCTCGAGGACGTCAAGGCGTTCCAACTGGCCGACTTCGCGCAGCGCTGCGGGGTCCACAGGCAACTGCTCAAACGCGAGGCCACGCGACTGGCCAAACTGGCGCTGGCGCACGCGCCGGCACAGGCGTTGGCGGCCGACTACTTCGACGATGGAGAACGCGCCTTCGCGGGCGAACTGCGCGACTATGTCGTGCGACAGGCCGCCCGGCTGATCAGGCTCGCGGGCGAAGCGGCCAGGATGAAGCCGGAAGACTTGTGACGGGCTGGTGCTCGCCTCACGGCGTCTTGTACAACCGATCGGCCGTCCCTGGAAGTTCTCGTGCCGCGCCGAAATCGGGATAGGGGGCCAGTCCCGAAGGACTGGACCCCTCCCACACCGCTCGGCATGCGGGTCCGCACCGAGCGGTTGAAGCGGTTGCGGTGACGTGGCGTTGCCAGCGCCAGGCCCCTGAACTTGCTTGTCTATGACCGCCAGCGTTGGTTAGCGATGGCTTTCGGCCTAAAGTCAGCGTGCAGATGTGCACGACTTCGACCTACAGTTCAACGAGATCACGATATCGGGAGCGAAGATCGAACCACAACTTGGCGCCGATTCGACCTATAGCTTCTCGAGAAAACTCGACCGCAGCAGCACGTTCTCGCGGTGATATGCCAGGAAGCGTCGCTGCCCGGTCGAGAAGTTGCCGGTCTTCGGTGGGCTACGCAGTTGGATGCCCATGCGATACAAGGACTCGTGGTGTGCGACCGGCGAGACGATGACTTGCCCGTCGTCTTCGAACGCGATGAATCCACGGTCGAAGAGGTGATCGATGCTGGGCGTCAAAAGGAGTCCGTTTTCGCCGTCCAGCCGCTCCTCGTTGGTTGCGTCCCGCCACGGCTTGCAATGGCTCGCGCGCAGATGCTCCTCTCGGTTGACGCCGGTGATCCGGCATGCGTGCTCGATGGTCATGACGCGCTTCTTGAACAGCCCCTGACCACGACGGGCCAGCACGATCGCTTGTCGTTGCGTGTCCGGCAGCGTGGTGTCGCCTTGAACCACATTCAGCTCGTGTTCTTCCCACTCGACCAGACCGACTGCCGAGGCGATGGGTAGTTCCTCCGCGACCCGGTAGCCGAGTACCAGGTCATGGGCTTCGGCCCCCAGCAGATCGATCAGCGCCGCCGCGAGTTCCTCCGGCACGCGTGTGAGGTAGACACTCTGTAAGCCCGCTCCGCTCGCCTGCAGCGGCGCATACCGCTTCGGCAGCAACGGGTTGAGCACGCCCATGTGTTGGGACGGCTTGATGGGCAGCCTGAGCTCATGGAACCGAATATCCACGCGCCAGCCGATCTTGTCCCAGTAGGCCCCGGTCTGTTTGAACTCGAGTGGCTTGGGCGCTTCATACGCGTGCGACGCAGCGATGCCGATGGCGCGAATCAGGGTCTCGGAGAACGAGAAGATGACATCGCCAGGCGATACCTCCCGCATGAAGTCGTAGAACGGGTTGGCCGCCTGATTCGCCTTGCGCTTGGGCGACCAGAGGTAGCCGCCCGACACCTCGTGGCGGTAGGTTTGGTTCTGGTTGACCCACCAATAGCGCACGCGCGTCAGTCCACCACGGTGCCGTGTTGCGGTCGACTCATGCCGTCCCGATGGCCTCGAGGCCCTCGACCTTCGCCGCAACGGCGGCACATGCGATCAACAGGTCGGCGACGATCCGCTCATCGACGTTCAAGTCACCCTCGTATTCGCCCAGATTGCGGATCTCGTGGCACTTCGAGAGGACGCGCCACACCGCAGGCCCCAGGTCCAACGTGTGTGGCAGCAGTTGGAAGACGATGTAGCGATTGGTCGATCGATACCCATGCCAGCGCAGCGCGGCCAGGCACAACCCGTGGGCGGCGTTGTAGCCCAGGTCGAATCGGCTTTCGAGCGCCAGGCCCTTGTTGGAGGCGTCCAGCAGCCGCGCCAGGCCAGCGCGTTTGAGGCCGGCAAATTCCTTAGCGTCCGCCGGCTCGGCTTTCAGCGGCTTGCCCGGCCCGCTCAGGTTTTCAAATGGCGAGCGCATCTTCACCTCCGATCAGCCAGATCTTGGGCTGCGCCAGGATACGGGTCAAAAACGACTCCTCGTTCGCGAGGCGCTTCCGGAGTTCGACGGGTGTCAGGATGGTCGGATTGACGGGCCGCCCAAGCGTCGAACTCACGGCCTCCAACGCGGCGAAGACGTCGGCGTAGGCCAGCTCGTCGGACAGCAACAGCACGTCGATGTCGCTGCCTGCGGTGTCCGTGCGCTTGGCGATCGAACCGTACACAAAGGCAGCCCTGATCTTCTCGGCCAGCGGCGCGAGGGCCTCTCGCAACGGATCTGCCAACCCGATCGTCTTTCGCGCGATGCCGCTCAGCTCTTCGAAGATGGGCGAGTCGGGGTTCGCCTGGTAGTGCTTCTGGTTGCCGACGGCGTGCACTGTGACGAGACCACTCTGCGCCAGACTGGCCAGCTCACGCTGCACGGCGCCGGAGCCGCTCTTCGTCAGTCCGATCAGTTCGGTCGCATAGAAGCTGCGGCCGACCTGCCCGAACAGCAAGCCGATCAGGCGCTGCCTCGTTCCAGAGAACAGTGCATTGGCAAGGCCGGACGGCAGTGTTTTGGGGTTGGCTTGAATGCCCATATTGGGCATGAATATACCCAAAATGGGCATCTGATGCGAGGCCCCCATAGAAACGGGCCGGCCGCCTTCAGCCGCGACGTTCGTTGTCGACTGCATCCGGCAGCTTGGAGCGCGCACTCGCGCTCTTGTCTTGAACCCGCTGCTCATGCCAGGCCAGGACATCCTGCTTGCGCACACGTTGTCGCGTGCCCACCATGACCACTGGGATATCGCCTGGGCCGATGTGGCGCACCACGAACGGTCGGGACACGCTGACCAGGTCAGCCGCGGCTTCCTATGAAATCGAGTGGTGATGACTGGGGCTGGATCCAAAAGGGGAACCAAACCCGCGCCAATGCTCGCTTTTTCACCGTGTCCGGCCGCTTGGGTACACCTTTGGGTACACCAGACCAATTCGGGCTTCGCCGAGGCGCGATTTTCGGGAAAATCGCGCCCCGCTGGCCCGTCCGACATTGTCCCACTTTGCTACTTCCTCCGCCCCGCCAAACCGACCGCGCCGGCGCTACGGTTGGACGGCGCCTTGCGCCGGAGGGCCAGCGGGCGTATAGTTCAGTTTCGAGTTTTTCGATTTACAAGCCATGGCCGCTCGCCCTCAACCCAAGTCAGACAAGTCGCTTCAAGACACGTACGTCTCGGAGTTGCGGGCGGCGCTGCCCGCCGCTTTGGCCAAGAGCGGTGCGAAGCTCGACAAGGCTACGCTCGACAGCTTGGCGCTGGACCTGGGAAAGCGCATCGCTCGCAAACGCAGGCTGTCCGTGCGTCGAGTTCGGCCGAGGCACAAAACCCTGCCGGGTTCCAACGAATGGATCAGCACGCAAGGGGCAGCCGACCTGTCGGGCTTCTCGCGACCCTTCGTCGCGGCCTTGCTCGATTCCGGGGCATACGACGGTGAGATCCACCGGACACCCAAAGGCGGACACAGAAAGGTGAAGGCGGACGAGTTCAAGGCTTGGCTGGCCAAGTCCTCCAAGACCCACGTTCCCAAGACGGTCGAGCAGGCCCGCGCGGAAGCCGTCCTGAGCCCGATCGTAGGCGACGGGGCACCCGACAAGGCCTCGCGCGCCGAATCGCGCTCGCGCGCGGCGGCACTCGCGAAAAGGCTTGGCATCGTTTGATGGGGGCCTTGCTGCCCGTCTTGGCCGACGCGAACGTGTTGGTCAAGGACGTCGTCTCGTTCGTCTTCTACGACTTGTGCAACGCCAGCGTGATCGACCTGCGCTGGACGCCGCACATCGAAGCGGAATACACCGAGCACCGCGCAAGGCTCAGGGCCGAGGCCGAAGGCAGAGAGCCTGACGGGGAGGACTGGATCTGGGCGGCTCGTCGCATGGATCCGATCAAGAAGTGGCTGGTATCAGATTTTCTGCCGCCCGGATGGGATGCCGACGGCGCGCGCCTGGCCCTTCTACGGCGCCGCGTGTCCTTCGCTCCCCTCTTGGCCCTGCCCGACCCCGATGACGTCCACGTGGCGTTGGCAGCCGCCGACTGGGCTCGCGAGCTCAAAAGCGACGTCATCCTCGCCACGGAGAATCTCCGCGATCTGCCGGCGAAAGTGCTCCAGCCGTTCGGCGTCATCGCCCTCCATCCTGGAGACGTCTTGGAACTGGCTTACCAGTCGGCCCCGGACGCAGCGTCGGTCTCTCTGCTCAAGACGGCAGCGGACTTCAAGAATCCCAAGTTCGAGCCGGCGGACTTGCTGCGCTCGATTCGCCACAAGCAGCAGTTTTCGAATTCGCAGCTGGCCGATGTGCTCGAGCGTCGCTGGGGCTTGGCCAAGCCTGCCCCCGCGAAGCTCCCTCCGGCCGCGAAAAAGCCGACGCTCAAGCGCAGTTGAATGTCGACTGTTCAGGAGTTGCCGCGCGTCCGGTCGCCCGGAATTCGAACACATCGGCCGAATTTAGATGGCGAAGTCTCCCGGCGCCTTTCCAGCTTCAATCGCGGCGGACAACCATTTCGGCTTCAGACCACGGCCAGTCCACGTTTGACCGCTGATCGGATCGCGGTACTTGGGAGCGACCTTCGAGCCAGACCTAACGCCGTTCTTCTTGGGCGGAGCGACGAGATCAGCAGCGGTCAGCCCGTGTTCGATCATCAGCTTCCGAACCCGCGCGATTGCCTCAGACTTCTCGGACGTTTGGGCATCTCGAATCTGACGGTCGAGGGCTTCACGTTGCGAGATCAGGTCGGTGAGGGAAACGGCCATGGTCAGATTCTCAAATGCGTGGAAGGGCAATAAGTATGCGTCACTTGTTTGCAAAAGTGGAGCCGAAACGGTCACAATCGATGAGCATACGCATAGTCGATCACATTCGAAACGAGAGAAGATGGACATCTGGGATCAAAATAAGCTCGTCGTGTTCATCGCGTTCGTCGTTCCTGGGTTCATCAGCCTCAAGATCTATCAACTGCTGTGCCCAGGCCCTGTAAAGGACAGTTCACAGCAAATTGTCGACGCCGTCTCTTACAGCTGCATTAACTACGCGCTTCTGCTCTGGCCGATCATTCAGATCGAGAGCTACCCCGAATTCAAGCGCAGCTATCCAGCTTGGTACGCAGCGTTCTATGTCCTTGTGGTTCTGGTTGCACCGTTCTGCTGGGCCCTCGTGTTTCGCAAGCTGAGAGAGACGAAGTTCGTTCAAAAGAGCCTTCCTCATCCGACGGCCCGTCCTTGGGACTTTGTCTTCCATCAGAAACTGCCGTACTGGATTGTTGTCACGTTGAAGGACAAGACCAAAATCGGAGGGCTATACAGCTGGAAGTCGTTCACGTCCAACGCACCTGAGCCCGAGTCAATCTATTTGGAACAATGCTGGCATTTAGATGACGCCGGTGATTTTATTGCTGCCAAGGTCGATACTGCCGGGATACTAGTCCTCGCGTCAGAGATTGCTACGGTAGAGTTAACAACAATGTCAACAGGAGAAGCAGATGACAGAGAAAAAGTCACCCCCGTCCAGGCCTGAACCCATCCATAAGGGCTACCAACCGAGCCCGGGGAAGGTTCAAGGTGGCTATCAACCCACGAAGAATGAATCGGCCCCGCCACCGCCGCCGAAAAAACGCTGACAAATCAGGTTGACGACGGCGACCCACATAAGTCCTGCGTCGCATGCCCGCAGGCAATCCCGTTGGCGTACTGCTGCCGCATCGCTGGAAGCCGCCCACCGTTCAACTTGATCTGATCCCGAACCGGAATGGCGACGCGAAGGCATTGATTCAATATCGCAGCTCCGAAAAGGGCACCATGACCGAGCGGCCGTTTTTCGGGCGAGGAATCAGCTGCAGCCGGACGGAAGGACGAGCGCTCGATCGAACGAGCCGAATCGGTAGTCTCAGTGTGCACAGAATCGCGATGAGCTCCAACGTGTCGGACTCCGACGAACTATGACTGACAACGCCGCATTCAACACAATCCTTACTGTTCTCGGAACCCTGGGCGGCGGGGGCGCCCTAGTTGGCTGGCTTGGAAAGCTCTGGGCGGATCGTTTCCTAGCCGCCGAGAAAGCAAGGTGGGAGTTTCAACTCGCGCACTACAGAATCGCCTCCGAGCAGTTCATCGCGGAGTTGAAGTCCAACGTGGAACTGCAGGCCAAGAACTCCCACTTAAAGTTCGCCAAGCTTCACGAGGAGAGATTGAGGATCTTGGCCGAGTGCTACAGCCTCCTGAGCGACGTCTACCTCAACGCAACCCGATGCGTTGAGCCAGACCTTTTTGGAAGAGACAAGCCGCCGGCGAAGGAACTGCTGGGAAGTGCCATCATCTCGTACGACGAACTCAAAAGCTACTTCGAACGACACAAGCTGTATTTCCCCGTCGCCGTCGAAGCGACGCTGCAGCACTTCATTTACGCATCCGCAAAATCGCTGGACGAGTACCGCGTGTATGCCGACGCGCTGGAATCCGATGGCTGGTCCAGCGAGCGGTACAACAAACTTGCGTTGAAGTGGCATGCCTCACTGCTCGTCGACCTGAAAGCCGCCAGGGATGCCGTCTCAAGTGCATTCCGAAGCATGATCGAGGAATAGCACGAAGTATTCACGGCATGGAAACTTCTCAGTGACTCCGCGATTTCCACGAGCTGTGAAATCTAGCTGCATCAAGGCACCAAGTGATGCCTCAGAAGCGCTCCCGATACGCAGTGCTTGCCGAGAGTCTTGGATATCTCGTCCTGCGTTGAATTGCCGTCGCGGGCACGAGGTCGATCCACGTCATGAAGCCGGCTCTGGACTTGGGGCGGCTCGGGCAGAAGCAGCCACCTGGGCGACAACGCCGCCGTCCTTCCTGAACCCTCGATCTCGAGCGATGAACGCTTCAAGCATATGCGGGATCAGCGTTGCCGCATCGACAGGTTCGCCGTATGTCCGTGCATGCAGTGCCGCATAGCGCTCCAGATCGGCCTTTAGCGCCGCCGTCAGCGTGATGGTCAGCTTGAAAGTTTCCGTCTTGGGCAACGGCCCCAGCCGAAGCTTGCTGGCGCTGGTGCTCATTGCGACGACCCTCGCTGGAAGAACAGCGGCTGATACGGCCGCAAGACCAGATCCTTGTTCACCATCACGCGCATCGGGAACCCCGGCCGGACGGTCAGCGTCGGCTGGACGCTCAGGTTGCGCTTGGTGACCTCCTGGCCAACCTGATTCACCGTGTCCTGCGAGCTGTCGCGCGCGGCGATGACGACGCGATTGCCGTCCGTGCTGTTCGCCGGCGCCGCCAGCTCCGCCCCCACGCCGAGCAGCGTGGAAAGCGCCGCACCGGCGAGGATGCGGTCCCAGTGCCAGTCGACGCCGTCCTCCAGCCCGGCATACCCGGCCGCGTCGATGCCGGGAAGCCGGTCGAGTGCAATCGAGGACGTGTCCGGCAAGATCAGCCGCGTCCACACGAGCAGCACGCGTCGCTGACCGAACGCCACCTGGCTGTCGTAGCGCCCGATCAGCCGCGAGCCCTGCGGAATCAACAGGTAGTGTCCAGTGGCCGTGTCGTACACGCCCTCTGTCACGCTGGCAATGACCTGCCCGGGCAAGTCCGAGTCGATACCAGTCACCAGCGCCGCCGGAATGAGCGTGCCCGCCATCACCTGGTACGGCGACGTCGGCATCTGCAATCCTGCCGGGCTGCTCGCGGGGCCATCGCCGACGTTCGCCATGAACGCCTGCTTCTGATCCTGACGATTCTGCAGCGCTGTCGGGTCTGCCATCTGCGATGGCGACGTTGCCGGCGCCATCGGGTTGAAAGGCAGGCTGCCGGCGGCCGGCCCAGATGCAGCGGGAGCACTGGCTGCCGGCGCCGCATTCCCCGCGCTGCCGGTGCGGAAGAACACCGACGAGCGCGCTGCTTCTTCGGCGTCGCCCGGCTGCGCAAGGCGGCCCGCGGGCGCGGTGGATGCGATCGCGCCGGCGTTCGAATCGCGCTGCGCATGCACGATGGCCGGCCCCAAGTCGCCTGGTAGCGGATCGCCCAACACCGGCACCTTCGCCTGGGGTACCTTGGAATAGTCCTTGGGCAGCTGATCGAGGTTCTCGGCGCGAGAGACCCGATCGACGTTGAACAGCTCGGCCCCGGCGTTCTGTGGCCGCCGGTGCGACTGCAGCGACCACAGCGTGACGCCGAGTACGCTCGCACCCAGCGCACCTGACAACACCGCCAGCATGCGGCGGTTCAGCCGCGTGACCAGGCGAGGCGACGCGCGCAGCGCGAGTGCTTCCGGATCGTCCTTCGGTGGCACCTGATGAATGTCGGTCGTGCTCATGATCAGCGCCTCGGCGTTGTGCCAATTCCGTCGGTGCGCTCGATCCTCACGACTTGGGCCTTGTCCCCGCCCAGCTTCAGTTCGGCCGCGCCAAACAGCCGGTCCACCACGTAGTACGGCGCACGGAAACGGTAGTTCACGAGCTGCCCGTCTCCTTGCGGCCCGATCACGAACAGCGGCGGCAGTTCGCCCTGCGCGATGCCGACGGGGAACTGGATGTAGACGCGCTCACCGTCGTCGAAGGCCCGCAGCGGCTTCCAGGGTGGGCTGTCGCCGCTGACTGCGTAACGGAAGCGGATCTGCTCCAACGTCAGACCGGTCTCGATCGGTGCATCGGCTCGAGCCTGCTGCGCCTGCTTCTGCAAGGCCAGCATGCGATCTGTCGGGTAGTCCCAGGACGCGGAGGCCATCCAGGCCTGCGGCGTCGATGACAGTTCGAGCAGGTAGGTACGCCGGTTCGTGGTGATGACCAGGTTGGTCTTGAGCCCCGTGCGCGTGGGCTTGACGAGGATGTTCACGCGCAGGGTGGCGCCATTGCCGCTGGCCGTGTCCCCGACGATCCAGCGCACCGTGTCGCCGGCGGAGACCGTCACCAGTTCTTCGCCTTGCTGCAAGGCGATCACGGTGACACGGCCCGGGCTCGTGTAGACCTGATACAGCGCCCCATCGGCGTACGGCCAGACCTGGATCGCGTTGACGTAGCCGTCGCGCGTCGGCGCGACACGAGCTTCCTCGTTGGCGCGCGAGACCCGCACCTTCTCGTCGGCCGGCTCCGGTGGCGGCGTCGCATCGGCGTCGGTCGGCAGTGCCTTCAATTGCTCGGGCAGCGGCAAGGGCTTGGGCACTTCGACCACGTCAACGGGCTTGGGCGGTTCAGCCTGCGGCTGCGCCTTCACCTCGGCCTGGGGTTCATCCAGCGTGATCGCGGGCGGCGGTTCGCCCTGCGTCGCGCAACCGGCGATGGCGGTCAGCAAAGCCGCGGATACGGAAGTACGGAAATACGTGTTCATGGCTTCTTGGCTCCTTCAACCGATTCGAGTTCACGGCTCCAGGACAGGCCGTTGACGTAGATGCCCAACGGGTTCTTGCGAAGCCGCTCGTCAGTGCGCGGCGGCTGCAACACCACGGACAGCACGGCCGTCCAGAGTTCGACGCCCGAGGGCGATCCATTCGCATAGCTGCGTTCGATCCAGCGCATCTGGAACGACGACTCGCTGGCACGCACGACGCTCGTGACTTCGACCGCCGTCGAGTTCTGCCCGATGTGCGAGAACGGATCGTTGGTGCGCGCGTAGTCGTTCAGCGTCGCGGCGCCGCGGTCGGTCGCGTAGTCGTAGGCTTCGAGCCAGTTCTGCCGCACCACGACCGGGTCGATCGACAGCGAACGAACGTCGTTCATGAACCGCGCCAAGTGGTAGGCGATCTGCGCGTCGGTTGGCTTGTACGGAGTGGCCGCCTCACCGACCGCGCGCACCTGGCCAGCGCTATCGACCTCGACGACATAGGGTGTGACGATCGACTGCGCCGATCGCCACACCAATCCGCCGGCCATGAGCAGCGCCAGCGACAGGCAGCCGAAGGCCATGAGCCGCCAGTTCTTCGCCTGTACGCGCGCGCTGCCGATGCGCTCGTCCCAGACCTGCGCGGCGGCCTGGTAGGGCGTGACGGGCTCGGGCGTGTCCGAGTAGCGCACCTGGGGTCGTTTGAATCGCATGGATATGGCTCCTCAGGAATTCGAGTCGTCGTGCAGGCTCGGGCTGGCGCCACCACCACCGTGGTCGCCCGAACGCAGCACGTGCGCCGCGGTGCTGGCGGCGTGGCTGGCCTGCTGCCGGCGCCGCATGCGCTGCGCCCATGCCGGCTCGGCAGCCGCCGCGGCGGGGCCATCGGCATCCGCTGCGGCTTTCGATGCGCCAGGTGCTGCGGCTTCGGCCACGAAATTCGCCACCCGATCCTTGACGGCCTTGGCCCCGGCCGCGACGCGTTGACCGACCGCGCTGGCACCGCTCTTGGCGACATTGGCGAGGCCGGCACCTGCCGCACGAACCGGCCCCCCACTGGAAGCTGCCGCACCGGACTGATAGGCAGCCTTGGCGCCGCTCGCCATCGCGCTGGCCGAGCGTGCGGCCGCGGCGCCGCCCCCAATGGCCGCGCGCGCCGCGCTTGGCGCCATGCGGGCGGCAGCCGCGACTGCCGCTCCGCCGGCAGCGACAGCCGCGCCACCGGCGACCGCCATGCCGGCC
>FTIP01007067.1_pt1 | contig 12687 bp, 3 predicted proteins | sample 1658301 | NCBI WGS metagenome assembly FTIP01 (sample SAMEA3914813, study PRJEB12502) | metagenome | biome: forest; material: soil | place: Canada | collected 2011-07-07 | depth 0.3 m
AATCATCGGTCTGGAGACCTCGATCCGAGGCAATACTGAATGCATTGGTGAGTGCAGGATAGGCGCGCTGGCGCCGATGTCTGACACGCTCCGCATGTCAGGAGGCTCTGGTATGACACCCTCGTCACGTGATCGAATCAGCGTCGATCTTCAGGGCATGAAGGTGACGCTCTACGAGCGCGCCCAGGCGACCGGCATCCTGCCTTCGGGCTTGGTTCGCGAGGCGTTGGCGGCCGCTCTTGGCCAGCCGGTGGCGTACGGTGTTCTCCGAACTTCGCACGCGAGGCCAATTCAACGCGCGAGCCGAGCCAGGCTGTCACTGCGAATGACCCGCGCGCAGGCTGCTGCGGTCATCGAAGCGGCGCACCGGGCCGGCATGAGTCCAGGCGACTACGTCGCCAACCTGGTTGCCGGCGTCCCCGTGCTGACGGGCGGCGCAAACCGAGCCGAGCATGCGGCCGCGCTGATCGCATCCTGCGACGAAATGTCGAGCCTGAACCGAAACGTCCGTCACCTGACCTTGCTGCTGCGCGAGGGATCGTCCCGTGCGGCGCAGGAGTACCACGTGATGCTTGACACGTTGGCCCATGACGTCCGAGAGCATCTGCGATTGGCCTCGACTGTGTTGGCTGAACTGCGGCCACGCCGTGCACCAGGCGCCGCTTCGAAGAAGTCGCCCCGATGAACGTCAGGAGAAGTGAATGTCGCAAGCTCCCAACATCGATGGCGTCCTGATCCAGTGGGGCGACCGACTCTTCTATCCCGGTAATCGGATCGTGCGAGGGCGGGCGCTGCCCAATCTGCGCGGCCTGTCGACGAGCGAGCGTGCCGCGAACATCCGGACGCGGATCGTGGCAACCGTAGTGCGCCGGGCACCGCAGGTGATGGTCAAAGTGACCGGTGGTGGACGCGGCATGAGCGCTATCGCCGCACATTTCCGCTACATCAGCAAAAACGGGCGAATCGACATCGAGGACGAGCGTGGAGAGAAAATGCGCGGCAAGGACGCAGTGCGTGAGTTGACTGACGACTGGCGATTCGGTGGGACGCTGATCGACGATGTTAGCGGGCGACGCGAGGCTTTCAACATCATGCTTTCGATGCCGCGCGGCACCGACCCTCTGGCCGTGCAGCGCGCGGCGCGCGAATTTGCGCGGGTGGAGCTGAACGATCACAAGTTTGTAATGGTGTTGCACGATCACCAAGCCAACCCACACATGCATATCAGCGTGCGCGCGGAGTCCAGGCATGGCAAGCGGTTGAATCCCCGCAAGGCCGATCTGAAGCGCTGGCGGGAGACCTTCGCCGAAAAACTGCGCGGGTGGGGCATCGATGCTGAGGCGACACGGCAGGCGACACGCGGGCGGAGCCAGAACTACGAGCCGTTGTGGCGTATCAAGGCGCGCGAGGATGAGCGACTGCGGTCGGACGGCGCCGTTTCGAGTACCAAGTCGAGTGCTCGGGCACGAACGACGCGAGCCCAGGCGGCGGAGGCCTGGGAGCACGTCGCGCGGGCTTTGGCTGCATCAGGCGAAAAGTCCGACCGAGACTTGGCAAGGTCAATCACCAACTTCCTTAAGGATATGCCGGTAGTCAGGATGCAGGACCGAACGGTTACGACAACCGAAATCGTGCCTCCGTCCAAGCCGCTCGGTGTCGATCAGCACCGCTGACCTGCCACGATGTCGGCTTTGCTTGGCATAGCTGCCCGATGAAGATTTGCGGGTGTTGGCAGCTCCCGCTGCAAAGCAGACGGCGAAGACATACGCTGGTCGAACGCAGTTCGCAAGACCGAGTCGCGCTGATCACCTCCGGGCATCGGGTTGTACGGCGGGCGGACGCTAGACCGACCGCGTGCCGTCTGAAGATGACTTCGGTTCTCGCACTAGGTGAGCAAGATCAGCCGCGAGCACGACATCCTCTACTGGCTGCCGGAGGATATGCCGTTCTTCCTCGTGTTCTACAGCGTGCAGGAGGCAAAGTTCTACGGGCACGCGCTTGCTTTTTTGCAGTGTCGTGGCCCTCGCAAACTCATACTTTGCCGCTGGACGGAAATACAGTGCGGCTCACAATGGAGGCACATGACCCGGATTTCTGGAGAACCCATGCAGCCGAATTCTTTGCCCGACCCTTCCGTCCTCGATAGCCTCCTCGGCGCACTCGATCGGCACTCGTTCGCCACCCTCGCGGTGATCATCCTGGCCGTGCTCGCAGTCGCCTACAAGCACGCCGGCAAGAAAGGTGATTGATCCGTTTTCTGGCTCTGGCGGATTACTTGTACGCCTTGCCCGTGTTGACGTTGAGGTACACGCGGCCTTCGGATGTCATCGACCCGCAGTAAGTGAAGTAGATCGGATTCGATAGGCCGCCTTCAGGCATTTGGAACCAGGCGCCGTTCATCTTGAAGTCATTCATCGTACAGGTGTGGTTCGCCATCAGATCCTGCGCGGCCCTGATCATCACCTTGCGATGCTTGCCGAAGTTGTCTGAGCCCGTGAGGTACTGCGTCACATCCGGGTCGCCCGCATGAACCGTTTCCTTTGGGGGTTCAACGGTGTCGAGAGCAGACATCGGCACCCACTCGGCGATCTGTCCACGTAGGCCATCATCCGCACCGTCGTAGTACTTGCTCGTGCGGCCCCATCCGTTCTTCACTTCGATCACAAGCATTTTCCAGCCACGCCCGTTGTAGCTGATGGACTTCGCCTTGGGATCAGGTGCGGCTCGAATCTCCACGCGATCGACGTTCACCCAGTAGTCCCCAGGTTTGTTCGGCGCCGGAGAAGCATGAGCGGTGGCGAGGATGGACGACAGTGTGAGGGCAAGGACTGTGTGGCGCATCCTTGGAGTGTATTGGCCGGCCGTTCCTACATCGTGGGACTTCCGAACTCCCAATCGTTGCCTCGCCCAAAAGCTTCACCCGGCGTGGCGCTTGAGGGGCAGTAAAGCAGCGGTTGTTGCCATCCACGTTCGACTCACCAGCGTCTGCCTTCCGCTGCGAAGCGGTCATCGGACTCTCGGTGTATGTTGGGACGCCAGATCGTCTCATCGCCAACATCGGCGCCAACTCGTCTTTGTCAGTCGCGACCAATGTCGAGCCTCCGATCCAAGAGTTCGCATGTCGACGTGCGTATAAGGATAATCATGACGTGGAAGCGCGGCAATAAAGGCAACGCGTGGCAAGACCTCGCTTGTGCAACCGAAGTTGTGCTCAAGGCGCAAGGGAAGTTGTGTTCTATGCGGCCAGCCGCGGGAGCGCTCGACTCCGCACAGCCAGGTACCGCGAACGGGGCCCATTCCGGAGCGAGTCCGCTGCACGCGCCAGTGCCAACTGACGCTGCTTTCCAAGAATTGAATCGTTGATTAGGTTGCAACTTCTCTTGTGTCAGCGGCCGTCGGCGCAACGCCCGAAGGCAGGGCGCAGGGACGTCGACCTAGGGCATGTCGGCGGGAAACGGCCACTGTCAAGCAACACCAAGCTCGCGTGCCTAACTGGATGTCACGAAAGGGTGCAGCAAGGTTCGCAACGATGCGCGCGTCCACTGAGCAACGAGCCCCAGGGAAAATCCGGAGTCCTCGACGTCTGAAACGCCAACATGCAATTCACTTCTGGAAATCCCCGCTTTCATTAAAGGAACCAATCGACTACTCTGCGCCGCACAACCTAGGGCATCGCAGACCCAGGGAGCATCTGAGCCGCGATCACAGAGCGGCCGAGCCGGTGTGCCGCGACTCCGTTGGCACACCTTCAGACCTAATTCGTCCCGCAATCAGGCGGGCAAAGCAAAGGGAGGCAGTCGGCTCGCGTCAATGCGGGTCACTGCAGGGAGAGATCATGAGCCAGTCCAAGTGGACCCGCGCGATTGCGGGTCTGTATTTGCGTGCGTCCCGTCATTTGCTCCGGTGCATGTCGTTGTCATTTCGGACACGAGCGCCGAGCCCTTGCCCTGGCGCCATTCCTGAAATCACGGATGAGCTCAATTCGCTCGCCCGGTCGGGCAATCGGGCCGCCTCTTTCTGGCGCGCTAAACCCGCGCGGACGGCTTTCAAACTGGGTTCGGTGGCGACATTCATATTGATGTCGCAGCACGCATTGGCAGTCGGCGTGACCGTCAACAACGTGTCGATCTACTCGCCAAACGGACTCGCTGCCGGAAGCAGCGGAGCGGTTTCGGCTGGCCTTAGGGCGCAGGGCATTGTCACCCCGGCTGGGACGACGCTTGCAGCGGTGAAGTCACTAGAACTGCGCGAGGTCACGGGCACCACCTACGCATCACGCGGAACCTACAACTGCACGCTGGTCTACAACGAGGGCTCTACCACTCCTTCGGATGTGGCGTGCACCGCATCGATCGCCACACCGCTGGCACCGGGCGCGCATGAGCTTTACATGCACGCGGCCACCACGAGCATCCTCTATACGGGTGACAGCGCGCACGTCATCGTCACTGTCACGGCCAACCATGCGCCCACGGTGTCCATTTCGTCGCCAGCCAATGGCGCGCAGTTCGAAACGGCCTCGGGCAGCGCATCGGTCACGGTTGCCGCCACGGGCTCCGACGTCGACAACAACCTTTCCAGCGTCTCCGCATCCATCGACGGAGCGGCGGCGTCGTTGACCGGTGCCTCCTCGATCAGTTCGGTCCTCAGCCTGCCGGTCGGGCATCACACGATTGCGGTTACCTCACTCGATTCCGCTGGGGCTAGCGCCACGTCGACAGTCGGCATCGACGTCCTGGCGGACGCAGCACCGACCGCGTCCCTGAGCTTGCCGGCGGGAGGCAGCCAGGTCTTGACCAATGGCTCGACTGCATCGGTGACCATCCAGGGGGCGGGCGGTGATCCGGACGCTGCGGGCAGCGGTGCCGAATTCGACCATCTTTCTTTGGTCGTGGACGGCTCGACGGTCATCGCCAGCACGACTTCCACGTCCATCAATACCGCTGCCTCGCTGGGCATCGGGTCGCACACGATCGTGATGACGGCCACCGATAAGCTGGGCAGGTCCACCAGCGCTTCCAGCACGATGACCGTTGCCGCGAATCGCGCGCCGACCGTCTCGATTTCGTCCCCGTCGAACGGCGCCCGCGCGCTAACGACGACATCCACTGGACCGTTTACGCTGACTTCGTCTGCGAGCGATGCGGATGGAAACTTGTCGTCCATCTCTGCCTCGATCGACGGCGGCGCGGCAACCTTGTCCGGGACGAGCAGCATCAATTCGTCGATCAACCTCGCGATCGGCCACCACACCATTTCCGTGACTGCCCAGGATGCGATGGGAATGACCGGGACGTCGAGCATCGGCGTCGACGTAGTCGCGGATACCGCGCCCACTGCGAGCCTGCAGTCGCCTGCCAATGGTTCGCAGATGCTCGCCAGCGGAGCCACGGCGACAGTGTCCATCCAGGGCTCCGGTGCTGATGCGGACGCCGCCGGCAGCGGAGGCGAAATCGACCATCTGTCACTCACTGTGGACGGCACGCTCCAGGCGACAAACCCCGGCGCGTCGCTGAGCACCTCGCCGAGCCTTGCCGTCGGCACGCACACGCTGGTACTCACCGCCACCGACAAGCTGGGCCTGACCGGCAGCAGCACGAGCACGATCACTATCAGCGCCAACCGCGCGCCGACGGTTTCGATCTCGACGCCGGCCAACGGCGCGCGGACGCTTACCACCGGAACCACCGCGATCTTTACCCTGACGGCCACCGGTGCCGATCCGGACGGCAACCTGTCCAGCGTCTCCGCGTCGATCGACGGCGCGGCAGCATCGGCCACAGGCTCGACCGGCGTCAATACGACGCTGACGCTGGCGATCGGCCATCACACCATTGCGGTGACGTCGCTCGACGCGATGGGTCTGACCACGACATCGACGATTGGCGTGGACGTGGTCGCGGACACTGCACCCACTGCGGCGTTCACGACGCCGACCAACGGAGCGCAAGTGCTCGCGAACGGCACCACGGCGCTGGTCTCGGTGCAGGGCTCGAGTGCCGATGCGGACACCGCCGGCACTGGCGGCGAGTTCGACCACCTCGCGCTGACCGTCGACGGCACGCCCAGCAGCACGGTCACCACGCCAACGCTCGGTGCCTCGCTGAGCCTGAGTGTTGGCTCGCACACGCTCGTGCTTGTCGCCACCGACAAGTTGGGTCTCGCGACGAGCGTGACCAACACGATCACCGTAGTAGCGGACCACGGCCCGATCGGCAGCCTTTCGTCCCCGACTGCAGGTCAGTTGTTCACCGCGTATACCGGCAACTCGGCCACTGTGACCATCGTCGGCTCGATGACCGACCCGGACAGCGCCCTGGGCGACAGCGTGGCGCGCACTGAAGTGTGGGTGGATGGTGCCTCGGCCAAGTCGATCGCGGGCGGCACGGTCAACACGACAGTCTCTGTCAGCACGGCAGGGTCGCACAGCATCAAGCTCCATGCGTTCGATGCGGGCGGCTTGGCAGGTGACTCCGCCGCGGTCGGCGTCACGCTGAACGTGATCGGGCCGATGCTCGGCTCCGTGGACGGCGTGTTCTACGACGTGACAGGCGCCCCTATGCTCGCTGGTTGGGCTTGCGACAATGGCGTTGTAGCGTCGGTCAACGTGGCGATCTACGCAGGCGGCGTGGCGGGCACAGGCACGCAAGTTGGTACCGTGACCGCCAACCTCGCGTCGGAAGCCGCCGTCGGCACGGCGTGTGGCACCGGCGGAAGCACCTATCGTTGGGCATTTGCGCTAGATGCGCTGCAGGCGTCGTACGGGGGGCAGTCCCTCTACGCATACGGCGTGTCCGCTCAGAACGGCGGCGCGCAGACCCTACTCCCCCACTCGGGAAGCAATGCCGTTCCGGCACTCGGCACCCCTTTGCCTGTCATGATCGCGCCGCCACTTCTTTCGCAGCCGGACGCGGGAACATTGCCGGGATCGCTCGCGGTATCGGATACCGGAGCGGCGCACTACTCCTTGCCGATCGATGCACCACCGGGCAGCGGCGGCATGACGCCCGCCCTGGCCTTGACTTATTCGAGCGACGCGCCCAATGGCTCAACTGGCGTGGGTTGGTCGCTAGACGGGCTCGGTCGCATCCGGCGCTGCGCCAAGACCATTGCCCAGGACGGTGCGCCCGGGCGCATCCGCTTCGACAACGGCGACCGGTTGTGCCTTGACGGCCAACGCTTGATGAGGGTCGATGGAACCGCGCAGGATGATGCAAGCTATTGGGCGGCGAACGGCGAGTACCGCACCGAAGTCGAGTCGTTCGCGCGTGTCACCGCCATTGCGGGCGGCTTCAAGGTCGAACGCAAAGACGGCCACGTCGAGTATTACGGCACCCAGGCCACGTCCATCCAGACAGTGGGCCTGGCGACGCCCGTCCCGATGTACTGGCCGCTGTCGCGCGTCGAGGATCGCAGCGGCAATTTCCTGATGGTCGCCTACTTCAACGAAGGCCAGGGCGAGTATGTTCCGTCGCAGATCTCGTATGGCGGCAATTCCGCCAACGGAACGACGCCCGACTTGGCCGTCCGGCTCGTCTACGAACCGCGCCCCGATGCGCAAGTGCGCTATACCGGTGGCTCGCGCAATGACCTGCGCTTCCGCCTGTCGCATGTCCAGACATTCACGGGCATTGCGGCCGACGGCACTGGCGGCAGCGAGGTACGCGACTACGCGCTGACCTACGTCCAGAGCCAGTCCAGCAACCGCAGCATGCTCAGTGGGATCCAGGCGTGCGGCACGAGCCCGGTCACCAGTGCGACGGAGTGCTTGCCGAAGTCGTCCTTCGAGTGGGGGCAGCAGGCCGTCTGGGGCCAGGCGACCGTGCCGTTCTCGCTCGGTACCGTCAGCACCAGGCCTTCCGTGCCACTTGGCAGAGGCTTGCGAGCGCTGCGAGCGCAGGCGAACCTGGACGGCAGCGGTATGCCGTCCTACGTGATTCCGAATACAGTCTCCGAGTGCGACTTCTGCGAACCCATCGACGAAGCGACCTACCATGACTATCTGACCGGTACTCTTTCGGTCACTCCCTCCGGCGGCGGCGCGGCAACGACCTACACGTTGTCATTTGGGGCACCGTTCCCCGACAAGATCGACGGCCTCCAGTTCGGTGACTTCAACGGTGATGGGCTCGCTGATGCCGTGCTCGGACACGGTGATCAAATCGTTGCCATCTGCATGAACAACGGCACCACCACGTTGGCGTGCCAGAACTGGGTGGCTCCGGCTGGCGTCACGCTGAAATTCACAGCGCCCGTGGACCTCTACAACGACCGCAGGATGCACTTCCGTCAGGGCGCAGCGGACGTCTGGCTGGGCACAGACAACCAATGGCACGGCCAAGCCGTCAGAATTGTTGACGTCACGCCGGCCGGTCTTCCGACGACGATCAATGTTGCTCCCATCCAGAGCGAGCCGATCTCATTCAGCGGTCAGGACATCTCCGATTTCTACTACGTCTACCCGCCTAGCGGGCTGACCAACGAGGTTCCGGGCATGCTTCGCTCCTGCGTCGAGAGTGCTGTCGCATCGGGCCTGCAGTACACGTGCCAGACGCTCATTGCCTCGCCAGCGGGTGACGGTGGTAGCCAGACCTCGGGTGACTTGAACGGCGACGGGCTCACCGACTTCATCTTCGGGATGCAGGGCAGCAACTACATGGTCTGCTTGAGCACCGAAGTTGGGGTGAATTGCACCGATTCCGGCTTGCCCTCCGGTAGTGGTACGCCTTATATCGGCGACTTCGTTGGAGACGGCTCCACCGGGGTGCTCTTTGTCACGAACTCCACCACCACTCCGAAATATTGCCATCTGGATGGCAACCTGAAACTTCAGTGCAAGTCGGTGCCCTACCCCGACACAACGGGCCCCTACGCAAGCGATGTGCAGTCGGTGGACTTGTCGCGAATCCCGGCGTGGCTGTTCATCGACAATACGGCGAACGTCGGAACGGGCATGGAGGCGGTGAAGCCGTATACGCTGAAGGCACCGGCCTCACAGGACCGACTCACTGCCGCCGTCAATGGCCTGGGCTACCGTCAGGAAGTCGACTACGCGCGCAGCGATGATTCTGCGACCGTTCGGCGTTTGACCCAGGTGAACGGTGTCGATCAGGCGCCGGCATATCCCTTGGTCTCCAGGCCGCTCACCACGGCCGTGAAGCAAATCCGCTCATCGAATGGCCAGGGAGGCTGGTTGTCGACCAACCACCACTACGAAGGCGCCGCCATGCACGCGCAGGGTCGCGGTGATGTCGGCTTCGCATTGACCGCGCGGACCGATGCACAGTCCGGCGTTACGACGACGCAGACGCTGCATCAAGACTTTCCGTTCACGGGGTCGCCCGCGCGAATGTCAGCCCTCTCGGCTGGCAACAAGACACTGGTCGACACGACGTTCACGTACGCGACCAACAACATCACAGCGCTGGCGGGTGGGTCGGCTACGGTACTACCCTACCTTCATATCACAGCATCCGCGAAGCAGGATCTGGACGGCACCGATCTCGGCACGAGCACAGTCACGGACACCTATGGCGATGCGTGGGGCAATGTCACAGAACGCCAGACGGTGACCACGCTGGGCGCAAACTCTTACACCGGCACGGTCGACACGACCTACCAGAACACCATGTCGCCCTGGGTCTCCGGGCTGCCGCTCACGGTCAGCACGACGACGATGGGTGCTGACGGCGTCCTCAGCGCCGCGCGCGTGACGTTGAACACCTACGACGCGACCACGGGCTACCTCAAGACGGCGCAGCAAGCGCCAAGCGACGCTACCTATACGTGGACGAATACATACGACCGCAGCGGGAACGTCTATGGCTTGGTCAACAAGGTCACGCAGTCCTGGACGGATCCCTATACCAGTTCCACGGTCTCGCGCCTGATCAAGGACGTCGACTATGACGCGCAAGGCCGCTTCACGCTGACCTCCCGCAATGCGCTGGGCCAGGCAACGCGGACGACCTACTACGCCGGCCTCGGCGCGGTGGCTTCCAGTACTGATGTCAACGGCCTGGCGACGACATATAAGGTGAATGCCTTCGGACGCGTCACGTCGACGCTGACGCCGGACTCGAACGAATCGCGCCGCTACCTGAAGCAGTGCGACGGCACTTGTCCGACCAACGCGGTGCTGGCGTCTATCGCGGACTCGTTCAACGGAGCTTCCCGGACGCGCACGCCCACCGTCGACTACCTCGACACCCGCGGCTCGGTCGTCCAGCGCGCCAGCTGGGCCTTCGATGGCACCCCGGTGGTTGTGTCCACGCGATTCGACTCGGCCGGCCGTGTTTACGAAATCGACCAACCGCGCTTCGCGACGGGGACGGCGTATCTGCAGGAGCGTCACTTTTATGACGATCTGAATCGGCTGACCACGTTGACGACCAAGCAACCCGACGGCACCGAGGTCAATGCGACCACGCAGTACGCTGGCCCGGTGACGACCCTGACCAATGCGAAGGGGCAGGTTCGTGTTCAGACCAATGACGCCTTGGGGCACCTCATCCGCATTGTCAACAAGACCGATCAGGGAGACGTGGCCACGCAGCTTGCCTATGACTCATTCGGCAACCTGTCGCAAACGACTGATCCGAACGGCAATGTGCAGACGATCACTTACGACAAGTACGGTCGGCGCACGGATCTTCGCGATCCCAACCTCGGCTGGGTGCACTACGACATCGATCCGGTGGGGCGCACGTGGCGCATCACCAAGCCGAACGAACGCGCGGCGAGCACCTTTACGCGCTTTCAGTTGGATGCGCTGGATCGCACGACGGATCGGTTCCAGTCGGACCAGCAGGATCACTGGATCTTCGATACGGCGGCCCACGGCGTGGGCATGCTGGCCGAGGAGTACACCGGCCCGTCGACGGCCAAGGACTATCGGCGCCTGGTCGCGTACGACTCGCTGAGCCGCGTGTCGTCGTCGACAACGGTGCTGGACACCGTGTCGTACGTGTCGTCATTTACTTACGACCCGTGGAACCGTGTTCTCTCGACTTCCGAACAGCACGGTGCCGACGGCGCGAAGATGTTCATGCGAACGTACAACCCGCAGGGCTACCTGGGCCGTGTCTCGCACGGCGGTGCGGCCATTTGGAGCTTGACCAGCGTGGATGCGGCCGGACGCTCGCTCACGGCAACCCTGGGCAATGGCTTGGTGCAGGTCGATCACCACGATCCGTACACCGCCGGATTCGACGACACGCTGGTGCGTGTCGGAGCGGCGGGCACGCAACGCTTCCACGAACACTTGACGTTCGATGCGCTGGGGAATGCCCTGACCCGGGCGGGCCAGTACAACTACGGTCAGGGCGACGCGAGCGCGTATTCCGACACCATTGGCTACGACAAGCTTAACCGCCTGACGAGCTTCCAGGAATGGAGCAACGCGCCGCAGACCTTTGGCTACGACACCGGCGGCAACCTGCAGTCGAAGATGGATTCGACGGCCTCGCCCGCGCTGGCTGCGACGTACACCTATCCGCCCCAAGGTGTTGGCTCAGTCCGTCCGCATGCGGTGCAAGCGATCACTGGCTGGCCGGGGACCTTCAGCTACGACGCTGACGGGAACCAACTGTCGTCGCCCACCGGTTTGGCGACGACCTGGAACTCGTTCGACATGCCAGTCCGGGTGTCGATGACCTCCGGCGGCGCGACGCGTTTCGACCAATTCGTGTACGGCGCGACGCACGATCGCGCCAAGATGACCTCGGGCACAGGTTCCGCTGTCTCCAAGATCACTTATTTCGCCGGCGCACAGGAGGTGGAGACGGACGGCTCCGGCAATGTCACTGCGGTGAAGACTTATTGGCCGCTGGGCCTGGGCGTAGACATCGATGTGCCTGCGACCGCAACCCAGATGCTCTGGCTGCATCACGATCGGCTGGACAGTGTCATGGCGTCCACGGATGCCGCTGGTGGGTTGGTGGAGCGCCTGAATTACGACGCCTGGGGCAATCGTCGCTATCTCAACGGGATCGGCATCTCCAGCTCCATCTCCGACGCGACCAACAACAAAGGTTATACAGGTCAGATGATGTTGGACAACGTCAATCTGATCCATCTGAACGGGCGCCTGTATGACCCATACGTTGGACGTTTCATCAGCGCGGATCCGCTCATTTCGAACCCCAACGATGGTCAGAACTACAGTCGCTATACCTATGTCTTGAACAACCCGACAAATCTGACTGATCCTAGTGGATTTGAACCACGGGAACCTCCGCCAGTTGTTCGCAAACCCGACTGCGATCAGTGGTGCTATGCGAATGGCGGACGCACATCCGACTACTATGCACGGCTTGTTGCCCAGGCCAACCGAGAAGAGGCAAAGGGCGTAGGACACGCCATTCAGAGCTTCTTCTTCCCGAACATCACGCGCCTTGGCGAGGATGCCGAGCCAGGGACGTGGGGCGATTACGGGATGGGGCTTTTGAAGGGGGCCTGGAATACCGTGGATGGCCTCTCCAGGCTGTCAATGGGGCCATTAGCATTCTTCACGCCAGACTATCTGCACGCTGACATTTCGTCGCAGGAGGTCTCTGGCGCCGCAACCTTTGAGGGGGTTGCCGCGTTGGCTCCCCTCAGTCGATTTGCTCGGGGCGGGACAGTGATTAACATCAGCCGTAGTCGCTATCCCGAGTCGGCTGCTCACATCGAAGATGCTCAGGCGGC
>FTIP01058035.1_pt1 | contig 12571 bp, 7 predicted proteins | sample 1658301 | NCBI WGS metagenome assembly FTIP01 (sample SAMEA3914813, study PRJEB12502) | metagenome | biome: forest; material: soil | place: Canada | collected 2011-07-07 | depth 0.3 m
GCGCTCGCCTGCTTCTCCTGGCAGGCGAGCGCCGGCCCGGCGTCCGCGCAGCGCGCTGCGATCTACCCAAGCGGGCTCGCCGTCCCGGAGAACCTCTTGCGCATCGAACTGCGCTTTGATGCGCCGCTGCGGGTGCCGCTGGATGTCAATGACGTCAAGCTGCTCGACGCCCAGGGCCACGAGATCCCCGACGCGTTCCTCGACCTCGGCCTGCCGAGCGCGGATGATCGGCGCGTGACTTTGTTGATGCACCCTGGGCGGGTCAAGACGGGGGTGGGCGCCAACGAGCGGCTCGGGCGTGCGCTCCATCCTGGAGAAACGGTCACGCTGGTCGTTGCTCACCCGTCGTTGGCTCATCCCGTCGCGAAGACCTGGCGGATCGGCGACTTCGACGCGACTCCGCCGCAGCCTCGTACCTGGCGCGTCGAGCTTCCACATGCGGGGAGCCGCGAACCGATCATCGTCAGGCTGGGTGACCCGATCAGTTCGACGGCTGAGGCCCTGATCGCGGTTCGTGATGGGCAGGGGCGCCGCGTCCCCGGACGCGTGCGACTGGAGGGCGGCGAGACCGTCTGGCGTTTCACTCCGCGCCAGTCTTGGGATGTTGGCGCCTATGCGGTCGTTGCCCACCCCGACCTTGAAGACCCCGCCGGCAATCGCGTCTGCGCAGCGTTTGAACAGGTCGTCGAAAGCCAAGTGGCTTGCGACGCACAGGCCGAACTACCGTTCTCCGTGCGCTGAACGTACTGATCGCGCGGTCGTGCGAATGGTTTCACCTGACCCGCGTCTGCCCATCGGCCGTCACCTGAGAGCGCTGTTTTGCTAGCCACCGGCGCGGCGCGCACGCCAAGGAAGTGCCCGTCCCCATTGCGGCGAAAAGAGGACAGTCGACTCGTGTCTTCGGACGACGGCTCCCGCTGGCAAACCGGCCGTCTCGGATGATCGCCTTCCCCGCCACTGAAGTTGTAACACCCTGAAGTGCCGAGGAGTCGCGACCCGCGATGCATGTCCACACAGCATTGGGGCTACGGCAACTCATTGGCGGAGGGCCCGAACTCAAAGTTCATCTGCTTGAGCATCGCGTGACACGAGTTCAAGACGTTTCGGTTGACGAGGATTTCGGTGAGGGTCAGCGAGGTCTTCTTCGCGTGCCTCGGATGGGTCGCGCAGGTCGCCGTCACCTTCAACCATACAGGCTCGCTCCGATATTGAATGAGAAGCGAGTCCTCGAGTTCGACGCTGTCCTTGTCGAAATGCAGGTCGACTTTCGCAGGATGATGCGCGAGAAGCGCCTTCGTCTGGTCGTTGCGATACTCGTAGATTTCGAGCGATGCGGTACCGTTCGAATCGTCGACATTTGAGATTGTTCCTTGCAGCTCGATGGTGCGAGCAGCAGGAAGTGTGGGTGGTGTTACCACCAGCAATGGGGCCAGCGTGCCTCCCGAAGAAATCCATCCGTTGTGGTTCGGGCCGGCGTCGGCCAGCAGGTCGTTGGTCAGTTGCGGGTTGGGACTTTGTGCAAGGAGCTTCAAGAAGCTCTGCATCGTGAACTTGGGGTCTTTGGCGATCGCGTCAGAGATTTCCTTTGCGGTCGCGTGTGAGCGAGTTGCCTCCTTCACCTCGGTTTTTATGAGCTTGGGCTGCGGTGTAACGCAGTCCTGCTGGTCGGGCTCGACGCGCTCCAGAGAGACGATGAGTGCCTCGAACGCAGTTGCCAAAATCGAGACGCCGCACAAATTGGTCGGGTGAACGTGAGAAGCGTGCAAGCGGGATGCGACGGCGATCAAGGTGCGGATGCAGTCGAGTATCGGAACCCGCGGGCCCGTCTGGTGGAACTTGCCGGATTCGTCAATGATCTCGGCAATTTTCGGGAGCACCGAAAACGTCGAGTGACTCTCGCCTTCGCGGATGAGGCGATTCACCAGTTCGTTGTTGACGATCATGTTCACGACCCCGTATGAGTTTTCAGAAGTTGGATGGCTGCGATGACGCATCGAACGCTCGACGTTCGACGTGCGCGAAGAACAGGGTTTGTCGGATCGGCTGCCGGTACGATGGAAATTCTCGGACGCTTGCCGAGGTCTCGATCGCTGCTGCCAATCAGCACGCGAAATTCGACGCTGTGAATGCGTGCGATTTGGTCGGGAGTCAGCACGTCTTCCCCGTACTGCGCGAGTACTGCGAGGCTGGGGGGAAGGCATGCCGAGAATGAAGTGAGGCTCGAACGGATTGCCTCGGGAGCCGGAAGCGCGACAGCGCCTGCGCGCTTTGGCGTGAGTGCATCGCTGAAGCGATCCAGCGTCGCGTGGGACGACGCGCGCAGGTGCTTGATCAGTAGCGCGCCGTCGACACCTTCTAGAAACTTGATTTCTGATTTGATGCCACCGGCAGACGGCTTTCCTTGATGACGCTCGGTCAGGTGGCCGATCGACGCTGCGCTGAAGATCGTTTCCAGTTCGGCAGACACCGACGTCATGACCTTAGTTGCGCGTGCGGCCGCCACTGGCAGCTGACCAGTCGCACGCAGGGCAAGGTATTTCACTGAGCCGGCATCCTTGAGTCCATTCACTGCCGCACCTCTGGCCGTCTTCTTGACCACGGCGGTAGGTGCGCTTGTCGCGCTGTATCTCGAGATGTCAACCAGCTTTGAGGATTTGGGGCGATAGCTGCGCGCCCACGTCCATGGATCGAACGAAGCACCTGCGGAATGCGCGCGACTCTCGGCTTGGCGATACGCGGCGTGGACGGTTGTCCCGCTCGCCTTGACCAATTGGCTGGCACTTGAGTGAACGGTGAGTGATGCCTGTGCGTACACGGAAAGAAGAAGATCCCAGATTGCCAGGTAGTACCTGATGAAAGTCAGGCCGTGGCCGTGGCCGACACTGATGATCACGGACTCGAGGTGACTGAACCCAAGCCGGCGGATTGCGGCACAGAACTCCACACACTCGGCCGTCGTGGCTTTGCCCTGCAGGAATCGGCGGAGCATGCCTTCCCACCCGGGAAACAGTTGTTCAAGTGGAGCGACGGTACGAGTGGCGTGAGGGCGCGCGTCTTGGTCACCGGTCGCCTGCTTGAGGGCCGCGCTGAAAGCTTCTTCGATCTCCTCGATCAGTGACCAGTCGGCACGGTTGTTCGTCAGGAAGAGCCAGCGCGCACCTGCGCAGTTGAGTGCGACCGCGTCGGCCGCAGCCTGTATCCGAGCAGCGAATTCAGTGCCGGCGTAGATGATTCGCCTGGCATGAATGCTCTTCAGATGGGCAAATCCGTCCGTCGTGATGACCAGGTAGCCGAAGCCCGTCACGACGACAAGCGGGACGACGGCGGCCTCGATCGATCGAAGAGGGGCCTCGAATCGAAGGTCTGCATACACCGGAGCGAGCATCCGAGTCAGTGGGATTTCGGCGAAGTGCCGGGCCATCAAGCTCGTCGTTCGCTTCTGGTCGGTCTCCAGCAGAAGCGTTGAGGCGGCAGACCTGCGCATTCCATCGTGGCGGACTTCATCGCCGGAATCCAGGAGGATTGCCGGAATGTTGTACCCGAGCGTTGCAAGAAGTTTGACGAAGCGGCGGGCAGCGGTTTGCCTGTCTTTGATGATTTCCGCGCGCTTTTCCATGGTCGGTGCGCGGACCGACGTTTCGAGATATTTGAAAAAGTCGTGCCAGAAGTCTTCTTCGCAGGTGCGCAGATCGTCGTCGCGGCGAAGAACATCAAGTGCTGGCGCAATCAATCGCGTGTACGTGCTGAGCGAACTAGCCTTGACTCGGTCCCCCTTTGACCCTTCCCAGCGAGATGCCTCGGCTTCACAATACTCCTGGTAGGTAGCCGCGGGCGCGTGGTTCGTCGTATCGATCCGAGCGTGCTTTGTGGCGATTTCCTTCATCCGCGCCCAGTTTTCACCATCAGTCGAGCCGTCGTCATCGACGCATTCTTCGACGACATCGGATTCGCTCTTCTCCCCCTTGTTCTTCCGCGGCGTACCGATCGTGTGAACGACCTTCATTAAGGCCTGGAGTTCTGATTCGCGAATCTTGCGGTTTCCGTGGCCGCGGGGACGGGCTGCCGGGTGCACAAGGACCTCATCTGCGTCGGCTTCTTGTGGCTCATCGATGAGCCTGCGCAGCGATGTCGCGTTCGCAGTGGGCGCAGTGATGCGCGGAGAAGAAGCCGTCAGCAGAAAGGGTGGAACGTTGACACGAAGCCACCGCGCGAGGAGGGCGGAGAGTGCCGCTAACACCTGTTCGTTGTCTTCTGGCCAGGACAGCATTGGCAGATTGCCTTTGAGCCACGCGGCAATGTGCTTGCAGGTCTCCTCCCATGCCGGAAGGCTGGCTTCGGAGGCAAGTGCGTGGCAGGCCAGCGCGACGGGACCTACCAACGGGCGGCGAATGTGTGCAATGCAATTCGGGCGCTGCCAAGTGGCCGCGACGCATTTCGGGCCTAGCCCGACCAGCGTTCCGGGAGAGCGCCAGATCGTCTTCAGGTCCGAGAGCGTTGTCCAGTTCACCAACATCAGGTTTGCGGCGAAATTGGCTCCAAGGTGCGACGGACCGTCGCCTCCGGTGAGCCTCTGTCGGAGGTGGTCAATGACGCGCAGGGACAGGATCGTGTAGCCATCAAACGGCTTCGCGAGTACGCGGACGCGCGACCCCGCGCTTCGATGCTCCTCGCTCGCCGGCATCGGCAGGCTGCCATTCCACTGCATCAGATCGATGACGCCGTGAGTTTCGGGCGGAGAGATCTCCGGGACGAGCGGCTGGAGAATCCAGTTCAGTGCCAAGCCGAGTGAGGCCAAAGCGTCAGCAGGGGCGACCCATTGACCATCCGAAAAGGGCTCGGCATGTCCGCGATAGTGACCAGTAAGGACCTTCAGCAGGTTGGGGTCCACGCCTGCCTGGACAGCCAGTGAGACGAGCGTGTGGCGCCCCGCGTTCAGTGCACCGAAATATTTCTTGGCTAGTTTGCCGAGCAGTTCGGCAGAGATGCCCGCACGTGTGGCGTGAGTGATGCCGTCAAAGACCGTCATCTGAGCGACGACGAAGCAGGCACGGGAGGGTGATCGAGTGCCAAAGCGTCTGCCGCGCTTGTCGGTTACGCTGACGCCCAAGGCTTCGGCACGCTCGCAGAAAAGGCTGATGTCCTGCACGTATCCGTCCAAGGTCGTGCGCAGGAAGTGGCAGATCGCAACCAACCGATCTTTGGTGTACTCGTCGATATCTTTGTCGGCGAGATGAAGGACGTCGGTGTGACCGAAGACTGCCGCCCACGTCAATCGTTCCAGGCGGTCTCCTCGTCCAGCGCTCAGCGTGATCGCGAGCAGGGCTCGCAGATGGACGAGCAGATGAAACGCCACGAAGAGATCGTCGACTGTCTCCGCCGCACGCATTGCAATGATCAAGTCGTCGATGTCGCGTTGCGCGCGCTTGAGCGATGTGGCGAAGTCGTCCGCTGACATGGCGACCTGCGAGCCAACCGGGCTGTCGGGCAACTCCGGCGTCACGGCCGACCCAAGACCCACCCAGCTGTAGGCAGCTTCGATGAGCCGCTGAATAAACGAGCGAGGCAACTGGACGTAGTGAAGCATGCCCAGACTGCACTCATCCAGATCGAACGCGAGCATCGCCGCCGCGACGTCGCCTGAAAGCATGCGGTAGATCTGGCCGAGCGAGCGGGCGAAGCGGGCATCCTCCACGCCATGCGGGGACTCGTAGCCGATCGATCGGAGCCACTGGCGGTAGCGCTCGATCAACAGGCCAGGGGTAGATAGGTGCAGGTTGCTGGCGACGAGATCCAATAGATCGGCCGCATCGGGATGTCGCTTGGCGAATTCGGCGCCGATGGCGGCGGCAGATCTCGGAAGGCAAATGTCGACGATCTGCGAAGCATCGATGTCTTCAGGCGAGAGGCCATCCGCGCGTTCAGAATTGAGAAGCCGCGTGAGAAGCCATCGCAGCACTCCGAGTCGCAGATCCAGCCAGATCTCAGTGGTTGGCTTCAGCTTTATTTGGAATACTTTGGACGCTGGCAGCGACGTGACCAGGGAGATCACGGCGACGAACGCGAAGTGGCGATCAGGGTGGCCCGGAGCAAGCGCTTCTTGTATGCGCCCGCAGGTGGCAATCAACTCGTCGACTGTCTGTTTGTCCCACAGGTCTTGCGAGCCGAATCGCCAGCGGTGTCCAGCTTGATCCCCTCTTCCCCGAAGCCAGCCAATCAGGCTGCGTTCGCGTTCCTCGTTCGCCTCGGCTGGCGGTTGGTGGGGAGTCGCTCGCGCCTTCGCGTTTGCCTCGGACTTTGCCGTCTCGTCGAGTGGTTGAGCGCCGCTCCCGTGCGCTATACCAAGCGTCTCCGAGCCAGGCATGACCAGCGCGGCCGGAGGCTGAATCGGAGTTTCGAGTGCCTCGACGATCGCCGCGGCGAATCGCCGGATGCCTTCGTCGGTGTCTTTGTTGACCCAGGCCCGCCAGGCATCCAGCGTCTTGGGGAATTCGGCCATCAGCGTCGAGAAGTCCGGGTGCCGCCCTTGTCGCGGTGCACCGGAGCGCATCAGCGTGGCGTAGGTGCCGGCAATGGACGATGAAATCTTGCGGCCGACAGACGCGCAGGCTACCGCGATGATTCCGATCGCTGCCTCGAGCTGGTCGATCTGTGTCGACGAGAGATTTGACTTCGGCGGACGCACAAAGACGGCGAAGACTTTGCTAGTCTTCCTACTGGCACTGGCCGTCAAAAGGCCGGGGCTCGTGCTCCTACCTGCCGCATCAAGGATGGCTGACGTGCCCGCGAATTCGGCGACCCATTCTGGGGTCACGACGTCAGGACGCTGAGCGCCGGCGCGCTTTACGCATCGCGATACGTGGCGCGCACCAATGGCAGAACCTTCGCCGTCCTCCGACGGGTCGATCACCTGGAAGACCTGGTGATTGCCTGGGCTCAGCAGAAGTGCTGGTGCTGATGAGGCGTTGGTCTGGTCGGTGGATTCTGGTGTGGGCATCGATGCAGCTCTTGAAGGTCTGCAGCGATTTTTGGAGTGCCTCCATCCCAGGTTTCGGCGAGAAAGCGATGCTCCTGATGGTGTTTCAGCGCCATTCTGGCGTTGATCGACCGAGAATGACCTATATTGTCGGTAGTCAAAAATAACTACCGACACTCTCGCAGGATAGGGGTTCCGTTCGTGACGTCATCCAAATTGCCGTCCGAGGACGCGCCGAATGACCACCGTCAACCAAGTCGTTTGACGGTACAGCGGCGCGCGCAACGTGGAGACTTGGCGCGCCTTGCGCGCGGCGCCTACGCACCTCCCGATGCGCAATGGTCACTCCATCGGGATTTGCTGAAGGTGGCGTTGCATTCGCCGAGGACGCCGTTTTGTCTCCTGACCGCATTGCATCTCCACGGCTTGCGCCAGCCGGCACCGGACATCTGGGTCGCGCTGGGAAACAAGGCCCGCGTTCCTTACGTCGAAGGCGTGCCGATCCAGGCGACCAGGTACTCCCCCGCGTCCCTGACGATTGACATCGAAGAGATGGAACTGGACGGCGTCGTCGTCTGGGTCACTAGTGTCGCCAGGACGGTCGTCGACTGCTTCAAGTACAGATCGAGTGTCGGACTCGACGTTGCAGTCCCTGCATTGCAGTTGGCGCGTTCCAGGCGCTTGGTTACGGTCGATGCAATCGAATCGCTGGCTCGGAACGACAGGATGTCGGTTGTCATGCGGCCGTATTTGCTGGCGACAGCATGACGACAGGCCAGTTGGACGACATCCGTGAGGCGCTGGCGCGCCGAGCTCGGGATCGACGCGAGCAATTCGGCGCGACCTTGGCGTGGTTCTGCATGGAACGCCTCGTCTGCCGGCTTGCGGCTCACCCCGAGGTTCGATCCCAGTTGCTATTGAGCGGCGACTTGCTGCTGTTTGCGATCTGCGGCGGAGATGCTCCGTACGAGTGGGAAGCAGAACTACGCTGCGCCCCGGGCACACTCGGCCAGGCTGCCGAGATGCTGAAGGCGGTCTGCGCCGCGGATCTCGGCGATGGCCTGACGTTCGAGCCGATGGGCGTGTCCCACGCGTTGCCGGATTCACATCGCGAGAGTTCGGCCGTTGTTCACTCGGTCATTGCGTGCCTTGGATCCAATCCTTGTGGATTGACGATCCTGGTGAGGCCCGAGAGCGGTGTTGCCGGAAAACCCGTTGATGTCCCGTTCGCTGCAACACTCGGGGGAATGGCGTCATCGAGACCGATGGGCTGTGGCGCGTCGGAGGTCATGGCAGACCTGGTCGTCAGATTGGTCGATCAAGGGTTCGCGTGTCGCCCCAGGGTTTTGCGCGACACCTTTCGTCTCTTGCACCTGACCGGGATGGATTTCAGCGGGATGCCCCGGGCGATCGCATGGAGAGTCGCTGCGGGTGCGTGGCGCCTGCCTGCAAAGGTGCCGAGGGTTCTCGACACTTCGTTCCCGGCCGAGCCGGCGGCGACCAAGGCTTGGGAGACTTACCTGAGCCGGAGCCGGTCGACCCCCTTAGACTTGGGCACGACGATTGCGGCGCTTCGCCGTTCAATCTGGCCTTGGATTCAGGAGGCCGCCGAGCAGGTCGAGACTTCGCGCAGATCGCCGTAGCGCGGTCGGTATAGCTGCTCAGCGGGCGGTCTCTTCGTCTGCCCGGAGTATTGCGAATACCCACCTGCCGCGTGGATCACACGAAACCCGCAGGCATCCCAGGTGCAATATGGGAACTACCTCGAACCGTGCTTGAGAAGTGCGCGGTGACCAATTCAACCTAACGGTCAGGATTGCCCAATCGATATAATCGTACTGGTGCGGGATCGGAAGTGGTGTTGTGACAGACTCGGCGTGGCTGCCGTTGCGTCAGAGGCGCTTGTCACGCAACCGAAGATAGGGCAAACTTTGATCACTGTCATAGGTAAATGTGGCAGTTCGCGATGGGATCTCTTAGCGTGAAAGCCGATTGAAACCGAACGACCAACACATTGGGTTTTTGAGCTCATAACCCAGTCGTAGGTTCAAATCCTGCCCCCGCAACCACCGCATTACCGAGGTGAAAACCTCGAAAGCAACGCCCACCTCGCAGTGGGCGTTTTGCTTTGTGGCCACGCTGTGCCCATCTTGTGCCCGCGTCGTGCCTTGCCGATTTCGCCATCGACGTGAAATGACCGTTGGGCTACTGCCATTCGGCGTGACCGTTGGGCTCATTTGGCGACCGTTGGGCGGATCGCCCAAGCGTCAGTGGTTTCACCGACCGTTGGGCTGAGAGCATGGCTGGCGTGGCCTGCTTCGCAGCCGATGCCAACGGTCTGCGCGGCAAGGCCGGAGACCGCTGTCGCTTGCATTGCAGACGTTGCACAGGTTGAGATCTCCTGCCGGCCGATCGACATCCACTCGCTGGACAGGGTCCGCGGATCCCGCACGATCATGTCTTCGAGCTGCTGCTCGCTGGACAGTCGGCTGGAAGCCAAAAGCGCCGGCTGATCGCCGATGCGCCAGATGGCATGGTGCATGGGCATGTGGCCTCTCGTTTCAGGCAATCAGTCGCTGCAACGCCGGCTTGTTGCCAAAGCGAATGCACCACTTCGCAACGGCCGAAAGTTCTGATTCGGGTTTGGTGAGAGACGTGATCTCACAGGCCGTAGCCTTGACCTCTTGTCGCGCCGCCGCAGAAGTCGCCGCCTTCGCGAGTGCATGCTGATACTTGTCGGGCAACTTGGCTGTCTTCTGCCAAACCTTCCTGCGCTGCTCTGCCAAGGCTTGGTGCTCGGCGAGCTTCAGGCGCTCTACCGTGCGTGTCACACGCACGAAGTCCCGGCACGGCACACCTGACCCTGATCGTCACCAGTGCGCACCGTCCGTCATGCAACGGCGTGCCTGGCCGATTTCTCCGAGATGGATGGGCCCGCCCATCGATTGAAGACGGGCCCGAGTACCTCATCGGAGGGTGAGCGTGCTCTCCGGCGGCCTGCGCGTCTTCTTCGCCTGTTCGAACGAGTAGGCCAGGGAGAGGAGCAGCGGCTCGCTGTAGTCTCGGCCGAGCAACTCCGCACCGACCGGAATGCCCAGCGGCGCCGTCGCGCTCGGCGTCGAGAAGCCACCCGGAAACGTGACGGCAGGGAAGCCGGTTCCGTTGGACAGCGTCCCATTGCGCTCGGGCTGGTCCGGCTGACCGATCGGCGCGACCAGAACCATCTGCTCCGGGTACAGGATGGCGTCGAGCTTCAGTTCGGCCATCTTCGACGACACGGCCAGGCGAAGCTTGTCGCGGTTGATCATGCGGTCCTTGTATTGGGCGCTCTGCATGCCGTCCTGCACGGCGATCTCGGCTTCGAGCGCCTTCTGGATGTCCGGCGACGCGGTCTTCGAATCCACCAGTTGCCGGAAGCTGGTCACCGGAGCGTCGCTTCCGAGCTCGGCGAAGTACATGTCCATGCTCGCCCGGGCTTCCAGCCGGTCGGTGGCGACGACCGGCGCCAGCGCGTCGTATTCGGGCAGCCTGAAGCGTACGACGGTCGCACCCTTGTCCACCATCGTCTCGATCACCTGTTCCATGACCTTGTTCACTTCGACGTGGCGCTCCTCCTTGCCGTAAAGGTTCTCCATCACACCGATCCGCGCGCCTTTCAAGGCGCTCGCCTTCAGACCGGTGACATAGCTCGCGGGGGCTCTGCCGACGCCGTAGGCGGTGATCGGATCCTTGGGATCGAAGCCGACCATGACGTCGAGCAGGCGCGCTGCGTCTTTCACGTCGCGGGCGATCGGACCGACCTCGTCCTGCGTGAGGCTGGCCGGAATCACCCCGGCGCGGCTGATCAGGCCCCGTGTGGGTCGGACGCCGACCAGGCTGTTGGCCGAGGCGGGAGAGCGAATCGATTGGCCGGTATCGCTGCCGGTTCCCAGCACTGCGAAGTTGGCGGCGAGGGCCGCGCCGGTTCCACCGCTCGATCCACCTGGTGTGCGCGAGAGATCGTAGGGATTCAGTACCTGGCCGCCGAGGCTGCTGATCGAGACGCCGCCGCGCGCGAATTCCTGCAGATTGGTCTTGGCGATGATGATGGCGCCGGCCTTGCGCATCCGGTCAACGGTGAACGCGTCCGCGCGAGGCTGCGAGTTCTTCATTGCAACGTTGCCGCCGCTGGTCGGCATGTCGAATGTATTGAAGTTGTCCTTGAGGACGATCGGAATGCAATGCAGGGATCCAACCCGGCCGCCGCTGTCCTTGTATTGTCGATCGAGCTTTTCCGCGAGATTCAAGGCCTGCGGATTGACGGTCAGGACCGCGTGCAGCGCCGGGCCTTGCATGTTGTAGGCATCGATGCGCGCGAGGTAGCTCGTGACCAGCGACTTGCAGGTCAGGGTGTTGTTCGCGAACGCGGCATGGATGCTGTCGACGGTTGCCTCCTCGAGAACAAAGGGTGCCGCCTTGGCTGGGGTCTGGAAGGCGGCGAGGAACAACGACATGTTCAAGGTGCCGGCTGCGAAACTTCTGAGACGCGATTTCATGGGTGCTCCGGAAAATGCAAGGAGGGTTGGAAGCTCAGGCTGTTCGGCCTGATTGCGGGGGCGATGTATTCATCCAACGCGGGGCGATGGCCGACGACGATATGGCTGCGAAAGTCGGTCGCGACGCGGTGTGCCAATGAAGCAGGATTCGGGTTGCGCAAGTCGGGCAGGCACGGGCTCGAGGAGCGCGTCTCGCGTCATCGCGTCATCGGTCACCCGGACTGCAAGGTCCGGCCCTCGAACGCGGCGTCTTGCCCATCGGCCGGAGGACACCGCCGTTCGACGAGTCGCTTGACGTTCAACGTCGCGGCGTCGTCGCCGTCACGGATGCCTCGTTGGCGGCGCGGGCAGCCTCCGCGGTTTCGCGCAACTGCTTCGACGCGACCTCCTGCAAGGCATGCGCCTGTGAAGGAGTGATGTTGAGGGCCGCCGCGGCTGTCTCATGCGGCCCCAGCCGCAGCGGATCGACGCCCGTGACTGAGCCGAACACCACGAGTGCCTCGAGGTAGCTGCCGAAGCGGCTCGCGTGATAGTTGTTGCTGGATTCCGGCGGGATGCCGGAGCGCCACAAGTCCACCATGCCCGGCGTGATGCCGTCGTACGGATTCGGATCCGCGATGCCGTCGGCCATGGCGCGATTCCACGCCAGTCCGACAGGAATCACGTTGGGCCGGATGGTCGGGTTGGCCACGGCCGCGAACTCGTAGCCGGCCTGGACATGCTTGGCCATCTGGTAGATCGGCGTGCCGTACCAGGGGTTGCCCGGCGTTGCGTAGACCAGGTCGGCCCGCGACCATGTGGACAGCAGGTTGACCTTCACCTTCGGGTTGCGGGCCTGCCACATCGTGCCCAGCAGGTTGGTATCGCTCGTGATCCGCATCGGGTCGCCGGGGGCTGCGAAGTCGAGCGTCGTCTGGCCGTTCATCACGACCTCGTCCCAGGCGCGGTCCAGCACGGCTCGTTCGGTGTCGTAGTGCTGTGTCAGGCTCGAGCCGGGGATCATCTCCAGGTAGACGTCGTAGTCGAGGCCGACCTGATGCGCGAACGACTTGAACAGCGCCGG
>FTIP01002003.1_pt2 | contig 12537 bp, 7 predicted proteins | sample 1658301 | NCBI WGS metagenome assembly FTIP01 (sample SAMEA3914813, study PRJEB12502) | metagenome | biome: forest; material: soil | place: Canada | collected 2011-07-07 | depth 0.3 m
GCCGCTGGCGACGTTGAACACGTCGTCCTCGCAGTCGGAGGCCAGCGCCAGCACGTTCGAGCGCGCGATGTCGTCGATGTAGATGAAGTCCATCGTCTGACGGCCGTTGCCCAGGATCAGCGGCGGCTGCCCGGCGGCGATGCGGCCCATCCAGCGGATCAGGACCTCGGTGTACTTGCCGTGCAGGTCCATGCGCGGGCCGTAGACGTTGAAGTAGCGCAGCGCGACGTACGGCAGGCCATGCATCGAATGATAGGAGCGCAGCAGTCCTTCGAGCATGACCTTGCTGGCGCCGTACCACGTCTGGTTGTTGTATGGATGGTGGTCTTCTCTCGTGGGGAAGACGTCGGCCATGCCGTAGATGGAAGCCGACGACGCCGCCACGATCTTGCGGACTCCCGCGCGCTGGGCCGCCTCGACGACATTGAACGTGCCATCGCACATGGTCTGCAGTGCGGTACGCGGCTCGGCGGCGCAGGCGGTGATGCGCAAGGCGGCCATGTGGATCACTGCGTCCATGCCGGCCGTCGCGCGCCGGACGGTCTCGGGATCGCAGATGTCCCCCTGGATGAAATCCACCCGCGGGTCTTCAAGCGCCTGCTCCATGTTGGCCTTCGTGCCCCGGACGAGGTTGTCCAGGATAACGATGCGTTCGGGAGAGTGCTTGCGCAGCAGCAAGTCGATCGTCGTGGATCCGATCAGGCCGGCACCGCCGGTGACCAGGATTCGAGCACCATCAATTTTCATGGGAAAGGCTTCCGTTCTGGTTCGAGCGGGTCATCGTCGCAGAAATGGCTCAGGAGGGATCAGCGGGCGCCACTGCAGCGCAGCACGACGCCCACGGTCTTGGCCATGATCTTCAGGTCCAGTGCCAGCGAGCAGTTGCTGATGTAGCGCAGGTCCATGCGCACCATCTCGCTGAAGGTGACGCGGCTGCGACCTTCCACCTGCCAGAGCCCCGTGATGCCGGGCTTGGTGAGCAGGATGCGGCGCAGGTGCCAGGGTTCGTAGTGCGCCGCCTCGTACGGGATTGGCGGTCGCGGACCGACCATGCTCATGTCGCCGTTGAGCACGTTGAACAGCTGGGGCAACTCGTCGATGCTGGTCATCCGGATGAACTTGCCGATCCGGGTGACGCGCGGATCCGCCTTCATCTTGTAGCTCGCGGTGCTGGCGTCGGCGGCCGACGGCGCGCCATGGCCCGCACGGATGAGGTTGGCCATGTACTCGCGGTGGATGCGGTCATCGACGTTGACCACCATCGACCGGAACTTGTAGAACGTGAACGGCACGCCGCCCTTGCCGAGCCGCGGCTGCTTGAAGATCACGGGGCCGGGTGAGGTCAGCCGGACGATCAGGGCCACCACCAACATCAGCGGCCCGAAAAGCAGCAGGGCCAGCGACGCGCTGAAGACATCGAGCGTTCGCTTGAGACGGTAGTGCCCGAGTCGATCGACCTGCGGTTCCGGCGCCGTGAACAGCTTCAGCGCATCCCCGGCAGACGAGCCGACCGCCAGGCCTTCGAAGAGGTGCTCGGGGAAGGTGGCCGTGGCCGCAAGCACCGGTATGTCCGCGATCAGCGGAGCTACTTTCGCGATGAGCCCTTGTGCGCCTGCGGCATCGGTGTCGGGACACAGGATGGCGAGCGTCTCGTTGTCGACGTGGCCCAGGAAATCCGTCTCGCGCTTCGAGTTCTGCAGGATCTCGAGCAGGTGCTCGAACTGCAGGCTGTCGGCGGATGCCGCATCAAGGGCGTACCGGACAATAGACAGCGGCGCGCCGGATCGCTCGGAGCGCCGAGTCTCCCGGCGCACGGCATGCGCGAAATCGTCGGTCCGAAGCACGGGTTCGTGGGGCAGCGCCTGATGAGGCACAGGCACGGGCCGCGCGCTTCCACGCCGGTGCTTCGCCTTGCCGACGCCCGTCGGATGGCGGGCATGGTGGCGATCCTCATGCGGGTTGTAAACACCGATGAATCCGCTTGCCCCGCCTGTCTCCGTCAGGAGTACAGGCGTGGAACCGCGTTCGTTAGTCATAGCGTCATCCCTCCGTTAATGGCGGCGCCCGCAAACGCCTTTCGATGCGGGAGCCCCGACACGGCTTCACTCGGCAGTGCTTTCGCACTGTTCTGTTCTTGTTTGTAACGAAGAGTGCCACGCCTGTCCTTGTCCGCGCAATGCCCAAAACGGTGAGTCCCCCTAGGTTTGTCAGAGCCCCCATTTCGGGGATACCGTCAAGGGGGGTAGCGTGAAAGACTGTTAGAAATTGCAAACGAGCCTGGGTCGCCTACAGGCCATGCAGCGGGGGTGCGCGCGCGTGAACAACGCTCTGGAATCGTTCGTCATCAAGTGCCGCAGGGGCAGACGGGTCGTATGGCGGGGCCGCTGGTGGGCATTGGGCGCGGCGGCCGCGACAGCGGTGTGTTCGGTCGTCGGCATCGCGCTGTTCCACGATCGCTACCGAGCCACGGCCCGTGTCTACGTCAACACCCAGACGGTGCTCAAGCCCCTGATGGAGAGCCTGACGTTCCAGCCCGACATCGATCAGCAGGTGAGCATGCTGGCGCGCACGCTGATCTCGCGTCCGAACGTCGAGAAGCTCGTGGCGAACCCGTCGCTCGAACTCGATCGGGCCGACGCCGTCGAGCGTGATCGCGTGGTGTCGAGGCTGATGAACGACATCAAGGTGGTCCCTGCGGGCTCCGGCAACCTGTACGACGTCTCCTATCTCGGAAGCAGCCCGGAGCGTGCGCGACGGCTGGTCGCCGCGACGGTGGGGCTGTTCGTCGATTCCGGCGCGGGAGACAAGAAGCGCGATTCCCAGGACGCCAGGAGCTTCATCGACGAGCAGATACACACGTACGAAGGCAAGCTCACCGAGGCCGAGAACCGCCTGAAGGAGTTCAAGGTTCGCAACTTCGGCATCACGGGCGTGTCGAACCAGGACTATTTCAGCCGCGTCTCCGTGCTGACGGAGGAGGTCAGCAAGTTGCGCGTGGACCTGAGCGCGGCCGAGCAGAGCCGGGACTCCTACAGGCGCGAGCTCAACGGCGAAAATCCCCAACTGCCCGCGGACGGCGTCCTGAGCGGCTCCGCGGCCGCCATGGCGGCGCGGATCGACGATCAACGCAAGGTGCTGGACGATCTTCTGCGTCGCTACACCGACGAACACCCCGACGTGGTGAATGCGCGACGCGTGCTGGCTCAACTCGAGACGGAGTCGCAGAAACGGCTCGCTGAAGACCGCGCAGCAGCCAGGAGCGGCCACTCCACCGATGCGGCGACGAGCCCTGTCTACCAGAAGCTGCGGATCTCGCTGGCCGAGAGCGAGGCGACGGTCGCGTCGCTGCGCTCGCAACTGGTGGCCAAGCAGGCGCTGCTCGAACAAGTCAGGGCGGACGCGGGGCGCCAGCCGCAGGCCGAGGCGGAACTTGTCCAGCTCAATCGCGACTACGACATCATCCGCAAGAATTATGACCTCATGGTGGCGCGCCGCGAATCGGCGGCGCTGGGCGTGAAGCTGGACGAATCGTCGCAGCTCGCGGAATTCAGGGTGGTCGAGCCGCCGCGCGTGCTGCCGTCCCCGGTGTTTCCCAGCCAGTTGCACCTGGCGGTCATTGCCGTGCTGCTGTCGATCGTCGCCGGGATCGCGGCCGCGATTGCCGTGGACATGATCTGGCCCACGTTCGACGACAAGGAATCACTGCGCCAGTTCACCGGGCGCCCCGTGCTGGGATCCTTGACGACGCTGACCACCGAGAGCGGGGAGGCGCGGCGACTCGCCGGCAACCGGCGCTTCGCTTTGGTCCTTGGCTTGTTGATGGCGGCCCAGGTGACATTCGTGGTACTGACCGCGCTGCGTCCGCATTCCCAGTGAGTCGCCCCATGAGCATCATCGAACAAGCGGCCAAGCGGCTTGAAGAACTGGATCGGGCCGGGGTTGCCGGCGCCTGGAAGGTAGTCGACGGTTCCGGCGGCGGGCGCGTCGAGGAGTCGGGCGCGCCGCGCGCGCCGCACCTGTCCCCGGCTCCGCGCGTGGTGCCGGCGCGTGCCTGTGACGCGGCCGCGTCGCGTGTCGACGTCGTGCTGGACATCGAAGGGCTCGTGCGGACGGGCCAGTTGGTGCCGACGCAGGCGCGAACCGTCCAGACTGAGGAACTGCGCAACATCAAGAGACCGCTGCTGAAGAACGCGCGAAGCAAGAACGCCGCGGCGCAGCGACTGCCCCTGATCATGGTGACCAGCGCCGTCCCCGGTGAAGGCAAGACCTTCTTCGCCATCAACCTGGCGGTGAGCATCGCCACCGAGATCGACTTGTCGGTGCTGTTCGTCGACGCCGATGTCCTGCGCCAGGATGCGATGGATCGCCTGGGCGTCGACGATGGTCCGGGCCTGCTGGATCTGCTGTCGGACCAGTCGTTGGCCCTGGACGATGTCGTCCTGCGTACCAACGTCCCGAAGCTTTCCCTGCTGCGTGCCGGCTACCGCCACAGCCTGTCCACCGAACTGTTGGCAAGCAGCGCGATGGACCGGCTGATGCACCGGCTGGCGCGCGAGTATCCCGATCAGGTCGTGGTCTTCGACGCACCGCCCCTTCTGATGACCAACCAGGCCAAGGTGTTGGCCGCTCACGTCGGACAGGTCGTGGTGCTGGTCGAAGCGGCGCATACCCAGCGCCACATCGTGCAGCAGGCCTTCGCGGTCGTCGAACAGTGTCCGATCGTGATGTCGGTTCTGAACAAGGCCAGCGAGCCGGCGTCAGGGGAGGGCTATGGCTACGGATATGGCTATGGCTACGGCGCCTAGCTGTCGATATCGCAAGCTTCGGCCGAAGCTAGGGATTGGATGGGCGAAGCAAATTGTTACAGTTTTCAAAAGCGTTCCGTTCGTCAGCTTCGAACGGGAAACAAGAGGGTCGCTCGGCGAGGAGATTGCCATGAAGTTTTCGGCGCGGCGGGTTCAACGCCTACGCGGAGGAGCCGTCATTTTCATCGCCGTTGGAGCGATTGCCGGATGCGGCGGCGGCTCGGACGAGGGGCCGCAGGTCGCAGCCGATGGCGGGGTGTCGCAACAGGTGGCTGCGCGCCACGCATTGCCGTACAAGCGGGTCGGCATCACATCCATCGTGGCGTCGCCGGATGGCAAGTCGGTGGCCGTGGCTCATTCGGACGGTCGAGTGACGCTGCTCGATTCCGACGGCCGCAGCGAGGTCAAGCAACTGACCGGGCCGGGTGCACGTGCCACCGCGGGCCTGGTCTTCAGCGCCGACAGCCGCTACTTGGTCAGCGTCGCCCGTGACAGCAGTGCCCAGGTCTGGGACGTCGATACCGGCATCAGCCGCGTCACCCTGCATGGCCATGAAAATCCGTTGCGCGCGGTCAGCGCCAGCGGCGACAGCTCGCTCGTCGCGACCGGCGGCGAGGAAACCCGGGTCATGCTGTGGGACGGCGGCACAGGTCAGTTGAAGCGCGTGTTGAGCGGTGCGACGGACTTCGTGAATTCGGTGAGCGTGAGCCGTGACGGCCAATGGGTCGCCAGCGGCGACGCGAGTTCGCGAGTGCTGGTCTGGAATGCAAGCACCGGCAAGCTGGTGAACAGCCTGCGCGGCCACACCGATGAAGTCAACGCCGTGGCGTTCAGCCCGGATGGGCGCGCGCTGGCCAGTGCCGGCGAAGACGGCAAGGTCATCGTCTGGCAAGTGTCCGGCGGGCAGGGCTCGACCGTGCTCGAGGGCGGCGGGGCGTCGGTATTGAGCCTGGCCTTCAGCGGCGACGGCCAGGTGCTGGCAGCCGGCGGAGCGGACGGCAAGATCAGGTTGTGGGACCTGGCGTCCCGCAAGGTACTGTCCGAATCGGCATCTTCCGCCGGAACGGTCAACGCGCTCGCGTTCGGCACCCGTGACAAGAGCGAATTGATGTTCGGAGATGGCCGCAGCGGTGTGCTGAGGCTGCCGGTTTCGCGGCTGGCGGCTCGTTGACTTCAGCGAATTCGAACGAGGGTAGCCTGCCGCAGTCGAAGAGTCGACGCGGCGGGTCAAAAGACAGAGGAACGAAGATGTTGCACCATTCGTTGCGGCGGCCGATGTGCCTGACCAGGCTTCTCGTCGCGGGCCTCGCGTTTTTCTGGGCGCTGGCAATGCCGTTGCTGGCCGGCGCCACGGGCAATCCCAGCCAGGGGCCCGGCGGTCCGATCCTGATCGTCACGTCAGGCACTTCGACGTTCTCGAACTACTACGCCGAGATCCTGCGCACCGAGGGGCTCAACGAGTTCGCCGTCGCGGATGTCTCCACGCTGACCTCGACGCTACTCGCAAGCTACGACGTCGTCATCGTTGCGCAGATGACGGTGCCTTCCACCCAGGTTACGCTGATCACCAACTGGGTGAACGCGGGCGGCAACCTCATCGTCATGGCGCCCGACTCGTCCCTCGCGAGCGTCCTGGGCATCACGCCTTCCGGCACGACGCTCGCCGGCGGCTACCTGCAGGTCGACACCTCCGCGGCGCCGGGCAACGGCATCGTCGGCGACACGATGCAGTTCCACAGCACGGCCAACCTGTTCACCGCGAACGGCGCGACGCGGCTGGCGACGCTATACAACACAGCGACGCTGCCCACCTCGAATCCCGCGGTCACGATCAATGCGACCGGTTCGGGCCGGGCCGCGGCCTTCGCGTTCGACTTGGCGACGTCCGTGGTCTACACCCGACAGGGCAATCCTGCCTGGGCGACGCAGGAGCGCGACGGCTTCGCGCCCATCCGCTCCGACGACAAGTTCTATGGCGCGGCCGCTGGCGACCTGCAGGCCGACTGGGTCGACCCGAACAAGATTGCCATTCCGCAGGCGGACGAGCAGCAGCGCCTGCTGGTCAACCTGATCCAGCTGATGGATTCCAAGCCGTTGCCCAGGTTCTGGTACCTGCCCAACGGCAAGAAGGCTGCCGTCGTCATGACCGGCGACGACCACGCCAATGGCGGCACGGGGGGGCGCTTCGACCAGTTCATCGCCGCCAGCCCCAGTGGCTGCTCGGTGGCCAACTGGGAATGCATCCGCGGCACTTCCTATGTGTTCACGCCGACGCCGCTGACCGATGCCCAGGCTGCCGCGTACAACGCGCAGGGCTTCGAGGTCAGCCTGCACATCAACACGAACTGCCTCGACTTCACGCCGTCGTCGCTGGCATCGATCTACGCATCGCAGCTCGCCGACTGGAAGGCCAAGTTCCAGAGCCTGCCGGCGCCGGTCACGGAGCGCCATCACTGCATCGTCTGGAGCGACTGGTCCACGGCCGCAGAAACTGAATTCGCCAACGGCATGCGGCTGGACACGTCCTACTACTACTGGCCGCCGAGCTGGGTCAACAACGTGCCGGGCCTGTTCACCGGTTCCGCGATGCCGATGCGCTTCGCGAAGCTGGATGGCACGTACGTCGACGTCTACATGGCAGCGTCCCAGATGACGGACGAGTCCGGGCAGACCTACCCGTACACCGTCGATACCCTGCTTGATCGCGCGGTCGGACCCCAGGGCTACTACGGCGTCTACACGATCAACGCGCACACGGATGCGGTCGACTCCACCGAGGCGACGGCCACCGTCGCCTCGGCCAAGACGCACGGCGTTCCGGTCGTCTCGTCACGACAGATGCTCACCTGGCTGGACGCGCGCAATGCTTCTTCCTTCAGCGCCGAGTCCTGGACGGGCTCGTCGCTGACGTTCACTGTCACGGCGGACCCGTCCGCCACGGGGCTCAACGCGATGATCCCGACGCGGACCGCCGCGGGCATCCTCACCGGCCTGACTCGCGCGGGCGCGGCCGTGACCTACACGTGGTCGGGCATCAAGGGCGTCGAGTACGCGTTCTTTCCGGCCGTGTCCGGCACCTATGTGGCGACCTATGCTGCCGACACCGCGGCGCCGACGGTGAACGTCACGTCGCCTGCGAGTGGCGCGACCGGTGTCAGCGTCACTGTGCAACCGACCGCGACGTTCAGCGAAGCCATGAGCGCCGCGTCCATCAGCGCCTCGACGTTCGAACTGCGCGATGCCTCCAATGCCCTGGTGAGCGCCACGGTCACCTATGACGCCGGCACGCGCTCGGCGATCCTGACGCCGGCGACGGCGCTCGCCAGCCAGGCCGTGTACACACTGACGGTCCACGGGGGCGCCACCGACCCGCGCGCCAAGGATGCGGCGGGCAATGCTCTCGCAGCGAACAGCACCTGGTCGTTCACGACGGGCGCGGCCGCCGTGGCGGCGACGTGCCCGTGCGACGTCTTTGGTGCATCGGCCACGCCGACCACCGCCGCCGCAGCAGATCCCAACGCGGTCGAACTCGGCGTGCGCTTCAGCGCCGATGCCGCGGGCTCCGTGACGGGCATCCGCTTCTACAAGGGCTCCACCAACACCGGCACGCATATCGGCAACCTGTGGTCGACCGCAGGCGCCAAGCTGGGCACCGCGACCTTCACGTCCGAGACAGCGAGCGGCTGGCAGCAGGTCAACTTCGCCACGCCGGTCGCCATCGCGGCCAACACGGTCTACATCGCGTCGTACTACGCCCCCAAGGGCAACTACGCGGCAGATTCGGGATACTTCGCGGCGGCTGGTGTCGACAAGCCGCCCCTGCACTTGTTGAAGGATGGCGTTGCGGGCGGCAACGGCACTTATGCCTACGGCAGCACCAGCTCGTTTCCGTCCTCGACCTACAACGCGACCAACTACTGGGTCGAACCCGTGTTCGTCACGGCCGCTGCTGCCGACTCCACGCCGCCCGTCGTGCTGGCCACCTCGCCGGCCAGCAATTCGACGTCCGAGGGCGTGGTCGCGGCCATCACCGCCACGTTCAGCGAGGCGCTGGATCCGACCACGGTCACCACCAGCACGATGTCTGTGACGACCTCGCTTGGCGAACCTGTCAGTGGCACGGTCGCCTACAACAGCACCAGCCGCACGGCAACCTTCACGCCGTCGATCACCCTGCCGGCGTCGTCGACGTTCAAGGTGCTCCTGGTCGGTGGTGCGACAGACCCGCGCATCAAGGACGTCGCGGGGAACGCGCTCGCAGGCAACGTCACCTGGACGTTCACCACGGCCGCTGCCGCGTCTGCCTGCACTTCGCCCGCGAATCCGATCGTCGCGGAGAACTGCCTGGCTGGCAATCCGTCCACTGACTGGGACGTTAGCGGTGCGGGTGACGCGTCGATCCTCGGCTTCTCCACGCAGATCAGCGTGAACAAGGGCAGCGCGATCAGCTTCAAGATCAACACCAACTCTACCAACTACAAGCTCGACATCTATCGCATGGGCTACTACGGCGGTCTGGGTGCGCGCAAGGTGGCGACCATCTCGCCGTCCGCGACGCTGCCGCAGACGCAGCCGGCCTGCCTCAGCGATGCGTCCACCGGCCTGCTCGATTGCGGCAATTGGGGCGTCTCGGCCAATTGGACGGTGCCGTCCAACTCGGTCTCAGGCATCTACTTCGCCAAGGTCACCCGTGCCGACACGGGCGGCGCCAGCCACATCTTCTTCGTGGTTCGCGACGACGCGAGCACGTCCGATCTGCTGTTCCAGACCTCGGACACCACCTGGCAGGCCTACAACGAGTACGGCGGCAACAGCCTGTACGTCGGTAACCCGGCAGGCCGTGCGTACAAGGTCAGCTACAACCGTCCGTTCACGACGCGCGCGACGGCCAACGGGCAGGACTGGGTGTTCAACGCCGAATACCCGATGGTGCGGTTCCTGGAGTCCAACGGCTACAACGTCAGCTACTTCAGCGGCGTGGATGCCGATCGTTCGGGCGCGCTGATCCTTAACCACAAGACCTTCCTGTCCGTCGGCCACGACGAGTACTGGTCGGCCGCGCAGCGCACCAACGTCGAGGCCGCGCGCGCCGCGGGCATCAACCTGGCGTTCTTCAGCGGCAACGAGGTCTTCTGGAAGACGCGCTGGGAGAACGCCATCGACGGCAGCGGGACCCCGTACCGCACGCTGGTCTGCTACAAGGAGACGACGGCCAACGCCAAGATCGATCCGAGCAGCGCATGGACGGGTACCTGGCGCGACCCGCGGTTCTCGCCGCCTGCCGACGGTGGGCGGCCGGAGAACCAACTGACCGGCACGCTGTTCATGAACAACGACACCGGCGTCGAGTACGCCATCACGGTGCCCGCGGCCGACGGCAAGATGCGCTTGTGGCGCAACACGACTGTCGCCACGCAGTCGACCGGCGGGGTCTACTCGATGCCGGTGGGCACGCTCGGCTACGAGTGGGACACGGATCCCGACAACGGATTCCGTCCGATGGGTCTCACGCGCAACTCGACGACGACCATCACGTCAGCGGGTGTGCTGCAGGACTACGGCACCAACTACGGCCAGGGAACGCTGACGCACTACATCACGTCGTACAAGTCCTCCAGCGGCGCGCGCGTGTTCGGTGCCGGGACGATCCAGTGGGCCTGGGGTCTCGACTCGAACCACGACCGCGGCAACGCCGCAGCCGATCCGGCCATGCAGCAAGCGACGATCAACCTGCTTGCGGACATGAACGTGCAACCGGCCACGTTGAAGAGCGGGCTGCTGCCGGCGTCGGCTTCGACCGATACGACGGCGCCGACGTCGACCATCCTGACGCCCGCCGCTGGCACCACGGTCGCGACCGGCGCGCCGGTGACGGTCACCGGCAGCGCGACGGACACGGGTGGCGGCGTGATTGGCGGCGTCGAAGTGTCCGTCGACGGCGGCGTGACCTGGCATCCGGCCACCGGACGGAGTTCGTGGAGCTACACCTGGGCGCCTTCGGCCGCGGGGACCCTGACGATCAAGTCACGGGCCGTGGATGACAGCGGCAACGTCGAGACGCCCGGAGCCGGACGGTCGATCACGGTCAAGGCCCAGACCTGCCCGTGCACCATTTGGTCCTCGGCATCGGTGCCGTCCACCCCGTCCGACAGCGATACCGGTTCCGTGAACCTCGGAGTCAAGTTCACGTCGGACGTGAAGGGCCTGGTCAGCGCGGTGCGCTTCTACAAGGGCAGCGGCAACACCGGCACTCACGTCGGCGCGCTGTGGACGTCGACGGGCACCTTGCTCGGCTCCGTCACGTTCACGGGCGAGACGGCGTCCGGCTGGCAGCAGATGATGTTCGCCAGTCCAATCCAGATCGCAGCCAACACGGTGTACGTCGTCTCCTACCTGGCCCCGGTCGGACACTACGCTGGCGACAACGGCGGCTTCTCGTCGGCAGGCGTCGACAACCCACCGCTGCACGCACTGCAAGATGGAGTCAGCGGCGGCAACGGGATCTATCTGTACAAGACGACCAACGGGTTCCCGAACGCGACGTGGGCATCGTCCAACTACTGGGTGGACGTGGTCTTCACGCCGAACTAGCGGGCAGGGTGATCCATCGCGCGCGAGCGCGCTGGGCGCCTCGCCTCGACGCGGCGCGGCGCAGCGCAAGCAGCTCGCTCGAATCGACGGCTCCGGAAGGGGCCGTCTTCTTTTGGTGGGGCGCAGGCCGCTGGAGCCGGACGCTCCGGCGGGCCGCGAGGCCGGGATCAGCCCAGCGGGCGAGCCGGGTTGCCGGCCAGGCGGCTGTCCGCGGGGCAGCTGCGGAGGACGTTGCTGCCCAGGCCGATCAGCGAACGGTCGCCGATCCGCAGCCCGTTCATGAGGCTGGAGGCGCTGCCCACGTAGCAGTTCTCGCCGATCGCCGTGCCGCCCGCGATGGTCACGTTCGAGCCGATCAGCGTCCAGGCGCCCACCGTCACGTCGTGATGGATCACGGTGTTGGGCAGGATGCAGACGTGGTCGCCGATCACGGCGTTGCTGGTGATCACCGCGCCGGCCATGACCAGCACGTTGCGGCCGATCCTGGCCAGGGGCGAGACGCGCGCCGTCGGATGCACCACCGTCGCGAAGCGATCGTCGGGCACCTGCAGCGACGCGATGGCGGCCCGGCGGGTGAGGTAGGAGGTGGAGCTGCCCGGCACCGCGAGCACCTTGGCATCGGGCCAGCGCGCGAGCGCGTCGCGGGCGAGGACCGGCACCGACATCGGGCCCAGGCCCTGCTTGGCCGGGGTGTCGTCGACGAAGGCGAGGAGGGCGAACGCGTCGCCGAGGCAATCCATCGCCTCGAGCGCGTTGCCGTTGAACGGAAAGACGAGAAGCGGCGTCGCCGCCGGACGCGGGGACGCCGCCTCAGTCATGGACACGGATCCCCGGCGTCAAAGGGCCTTCGCCGACGTGGCCGACGCGATCTCGCCGCCGGCCAGGTTCACCACGGCGCGGGCGACTTCCTCGCACTGCGCGGCCGTGAGCTCGGGGAACATCGGCAGCGACAGCACTTCGTTGGCCGCGGCCTCCGAATGCGGGAACTGGCCCGCCTTGTAGCCGAGGTCGGCGAACGCCGGCAGCAGGTGGACCGGGGTCGGATAGTGGATGCCGGTCTGGATGCCTTGCGCCAGCAGGCCGTCCTGCCAGGCCTGGCGATGCTGCGTGCGGATCGCGTAGATGTGATAGACGTGGCGCG
>FTIP01010686.1_pt1 | contig 12445 bp, 3 predicted proteins | sample 1658301 | NCBI WGS metagenome assembly FTIP01 (sample SAMEA3914813, study PRJEB12502) | metagenome | biome: forest; material: soil | place: Canada | collected 2011-07-07 | depth 0.3 m
GCGGGCGACGGTGTACTTGGCTTCAACGTCACCATGGTGTTCCGCGGCTGGCGCGCCGGTCTTGTTCATGCTACTGATATTGACCAGGTAACCCGCCATGTTTTGCCGCGCATAATCCTTGCGCGGATTGGTCGCGGGGCTGTCCGGCGTGGCTGCATAGTCGGCAAGATTGGCCTGAGGGGCTACCTCGGTGACGTTGAAGTCGTTTCCTTGTTCATAGTACCGGGCGGTGCCCGGTACCTGGATCTTGCGCTGCACGGTCCGGTTCGCCATGCCCGCCAGCTCCCGCAACTGCTTGACCTGTTCGCTGGCGCCGGCCGCTCCGGACATGGCCTTCAGCTGTGCAATCGACCGGCTCCGTCCGCTGCTTTCTCCCAAGCGACGCTGCACGGCGGTACTGTCGCGATTATCCTCAAACGCGCCGGCAACCCCTCTCTCGCCGGCCTTCGCAGGCTCGGTGGCAACCTCGCTTGCAGTCTTGGGAATCGGCGGGGCTTTCATGTGCTGTAAGGTTCACACAGGCGGACGGAAATGCCACATTACCATGTTCTCAAAGCCAACGCATCTCGCAACCTGCCAGCGGCGACAAGGATGGCCTCTGAAGGCAAAAGTTGCCCGATCAACTTTCCCAAGTTTGGCATGTTGGTTGGGAATCCTTGCAAATCAAGGATTTCCTTAATTACTCTAATTGGTCATGACGACCAACCTTATTCACTTCCCTCATCAATGAGTGTCGCAATTCTCCTGCGACACGGTCTGCTGCTCCAAGGCCTGATCAAAACCGTGCAAGGCATCGCGTGCTTCGCTCACGTCCTTGCTCAATTCTGCCAAATAGCGGCTTCGCTCTTCACTCTGCCACTCGGCGTCGGAAAAAGCGTTGGGCGGATAAGTCTTGCTGCTATAAACACTGCCCTCCAGGCGCGGCAGCAGCAGACGGTCCGGATCGGTATTTTCCTTGAGCAGATAGCCGTCGACATCACGCAAGGTCAGGGGGAACGACGGTGCTAGATCCTTCAGCAATTTGCCAAACACTGTCAGCTTCACGTCCTGGCTACCCTGCCCGAGCACGTCGTTAAAGGTCGCCAATGCCACCGGCCTGCCTTGGGCATCGTCAACCCGGCCGCTGACGATGTAGCGTCCGGGCATCAGCACGTTGGCGCGCAAATGAAAATTCAACGAACCACCCTCGGTGGACTCGTGAATCGGGCCGTTCCAGTTGGCCGGGGTATCGGGCGAATAAATGACGTCGTAAGACAGCGTGCCGGATTTGTCGCCGACGTTGTAGCTGACGTCGACACGTATCGTGCCGTGGAAGCCGGCCAGATTGGTCTGGCGCGGTGTGAGGCTGCCGGTGTAGCCGTTCTCGCCCGTTCCGCCGTCGCCATTGAAATCGACCGCGACCTGGGCAATATCACGCGTAGCGCCGAAGGCCAGCCCATGCGCCACGGCCCGGGTTACAAACATCGGCAAGGGTGTGCCGTCGGTACCCAAGGCGCGCAATGCAAAATTGACCGTCTCGCCGGAAGCCATGTATACGCGGCTTTGCGACGACTGCATCTGGATATTGTTTTGCGCGCCGCCGTCTGTGGCGTGCATGGGTCGCAACTCTGTCACCGGGCGATTGGGATACATCTGGTCGTTTTGCTCGGCAAGCGGTCTTGAATAATTGGGATAGCGAGTCCGTTCGCGATACGTGCACAGACTGCGATTGACCTCGGCATAATGCTGCACCAATTGCTGGGCGCGCACCCTCTTGTCCTCCTGGACGGGAGCGGCGGCGTCAGTCGTGCCGGCCGTGCGCAACCAGTTGTCCGAGCCGTCCTTGCGGGACGCGCCGGCTGTCGCGCCGCCGGATGAGGCTGCAGGCGCAGCGACGACCCAGAGCGCAAAACCCGCTACACAAAGCACTACCGCAGCGCCCAGCAAAAACAGGTGCCGCCAAAGCGGCGCCAGCGACTTCCACCATGCCATCATTGTGTCGATATGGTGGCGTCAGTTTGCATTGGTCACGACGTCGCGCAGCATCACTGAGATGATGCCTTGCCAATTGCCGTTGCTGTAGTGATTGTAAGCCTCGGCATCATCGCGGAAAGAGACCGAATGCATGTTCCACTTTTGCGAGCCGCCTTCATTGGCTGCAGTGCCCAGATTCAAGTCGTTGCATAGCCAGTCAGACGGATTGCAAAATGCAGCCCCGCTCGAACCGGACACGCCGCCCGAGCTGTGGTAAGCGATCGCCGAATCGTCCTGCCCTGGCAAGAGGAAGGAATATGCCGCGCCCTTGGAGCCTGCATACATATTAAACCAGACGTTATGCGTGTCATTGTGGTTGTACATGGCACGCGCCGTCGTGGTGCGCAAATCCTTGACCAGAGGTTCCGACAATGCCCAGGAGCCGAGGTCGGCCAATTCCGAACCGCCCGCAGCACCGCCTGCCGCACGCACCCATTTGATATTCCAGCCTGTCTGGGAAGTACCGTCGGAATTGCTGCATTGCCCGCCGGAGTTTGGCGTCGGCGTTTTCTTCATGCGCGCGCTACTGCCGTAGTTTGCCAAGGTGTAGCCCATCATCAGATCGCCGGCACTGTGAACTGCCACATAGCACCAATTATTGCCTGTGCAAAAGCAATCGAGCGCATCGCGGATGTAACCATTTTGCGAAGCAATGCTGTTGTAGCCGTCCCAGTTGACCGCTTTCTTGTTCACGCCTGCAGCAGTCGCGGCAGGCCCCCAATAGGTGAAGCTGGTGTAGTCCCCTATCGTCCCGCCTCCGGTGCGGCCGTTGATCCAGAGGGTGTAGTTGGTGGCGTTAGCGATGCTGCAAATCCCGGACAGGCAAAGCAGTGTGAGTACGGAAAGGCAACGTGAAAATAGTTTCATATGTCTCCTCCATTTACAAGAATGGCATGCACTTTGGCATGTGTTTTTTTGTGCGTTTGGTTGATATTGAAGACTCAATATTGACCAAGGATAGAAGCTCGACAATCGCTGCAGATCATTGCGACGGCCTCGTTAACACCATTGCAATTTCGAGCTTGCAGTCGATTGTGGCAGGCTTGCGCAGCAATAGAAATAGAGCGTTTCCTCTATCGCAACGCAGCATCAAACGTTTCGTTTTTTTCCGGCTGCTTGATGATGAAATAGACCTGTCAGAGTTGACAGGTCAACGGCAGAGCGCATTGGTTCGGAGACTTTTATATTGATCGTGTTGATGGATATATCAAGAGTGACGGCCCAGTCCCTCCTGCGTTAACCACATGATCCAAGCTGTCCGGCCAATGCCGGCAACCTGTCAATTCCTGCAAAATATTTGCCCTTGCGCACTTCGTTGCAAAAATCACACAATCGAGGCCCACCGAGCCCTCGGCGTCATATTTTTGACACTGACAGACGGCGCGATTCTGGCGCGGTTGCATACAAGGTTGACGAACGAATTCAAGGGTGGGCACGGCATATTGACCGCTTCAGCGCAAGTTTTGCATGACCGGATAATGACGCACTGCAGCTTGCCACAAGAGGCTCCCAATTTATGGTGGCAAGATTGCAGTGCGTACCCAAAACCACAAGCTATCAGTAGCCCACAGTCCACGTCATATGCTCAGGCCCTTGCGTCTGGATCGTCGTACTCTGGTTATTGTTGTCATCGAAAGAAAAGCCATAGGCCAATCCGCCGATCGAGTGCTTATGCCAGAACCACGAGTAGAAGTTGGCCGGCGATCCGCCGTAGTAGGTGCTGGCCGTTGCCCAGGTGGATGGGGACGACAGCAAAATACCGCGGTTGGTTGCCGAACAAATCTGATTTTCCAGCTGCTGCTGCACATTGTTTTCATCGGTTTGCATGGCGGCCAGGGCGGAACCCGCTGCTGCCGTCACCGGCACGCCCTTTGCCATGGTACCGTTGCAACCGAGCAGGTCTTGCGTGGAAGGTTGCTGAACGATGAAGGTTTCGCCGGCGTTTTGCGTGGCTGGTTTGACTTCGGTGAAGGTCAGGGTCTTGCCTACCGCCTTGCCGGTGAATTGGCGCCCCGCCAGCGGGATGGTGATGGGCGTGGTGGCGTAGCTGGTCCAGGCTTTTTGTATGACGGCGTCGAAGTAGGTGCTGTTCGGGCCGCCTGCCTCCATGGATGGAATCTTGTCAGGCGAGAAGATGCTCAGGCTGGTGATGGCTGCGGGCTGGAACGCTGCCGGCACTTGCGCCGCATATTCGCTATCCAACTGGGCGATTGTTTCGTTGATGCCGGCCTGCTGGTGGAAGGCACCGCTCTTGGCCCATACATCGAGCACCAGGGGCAGGCCGAACATGTCGACCTGGGTGGTGTTGATATAGATGCCGGTGGAGCCGTCTGCATTTTGGGCGTAGTTGAACTCATACCAGTCGAAGTGCGTCTTGGCATTGGGGTCGGCGGTATTCCACGGCGCGGGGCCAGCATAGCCGGTGACCTTGCCGGCTGTGCCATGGACTGCCATGTACAACGGCGCGCCGAGCGAGATGTAGGCGCGTGCCGAGGTGATCGGTGGCAGCTTCAACAATGCCGCTTGGGCGATGGTAAAGGAATAGTTGCCATAGGCATTGCCGTCCGGGCCTGTGAGGTGGTTGGCGGCGCTGCTGTCGGTCATGGTGAAATCGACGATCTGGCCACTTGCGTTGACGTAGGCAAAGTTATTGTTGTTCTTCGGGTCCATGCCGACGATGGTGATGTAGACCTGATTGTCAGCCCATGCGCCGTGGGTGTTATTGACCAGATTTACGCCAACCGCGCCGGTAAAGACTGTGTAAGGCGTGACTGACAGCGTGGCGTTGTTCGAGGTGACCGACGTGCCGACTGCATTGGCGACCACGACGGAATAGACGCCGGCATTTGCGGAAGCCGTCAACGCAGGCGTGGTGTAGCTGGCCGATGTTGCGCCGGCAATTGCCTGCCCGCCGAGACGCCATTGGTAAGTGTAAGGGCCCGTGCCGGACACTGCGACGTTGAAGGTGGCGGTGGCGCCGACTGCAACTGTTTGATTGGTCGGCTGCGTAGCGATCACCGGCGCACTGGTCGTGCCGCCTGCTGCTGCAGTTGTGGCTGAAGCGTGGATCGATGCAGATGAGGCACCGGCTGAATTCGACGCGATGATCACGAAGTAATACGTGGTCGATGCGGTCAGGCCGGTATCGACATAGGACGTGGCAGTGGCAACAGCAATTTCATTTGCCGCCGCCGGCGCGAAGCCGGCGGTGGTGCTGCGATAGACGTCATAGCTTACCGCGCAGGTTGAGGTGCTGGCCGGCCAGGTCAAATTGATCTGTGTGGCAGAAGCAGCGGTGGCCGTCAGCGCAGTGGGAGCGACGGGTACGGCGCAGCTTGTGCCGCCGCCTGTACCTGTGCCACCAGTGCCGCCTGTACTTCCCGTACCTGTAGTGCCGCTTGAACCATTGGCGGGGCTCAACACTTCAATGCCGCTGACCTTGGGCTGATCGGCCGAGCCGGCGCTGAATACGATGACGATCTGGCCCTGCGCATTGGCTGTTGCCGTGAACGGTTCGACCAGGGCGATTTCCGGGCCGCCGGCCTTGGCGATGATGTCGAAGTTGCTCAATACCGGCGTGCCGTTGATGGCGACGTTGAACACGCGCTGGCCGGCCTTGGTCCAGTAGAACTCGGCAAAGTGCAGGCGGCCGTTATAGCTGGTGCCGGCAGTCAGACCCTGGATGGTGTAAGTGAAGGTGCCATGGCGTTCCGATTGGTAGATCGCTTCCGGCGCAGCGTTCACCACACCGGTGAGGTTGACGGTATTGCCGTTGGTGGTGGTGCTGCCGCCGACGAAATCTGTGTCGGCTGCGAAGTTGCCCACTACGGCCGAGCCGCCGGCGCTGATGGCTACCAGGTCTTGCGCTGCAGCCGCCGGCAATACTTCTATGCCGCTGACCTTGGCTTGATCGGCCGTGCCATTGGTGAAGGCAATCACGAGTTGACCGTTGGCATTGGCGGTGGCGGTGAACGATTCAACCAGGGCCAGGTTGGCGGCGCCGGTGGCGGCAATGATGTCGAAGTTCGACAGCACGGGTGTGCCGTTGATGGCGACATTGAATACGCGCTGGCCGGCCTTGGTCCAGTAGAACTCGGCAAAGTGCAGGCGCACCGAGTAGGCTGTGCCGGCGGTGAGGCCGGGGATGGTGTAGGTCATGACGCCGGCACGCTCAGATTGATACACCGCTTCCGGCGCGGCATTGACCACGCCGGCAATGCCGATGGTGTTGGTTGTGGTGGTGGCACCGCCACCGACGAAGTCTTCATCGGCGACGAAGTTGCCTGCGCCCTTGCCACCGGAACTGATGGCGACGATGTCTTGCACTGCCGGTGCAACGCTCACTTCAATACCGCTGACCTTGGGTTGGTCTGCCGTGCCTGCTGTGAAGGCGAGCACGATTTGTCCATTGAGGTTGGCCGCAGCCGTGAAGGTTTGGGCGTAGCCGATGTTGGCGCCACCGGCAGCAGCAACGATGTCGAAGTTCGTCAGCACGCGGTTGCCGTTGATGGCGACGTTGAACACGCGCTGGCCGGCCTTGGTCCAATAGAACTCGGCGAAGTGCAGGCGTACGTTGTAGCTGGTTCCGGCGGTCAGGCCCGGGATGGTGTAGGTGAAACCGCCGGCACGTTCGGACTGGTAGACCGACAACGGCGCCGGGTTGGTTACGTTGGCCAGGTTGATGGCAGCGGTGCTGGTGGTGGTGCCGCCGCCAACGAAGTCTTCATCGGCTGCGAACACGCCTGATGCCTTGCCGCCCGCGCTGATGGCGACGATGTCGGTGGTGCCGCCGGCTTTTTGCGTGGTGACACTGGCTTGTGTTGATGCCGCGGTGGCGCCGGCGGCATCGACGGCTTCCACCAGATAGTAATAGGTGGTCGCTGCCGTCAAACCACTATCGACAAAAGTGGTGCCGGTGATGCCACTGACTTGCGAGCCGGCCGCCGGCAGGAAACCGGAGGTGGTGCCACGATAAATTGTGTAGGTCACGTTGCAACCGCTTGCTGCCGTGCTGGCGTTCCAGCTCAGGCTAATCTGGCTCGCCGATGTGGCTGCGGCCGCCAGGGATACCGGCACGCTGGGCAAGGTGGTGCATGGTGTTCCGCCAGTGCCGCCGGCGTTGACCGTCAACGTGGCGTTGTTGCTGGTGGCGCTTCCTGCGACATTGGTCACTGTTACCTTGAACACGGTGCCGCTATCGGTCACCACAGTTGCCGGTGTGCTGTAGCTTGACGAAAAAGCGCCGTTGATTGCCGCGCCGTTCTTGTACCACTGGTAGGTGGGTGCCGGTGTGCCGGTGGCAGCCACCGAGAATGTGGCGGTTTGCCCAGCGGTGACCGTCACGGCTTGCGGTTGGGTCTGGATCACGGGTGCGGTGATGGTTGCAGTGCCGGAAGCGCACAGGGTTTGGCCGGGGAAGTTGTTGGTCACGTTCCAGGAGGTCGAGCCGTCGAAATTGACGATGGCGGTTTCGCTGGAATCTGCAGGGTCAACGGTTGACGTCCAGGTGCTCCACACGCCGGGGAAGGCACACGAGGCATTGTTGTTGCCGCTGATGCTCAGGGCTTCGGGTTTGGTCGGCAGGCGCATGTTGATGCCGGTGCAGTACGATGCCGCATCGATGCCGGTGAATTGCGAACCTGTTGCGGTATTGGTTTCGATGGTGCGGGTCCAGCTCAGGCCGCTCAGATTGTCTGTCACCAGGTTGGGGTTGGACGCGTTGACGCTATAGCGTTCCGTCGCGCCGCCGCATTGCGGCACGTTATACACCTGGAATTCATAAACCGAGTAGCCGTACTGGGTGAAGCGCAGTGTGCCGTAGAGGCGCACATAGCGGGCCTGCACGCTCGGAAAATTGAGCGTTTCCGTGTCGCCCGTGCCGGCCTTGTTGGTATAGGCCACATTCCAGGTCGGGTTGGTCGACGGGTCAGCATTGGTGTACTGAATCTGGTATTGCGCCGCGTAAGCGTTTTCCCAGTTGATGATCACGGTGTTGAAGGCTTGCACCGAGCCAAGGTCTACCTGCAGCCAGGACGGGTCTACACCTGCGACTGCCGGGGTCGGCGGTGCGCCTGCGGTGGCGGAACCCCAGCGTGTGGTGAGGCTGCCGTCGACGGCGTTTTCTGCACCGAGGCAGTTGACGCCGCTATATGGCGGGCTGGTGGTGGTGTCGTTACAGGCGTTTTGCGTGCTGCTCGCCGTTGCCTTCTTGTTCAATGCCAGGTTCACGCCCGGTGGTGCCAGCGTCAGTTGTGCGGCGGCGCTGGTGCCGGCTGCGTTGGCGGCATTGTTCACCGTCACCGTGTAGGAACCGACATTGGCCGCGCTCATGGCGGGAACCGTGTAGCTGATGGTGTTGGAGTTCGAGGTATTGCTGGTCAACACGATGGCGCTGCCGCCGGCCGGTGTGAATTGCCATTGATACGTGAACGGCGCGGAGCCGGACACCACGGCCGAGAATTGCACCGGCTGGTTTACCGCAACGATTTGGCTGGCAGGCTGGGTGGTGAAGCCGACTGTGGTCGGCGCATTCACTGTCAATGTCACCGTGGACGATTGCTTTTGGCCCAGCGGGTTGCTGACGATGACATAGACATTCTGCGTGCCGGTTGCGGTCAGCACAGGGGTGGTGTAGGTCGGGTCGGAACCGGAAGACACCAGGCTGCCATTGTTGTACCAGGCGAAGGTCAGCGTAGGTGAACCGGTGGCGGCAACCGCGAAGGTGGCGCTCTGGCCGACGACGGCGGTTTGCGCTGTTGGTTGCGTGGTGATGGCTACGGCGGCATCGGCGCTCACCGTCAATACGGCCGGGTTGGAGGTCACACTGCCCAGGCCGCTGGCGCTGGTGACCGTCACGGTATAGCTCTGGCCGCTTTGCGCGAGCGTGGTGGCCGGCGTGGTGTAAGACGTGCCGGTGGCACCGGCAATCGGGGCGCCGTTCACATACCACTGATAACTCAAGGCGCCCGAACCGCTGGCGGCCACCGTGAAGCTTGCCGGGAAGCCGGCAGACACGGCCACGCTGGCCGGCGGCACGATGATGGCCGGAGCTTGTTGCAGGTTGGGGGCCGGCGGCGTGACGGACGTCAGTTGCACGCTGCCACTGATCAAGCCGGGAGCGCTTGCCGTGACCGTTACGGTGCCTGGGGTAAAGGTGCTGCGCAGGGCTACCTTCGTCAAGCCGCCTTCGAAGTTCAACTCTGGGTCACCTGGCGCATGGAAGAAGGCATAGGGCACGCCGTTGATGACGCTGGAATGCGCTTGCGAGAAGGCATCCTGGTAGTAGTTGGTCCATGACGGGTCGGCCACGTATTGCTGACTGCCGCCCATGTAGGTGGCCGGGCCGCTTACGGAAAAGGTGACGTTGTCGGCTGCGGTAGGCACGATGTTGCCGTTGGCGTCTTGCACTTGCGCCGTCACGAAGGCGGCGTCGGAACCGTTGGAAGTCCATTGGAAAGCGCTACCATCGGGCTTGGTCAGTTCGGGCACGGCGGTCAGCACGATCTTGTATTCGGCGCCGGCTGTGGTCTTGGTATCTGACACGCCGGGCACGACGTTACCGTTGATGTCGAGACACTCGGCGGTGACGGTGCCGGGAGCCCAGTTCACCATCCAGTGCACCTGGCCGGGCATGACGGTGGTGCTTTGTGTCATGTTGGCGTTCGATGCCACGTTCCAAGGGTTGGGCGTTTGGTCAGCCAGGGCAGCTTTCGTTACCGGGTCTTGCGCTACACCGTTGATCAGCAAGCGCACCGAGGGGCAGTTACTGAAGGCATTTTCCTGGATCGGCGTGCCGGCGGTATATTCGTAGGCACGGTTCCAGTGGTGGCCCAGATGCACGACGGGCTGTACTGAATACGGTACCCAGTTGGCTTGATAGATGTAGTACAGCAGGCGCGGGAATCGGTTCATGTCTACCGAGGAGTAACCGAGCGAGCGCACGAAGTTCACCATGTTCGGCTGGTTCTGGAATTCCGCATAGAGGCTGATTTCACCGGGTGAATCGGCAAAATACCATTGCGCCATGCCGAAGGTGTTGGCGGCACGGCCCTTGCGCCAGTCGTCGAGGTAAGGGGCGGCGAAAGCCAACTCGTAGTCCCAGGCCAGACCGCGGCCGGTGCCGACGTTGTCCCAATATTCCGCACCGAAGGCCGGGTTGTTTGGGTATTGCGATTTGTTGCCTGCTTCACAGCCGGCACCATCGCATTCATCGATGAGGGCGTAAGAAGGCAGGTAGGCACGCGAAGCCTGGGCGCGCGGGTTGATTGAGTCCCACGTAGTTTCGAGCGTGGCCAGGGCCGAGGCGAGCGTCGGGTTGTTGCCGCCGTTGTCTTCTTCCCAGTACACGATCGAAGGGTGGCTGCGGTCGCGGATGATCATGTCGCGGTGCAGTTCCTGCTTCAATTGCGAATCATCTGCCGAAGGATTGGTGAAGGCACCTTCGCCGTCGCCGCTGGGCTGGATGATCATGATGCCATAGGCGTCAGCGGCCTCGACCAGTTCTTCACTACTGGTGGAATGGCCCGGGCGCCAGATATTGCCGCCCCCTGCTGCGATTTGGGCCAGATCGCGCCATTGCACTTCGTCTGGCACGGAAGAGCCGAGCGCCGGATAGTCGTAACGGCCCGAACCACCCCACAGGTACATGGCATGGCCATTGAAATAGGGGAAGTTGGCATCCCAGGTGATGGTGCGGATACCGAGCGGGCTTTCGGTCGAATCCACCACCACGCCATTGATGCTGACGATGTGGTAAACCTTGTACATGTAAGGCTTGCCGTAGATCGAATTGTTCGGGTACCACAGCGTGGGATTTTCCACCGTGATCATTTGCTGGAACATCGGCGCGGCCGTGGACGGGAAGGTGGCTGCCGTCATCGGCGCCACGGCTTGCGTGACCGGCGGTGCCGTGACCACGACCTTGCCGCCGGCATCGACGATTTGCGTCGTCAGCGTCACTTGCTGGGTGGTGGAAGATTCATTGACCACGTTGGTCTGCACTTCGACAACAGCGGAAGCCGCCGTGGCTGTGCCGGAGGAAGCCGGCTCTTCGGAAACTGTGCCGACGTAGGTGCCCCAGGTTTTGGTGTTGGAATATACATTCAATGGAATGTGAACCGGATTGGTCACTACCAGATACGCCTTGCGGAACAAGCCCGCCATGGCCTGGCCGAAACGGAAGGCGCCAGAGAAACCGGGCTGTTCGAACCATGTATCACCGCGCGAGACGTCGACCGCAATCACGTTATCGGTCACGCCGTCGGCATGCAGGTAAGGTGTCAAGTCGAGTACTACCGGCACGAAACCGACTACGTGAGTTGCCTGCGCGTTGGCAGCAACCGCGCTGATGCCTTTCAGGAGCGTGCCATTGACGAACACCTGCACGCCAGTGTGTGTGCCTTCGAGGTTGAGCAGAAATTTTTGTCCAGCATATTTTTGATCGATCTTGAAATGCAGGCGGTACCAGTTTTGATTGCCGGTCAAGGAGCCCTGTCCACCACCAGAAGCCTGGTTGATGAAGGTGCGCGAGATGTTGGCGTCGTAAGGCAAACCCACCTGTTTCCAGGCTGCCGCCTTGTCGCTGCTCTCGACAAAGTTTTGCGCCGAATAGGTGGTCGAGTTATTGGTGTTCTCGAACCACCATTGGCTTTGCGGCGCATTCGAATTCGAAGCGGCGTTGGCGATGTATTGCGGCACACCAGCCGAGAGGTCGATCTTCATGCGCTGCGACAGCGGCACGGAGGTTTCCACCTGCTGCGCCTGCGCCGGGGTGGAGAGCAGGCAGCCCCATACTGCCGACGACAGTAACAACGTGGCAGCAAGTCGCGCGCCTGACAGAGCCAGCTTGTTCAGCTTAAGTAAATTATGTGCGTTCAGCATGTTCACCCTTTGCAGGTAATACGTTCCACGACCTCTGCGCCGGCAGAAAAAGCGGCGCACGAAATTTCAGGCAATACCTGACCCTCACCTTCATGACAGGAAGATGACAGCACCCCACCTGCGGAGAAAAACATTTCTCTCCACATACAGGAAAATTCAAAGCATCCCGAATTCAACGCGCAAGCGCACAGGAATTTGGCAGGCGACAACTCTTTAGCAAATAGCAGGCCACCCTTGATATTCATGCAATGAAGAAATATTTCTTGTGCTGGAAATCACGTGAAAAAAAGTCATGCATAACCCATTTCAAAGTGAGCTGGGCCGGGAAGTAGCGAGGTATTCAGGTAGCACCCTGCCCAAGTGCGTAACTTGGTTCGCTTGCGAATGAGCGCGCATCACGCAAGAGCTGAAATGTCGACTGCGCGACGGCAAAGAAAGGGAGCGTTAGACGGCCTCAATAGCAAGGCCACAGCCATTTTGAAACGGCTTCTTTATTGCGACATTTTTTTGGAATCGTTTCCCTCTTGTCTTCAAAACCAAGCACAACGCGTGC
>FTIP01388913.1_pt1 | contig 12371 bp, 5 predicted proteins | sample 1658301 | NCBI WGS metagenome assembly FTIP01 (sample SAMEA3914813, study PRJEB12502) | metagenome | biome: forest; material: soil | place: Canada | collected 2011-07-07 | depth 0.3 m
GCGAACTTGTCGCGCGAGCCATCGAGGGTGGCGGGATGGAGCGCGCGCAGCTCGGCGAACTCGGGCTCCAGGTCCATCAGGTCGCAACCTATGGCGGGGGATTCACCGATTCAACACAAAAGCCATTTCTGATCAATGACTTAGGTTCGATCAAGAGGTGAAGGGCCGATTGACAATAATGTTGCGCCAAGACGACAACTGCACCGCAAAACCTGATGTGCCGATTGATCGCGCAGCGACTAATGACTCGCTTCCGCCGCCGTACCGGGGTGCTAACGGTCAGTTGGGACTTCACTGCAAAACGGAAAGAAACCGCTTCCGGAGCAAAGTCAGGTATTGACCATGTGGTGAGCCATAGAGGCGCAAGCTCGTTCGAGTGATGTCCGCAGCGCTGCATCAGCAACCGTTTCCTCAAGCGCAATGCGCATGCACATCATCCACTGATCCCTCTCGAGTTCTCCAATCGAAAACGGGAAGTGCCTCATCCTCAGACGTGGATGACCGCGTTCGGCGATGTAGAGAGACGGGCCTCCTAACCATCCGCTGAAGAACTTGAAGAGGCTGTCGATGCTACGCTCAAGACTCTCGGGGTGAAGACGCCTCAGTTCGAGTGCTTCAGGCAGTTGATCCATGAGGCCGTAGAACCGCGTAACGAGGGCTCGAACACCATCGGCTCCGCCAAGCAATAAATACGCAGACTTTTCGGTATCCATCTACTTGATCACTCACGCACGCTTGGACGGATCTTTCGCTCGTTTCGACGTCGATAGACTCGACTCCACGTGCATTTTCAAACTTTCGCCAATCACCCGGCCAAGCCGAACAGGAACTGCATTTCCTATCAGACGACCGACGGTCGTCATATGAACCTTCGCGCCTTTTTTGACGAACCGATATTTGGGTGGGAAGGTCTGCAAGATCGCACCCTCCCGCAAGGACAAGGCACGATTCTGCTCAGGATGTCCAAAACGCCCACTTCCAAAGCCGTAGAACTGCGTAGTAATAGTCGGAGCTGCTGAATCCCACTCCATACGCCCGTAAACGCCTGGAAAGCTCTGGCCGGACTCGGTCTTATGACAAGACGCCAAGAGTTCGGGATCCCAATCGCGCCAGCTTCCACCGGGACGCGCAGCCTTCATGCGGCGTTCGTTGAGCTCTGTAAGTCCGCTCGCTCGATGAATTGGATCGGAGGAAGATGCCTCTCCAGCCCGCAGCTGTTCGAGCCCCTTGATGGCTGAGCGCACCGTGCGTCGCTTATCACGCTTGGGATCCCTCTCGCGGAGCTTGATTTCGCCCAAGCGCGAGGCAAGCAGCACAAGGCGAGAACGCGCTTGAGGTATCCCATACTCCTCGCACCGCACGACGTCCACGCTCACTGAGTAGTCGTTGTCTCGCAATGTCTGAACAAAGTCATGGAAAACCGCGTGCTTCCGCACCTGCGGGACATTCTCCATTGTGACGAGCGTGGGCTTGACCTCTGCAACAAGGCGACCGAAGTGCTCCAGCATCGGCCAACGAGCATCGCTCTCATCCGCCTTGTGGAGGCTGTAGGCCGAGAACGGCTGACAGGGTGCGCACCCCGCCAGCAGCGTGATCGCTTCTTTGTCTTCGCCAAAGTGCGCTGTGAGCTGTGCTCCCGTCACGCGTCCGACGTCTGCCTGGTGGAACTTCGCCTTGCCGTTGTTCTGCTCGTATGGCCACTCGCATGCCGGGTCGATGTCGTAACCCGCCACCACGCCGATACCCGCTTTGCGCAGCCCGTGGGTCAGCCCACCCACGCCACAGAAGAGATCAACAGCAGTAATCGAAGGCATGGCCATGCGCAGAAAGTCTCCCCCTTCTATCTTACCCGATGCCACGGCCGAGCTCGCGTTGATGAGTCCTAGTTAGCTCGTCGAGACGGGCGGCGACCGCCGCCACCGCTTCATCGACAGGCTCATGCTCCCAGATACGCAGTACCGACCATCCAGATTCGAGAAGCCTGGCGTCGGTGTCGCGATCGCGCGCCACGTTCGTAGATAGCTTCTGCTTCCACCATTCCACATTGGTCTTGGGCTGAGTGGCGTGCTGTGGGCAGCCGTGCCAGAAGCACCCATCACAGAACACGGCTAGGCGAAGGCGCGTGAACGCGATGTCGATCGTTCTCGTGGTGCCTGGGATCGCGCGATGGTGGATGCGAAATCTAAGCCCCATTCGATGGAGCTTAGATCTGAGCGCACGCTCACGAGGATTGTCGAAGCCGCGTGTGCGAGCCATGCGATGGCTCGTTGCAGTCGATCCACTCATCCGTGTAGTGGTTGCCATCTTTGATGGTTCATACGCTGCGTGCCCGCAATGGGTTCAAACTGTGTCTGATCCTGATCAGGGCACTCCGACGGCCGGTCTGCGTGCAAGCTGGCCGCTGCTCGCCAGGTCGATGGCTCGTTGCGGTCTCCTCGAGGCTTGGAACGTATCGATGAGCCACGTCGTCCCCTCGAAATTCGATTCCAGGCTATCCATCGTTGCGGCCTCGGACCAAAACGGGTGCACCAGCACATAGCGTTCCCGTGTCGTCTTCCTCACGACCGTTGGAAGCTTCAATCGCCCCGTCGCTTCCAGAGCGAAGGCGTCAGGACTGAGCGCTACGAGATCGGCCGCGGTCGCTCGTGCGTCATCCAGCCAGTCTTCAAGTTCAGGAGCTCCCACCCATGCACCATCGATACCAGCGGCCCACGTCGAATCCACGAAGAGCCGAAGGGCTGCCAATCCCAGCCGCCAATCCAACAGCCCGTGATACTGACGGTTTCCATAGCGCAGCATGCACTCGTAGCAGGCTGCCTTGCAATTTCGGCGATGCTGCGGGGCCAGGTAGGCGCCGATCAGCGGATCCGTGGAGGGCGATTCGACCATATCGCGGATGAGGCGCAAGACCTCTGGGCTTGCTCCCGAGCCCAGTCGGCGACAGAAGCCCGCGCCATTCGGAAGGTAGTCACTGATCTGAAGAACAGGCTTCCCGCCGCGCAGCCTTGGTTCCAAAGGGTCGAACTCTGCTGGATCTATGTCGAGAGCGAGCGCAGCACGCTGTACCAACAGCTGAGTCGCGCTCACGAGTGCCGCGCGGACACCAGTGTCTGAGACATCTCTACCGATATGGCCGACGTCCAACAGCGGCGATATGGACGATGGGGTAAGAAACAGGGCATCCGTCGTCTTGCGCGACATCAGACGTACCGTCTCCGCGTCGCCTTGACCATCGATCCGCTTCCAGCTCGAAAGCTTCTGACAGGCCTCAGGCGTCAGCATTTGGCCCGGCAGCCGCCAATCACGTCTTGGTGCTATCGGCACTCGATGAGACTCCACCGGAACTACAGTGAAGGGCCGGACGTTGTCACCCTCGCCGATCCCATCGTTGAGTCTCAGCACAGTGGCCTTTTCGGAGCTTCCCACCGATAGGTTGCTGCCGTCGATCACCCGGATCGCAATATCGTTGGCCTCGATCGTGACCACCCGACGGAACGCCACCAGGTCTTCGTTCTCGTCAGCAGGTTCGGAGCGGAATGCCGTAGTGAACGCACGCGGCGTCACGTACCGTTGAAAGAGATCTTTGGCCACGGAACTCGTGCAATCGCAACAGACCACGGGCTGCGAGGGTTCCTCCACCACACTTGCAGTAGCCCCGCAGGAAGGGCACGCGGCGATCCACCGCTCCTCGTCCATCCAGTGCTCCGCAACACTGGCGTGATTCCCACGCTGATGGGGCCGCGGGGGCAAGAGTACAGCTGACAGACCGATGGATTCGAATCGACGTTTGTCGCGCACGAGCGAGCGGCCTGGCGCAAATTCGAAGATAGCGAGATCTTGCTCACGATCGACAGTCGAGAACTCGGCAGGCCCACGCCCCTCTTGCTTCGCACCCATATAGAGCGGCTTGACCCGGGTCGGCATGCCATACATCGGTAGAAGTCCGTGCTCGGCCAAGAACTCACCAAACGGCTTCGGCGAAATCGCCCCCTCTTCCTCAAACGACCAGATCAAAGCGATCAAGTCAGCGACACGCAGAGATCGTGTCATGTCGGCCGCGAGCGCCGAGTCGCCATCGGCCATTGAGTCGATGACCGCGTCTCGAACTGTCACCTCCTGGGCGAGCGCTGCATCCAGACGAGATTTCCAGCCATTCTCGGGCGAATACACGGCAGCCGCACTCGGGAACTCTCCGTGAGTGTCGTGAAGAGCATCACCTGGATACCCCGGACCGTCCTCGGCACGCAATCGGTCGAATGCGCCGACCAACCAAGCCTTGCGCACGACCCGAAGAGCGATGTCCCCATGTCCACGCGTCAAGAACGGAGGAGGAGGTGGGTCTCCAGTGATCGCGGATGGATTCCGGAAGTAGTGAAGATCATGGCTCCGGCTCCGACAGAGAGTGGCCACGAAAGAGAATGCCTGTCCTCGCCGGCCGGCACGACCCACTCGCTGCTGATAGTTGAATCGCTGAGGAGGCATGTTGGCTTGGTAAACGGCCTGCAAGGGTCCGATATCGATACCCACCTCCATCGTCGTCGTAACAGACAGCAGGTCAGTCTCGATGCCACGGCGCCTCAGCGCGACCTTCTCGGGACGACCTTCGTCGACGAAGATCCCTTTGAATGCGCGCAGCCTTTCCGCAGGCGATTCGGTTTGCCCGGTGAGCTCGGCGCTTGAGAGGCGGAAAGCAGCGTCATCGGCACCGCTGCCACGAGCCACTCGGCGAGCGAGGAAATTTGCTCGCTGTAAGTCGTCGACCTTGCCGCTGGGGGTCCTTGGCAGCGGATCAAGGCAGCGGGTGCACACCCCAGTCCCTCGATGCAAATGCACTCGTTTACACGTATCGCACCTGTAGTAGGGGTCTCCTTCCTTTGCAAGCTTGACGTAGAGGCCGATCAGACGAATCACACCGCGTGGGTGGCCGCTGCCGGAGAGTTCATCCAAGAGCCGTCGCATGACGGCATTCGGATCTTGACCACCCGCCGAGGCAGCAGCGAAGTTGCGCACCCGTCGCGGGAGTTCATCGGGCCCATCCACATACGCAGGATCCTTCCACTTGTTTCCTTCCACGCTGTAGCTGTCGCCGAACACGCGAAGATAGGCGTCGAGTCGGTCAGAGTCCGTCGTAGCGCTCGCCGTGATGGATGGGTACCCAATACCCGTCTCCTCCAGAGCGAAATAGTTCTTTGCAAAGAGTACCTCGTAGGTCAGCGGACGCTGCTCGGCGACCATCGCGTTGCGAGCCAAGCCCGGTTGGTCGTTTTGATCGATGGAGACCCATTCAGGGAAGCCCGATGGCCCCTTGGCGTCAATCCACTCGAACCAGGGCTTGTCTTGGATCAGCTCGATGCCAGCTGGGTCCGTGGGGTGCACGCCCAATTCCACGTGCCGGCGCATCAGAGGCTTCAGAATGGCGTCGTGTGGCGCCTGTGGTTCGAGCAGATCTGCGAGCGAGACACGCGAACCGTCTCCTCTCTGCTTTGCAATCTCCGCAAGATCCGAGAGCCTGCGATATTCGGCCTTGTCCTTCCGCTCGAAGGCCTCGTCGGCTTGTCGCTCCAATTCCGCGGCGTCCATTCCACGGTTCTCTTCGGCGAGCCTTCGAATCTCCGAGACCAGGAGCTGACGTCGCATGTCTTGATGGTGCCGACGCTCGATATCCAACGCAGCCCTGGCCGCGTCCTGCCGGCTGTCCGAGAAGACGATCGACTTGGTGGCCGTGCCGCTGACGTGCAGGAGCGAGAACACCTCGGTTGCGAGCAATTGCGAGGCCTTTGCGAAACCCGTGCGGAAACTCCTCAACGGAGACAGAGCCCCCATCCCCTTCTTTCGCCCCGAGTAGTCGGTCCCGCAAGAAGGACAAGCTCGCGGAAGCGCAGAGCCAGGAGTGTTGGCTCTGACCCTTGTTCGAAACACTGATCCGGCGACTGCGAATGGGCCGCTCCCGCTTGGCCGCATAACGCTGTTGCGGGTGTCGAGCATCCGATGCACCCACTCCTCGTCCGGGTTCCCTCCCTTGGCTTGGGCAACGGACGGCCAGAACATCGCAAACTCGTCGTGCGCCAACTTCTCGTAGAGCGTGTCGCTCGAGCGCTCGGGCAACTGTTCGAGATCCGGAGAGGTGGTGAGCAACTCGGATCCCTTGGATGCTCCATGTGCGCTACGGCGGCCGCCGATGAACAGCTCGCCGCAGCATTCGCAATAGATCATCTCGAACATCCGCCTCGAGAGCTGGTCGCTGCCCACGGAATGAGTCATCCCTCGTTCGATCGAAGGCCCGTCGTAACGAACGACCTCCCCCTCCATCCGAGGAGAACAGAACAATCCCTCCATGCTCCGGAAGAAGGTATGCACGCGAAAGCTCGGAAGGTATGCGGGGAGTTTGGTTGCGTAGATGCCCTTCTCCCCGATCCGGTCGCCGAGGCCACGAAGCAGACAAAGCCCCTGAAGAGCGTGTTCCCGCCTCACTTCCTTTTCGCCGAAGATCGCTGCAGCGACCGCGCTCGCCGCGGTCGCTCTTGCTGTACCTCCCTGCGCAGGTCCACAGGCATGCGCAAGCACGCGAGAGGCCTCCGCGATGAGATCGACGGCAACACGCGGGATCTGTCCATGCGATACGTCGATTCCCAATGCGCGCGCTGCATCGAGCAACAGCCCGTCCAGCTCCGGCGAAGCTGTGCGCACTTGCGCTACGAATCGATCCGCACCCGACGACAACGCATCGACGAGAGCGATGAAGGGCTCGACTGGAAGTTGGTCGTGAGCGGCCGGTGCCTCATGAACCGCCGTGCCTTTCACGATCGATCCGAGCCACTTCTCGCGGCTCGCGTCGCCTACGGCACCCGCCGCGGCCGAGGTACCGAACGTCCCGAAGAAGTCCTGCAGATACTGCGCGGTCTCATCAGCCTCCGTCCCGTCCGTCGGCAAGGACGCACTGGAGGCAAGCACGCGCAGTTTGTGACGCATCGCCGGAAGATGGAGTTCGAGCCTCGCGATGAGCGTTCGAAGCAAGCCCACCACTTCCGCGCCAGAGGAGCCGCGAATGAGATGCAACTCGTCCAGAATCAGGAAGAAGCAGGCATCGGGACTCGCTCGGAGCCACTCACGCGTTGCATCCCAGATGGGGGCCTCGACCTCACGTACCAGCATGGTGGCCAACATGGACGTGTTCGTGACAAGAACATCTGGTGGCGACATCTGCATGTCCCAACGGGACACGAGTTCCCCTCCGTCCAGCGATGGAAACATGTAGCGCGTTGGCTCTGGGGGCTCCAGGCCAAGCTGCTTGGCCTCGGCAACCTGTCGCGCATCGTAGCGACGGGCCGTCTCCTGGTCGTCGCCCATGTCCTTCATCGCCGCAGCCAGCTTTTCCATGCGCGCCTCAAGCCTGCGCTGTTCGTCCGGGTCTCCTGTCAGACGGGGGTGCTCGAGGTGACCGGTCACAGGCGCCTGGCCGGTGTATCGCCCGAAGAACACTCGATTGCCGCGGAAGCGTTCATCCATCACCGCATGGGCCTCTGGTGAATCGAACGTCTTCCTCAACCGCCCCATTTGATCCTCGACCAAGGCATTCATCGGGTAGAGCAGTAGCGCCCTCACGGCCTTCGGTCTCTTGGGATGCTCGAAGTCTCGACGAGGCGCAAAGACTCCCCCATGCTCGAACCATCGGTTCGGAGAGGCCGGCCTCAGAGGTTCTGGCCAATGTGCAGCCTCCTTCGACAAGGCTGCAAGCAAAGGAAGCATGAACGACTCCGTCTTGCCAGAGCCGGTACCGGAAGTCACGATTCCCGGCTCCCCTGCTCGAACACCCTTGGCCAGCATGTCCATCTGATGGCGAAACGGCTTGAAAGATCGAACGCGCTTCAGTTGCCCCGAGGTCGAAGCCGCACCAGGGAATAGACCTGACAGAGCGAGTTCGATGAAGGCCCTGCGCTCGTCGAACGAGAACTCCCTCAGAGGGTTCCGCTCGGAATCGAGCGTTAGCAGATCCTCGAGCGCATGCTCAGCCTCCATGTATCGAGCCACGGGCTCCAAGAACAGTTCCGTCGTCAGCGCTCCAGGACTCCGCAGCAAGCGCCTACGCGCCTCTGCCAGATCAGGGTCTGCGATCCGAAAGGCGGTGTCCAGATAGCTTAGCCAGAATTCCCGAACACGTTCGAGGGATCCGATGGGGTCGATCATTTGTCTCTCTCAGCGTTGGAGGTGGAGTTCCTTGAGCTCGGCATGCGCCTCGCGAAGGGGGTCATGCAAGTCATCCAAGCGTCCCGATGTGAGGAAGGACGCCCAGGAGAGCGCAGCATCCGACGCGAGGGGCTCGTCGAGCACAGCCCTGAGTCGAAGGGCGCGGTAGACAGTGTCTGGTGCGTGGCCCGCGTGGCGCAGCTGCGCCGGGGGAGCAGAGAGCCGTGGCTCTCGCGATATTCCGCTTGCCTTGAGCACGGTCGGGCGATCGGGCCGAGTGCCGAGGGCGTAGTCGCACCGGTGGCTATCCTTTGCGAATCGCGCCTTGATCGCGATGAGATCTTGTCTCAATGCCAACGCGTCGGGAAACTCCTCATCATCCGCGCCACGGCCGACCGTCGTCGCCACCATCACAAGGTTCGATGGTCGAGCCGGCGAGGCAAGCGCGGCTCTCAGAGAACGGAGCCAAAGCTTGAACGGTGCCGCGTCCAGGTTCCGAAGGCAGAGAAGGATCGTGGTTTCCGGCTCTTGAAGAGCGCGATTCCACGCCATGGCGAACACCGTCGGCCGGTGACTACCGGGCACCCGCCAGAGATCATCCAGACCAATCGCACTTGGATCAAGCACCTGGCTTCGAATCCGTCCGCCCGCCGCCGCACGTGAGAACGCACTGAGTGCCAGTTCAGTCGATGGCCCGATGAGCATGACCAATTCGCCTGATCTCAGCACGCCATCGAGCAGCAGGACGTCCGAAGTCTCCAAGCCGTGGAAATGCGCCTCATGCTTGAGTCTGCTCGGTAGCTCCGCGAGGTCGATCTCCACTGGGTCACCAGCAAGCGGGAGGCCCCATGGTGGACTGTGTATCGGCATCAGCGCGGTCTCGCCCTCCGACTTGCCCAATAGCACTGCGATGCGTCTACCCAGATCGGCTGCACGCTCGTCACCGACGAGGTTCGCCGCCTCGGCCGCATCGAGAAGCTCAAGAGACATCCGATCAAGCTCGACCTTCAGGTCCCGAACTCGTTCTGTCGCCAAAGACTCCTTGATCGCCGCGTCGGCCGCCTGCGCTTCCGCTGCAGATCTAGCCCTTTCAGCTGCGGTCAGTTGATCGGATGCCGCGCCGATGGCTCGCCGGCGTTCAGCAAGCTCGTCGTTGACGGCCCTTAGCGCGCCGTCCGACTCATTTGCGGCTCTCTGGATCCGATCACGGCTCGCTTCGAGTTTCAACGCCTCGGCTCGAAGGCGGCGAATCTCATCGTCCAAGCCTTGGACTTGATCACGGCGAGTTCGGAGCGACTCATCGAGGCCGCTGCGCGCTTCAGCCTCGATCTCAGCGACCATCGATTGGGACTTGGCTTCTACTGTCCGTTGGAGGAGCAGTTTGCCGGCGTCCGAGTTCAGCAGCAGGTCACCCACTTCACGAATCGACTCGAGGGCCTCGAGCGCTGCAGGCCACCCCTCCCGCAATCGCTTTATCGATGCCTCGTTAATCCGAGCGTCCTCTCCCAGGACGCGGGCGTCCGTCAAAGCCCGCTGGAGCCGCTTCGCCGGATCATCACCCCCCTTCGTGCCGAGTCCGAAGTAGGCATCAACGGCCGCCCTGTAGCGCTCGAGTACTTTGGACAGGAACTCGCGGTCAGGAGTCCAGTCGATCAGCTCTCCAGGCGAACTCGTCTCCCCTTCAAAGGGAAGGTACCCAAACTCATCGCCATGTTGGTAGACGTTCCACGCTGGATCGATAGGCCGAAGGTCCACGGCACCATCGGCGGGAAGTCGGGCCACCCAGCTAGTACCGGCCCTTTCGAACTTGAAGCGCCCATACCTACCGTCGGCGAGGAAGACCAGGGCCTGACGAGGTTGGTGATCCGGCAGTCGAACGCCGTCCTTCAGGATCCTCTTCCGCGCCTCGACGATCGATAGATGACGAAGATCCAGAACGGGGATCGCGCGCGCGGGACGTTCGGCGGTCGATCGGTCATCGGGAGTGCCAAGTGCTTCCCGCGGGAAGAACCAGAAGCCGCCAACACTCCCATGGCCGTTCAACTCACCTGGTGTGACCTGGACTCCACCATTGCGCGGAAACCGCTTCTTGCGTTCGTCCAGCCGAACCCAAGATCCGTCCTGCAACATGGCGATAGGCTCGAACCGAGCGAAGAAATGGTTGACCTCCGCCAGCCTGCCGAAGCAGCTGCCAAGAGGCACGGAACTTTGAGAGATCTCAGTCATGGAGCCACACCTCGAATCGAACGACCGCCTCGATGCCGGGAAAATCCGACGTGACCGGCGCTCTGCGGATCGATCCTCTTGGTCGGTGTCGTGCTACTTAGGACGAAATGTCGGCCGAGGCAGGCCCGAACGGCCTTCAGACCATCCTCGGATACCGGGTAGGCATACTGCCAGCCGACCGCCGCACGCACGACTCCCGGTGCGCTGAGGGCGTATGCGTGCATCGTTTGTGCGAGATGCAACGGCAGATGCCCGTCGTTGGGTAACCGATGCAGCAATGCACCGCGTTCTGCGTACATCGGCTTACGTGCCCTACGAAACGCTTCAGCCAGGGCCACCGCGCGTGAGGGCGATACGAACTGGGTAGGTGCACCACCATCGATGCTGTACAGGTCGGCCCTATCCGCTTCGTCCCGACGCCACCAGCGAACCTCCACGTCCTCTGCGGGCGCATCGAGCTCGAAGGGCCAGAATTCGCCTGCCGACCAATTCCATTCCGCGTGAGGCCGGTGCTTCTCGATCCCCGCAGGTGCGGCTGACCACCACCGCGGCTCGCGCAGGTGAGCAGCGGTTCGAATATCTCCAATGGGCCAGGCGAGCTCTCCAGCCAGCAAATCGGTCGGGACCCCCGTCGCGATGGGCGTGAGCGGCGAGAACGAACCGACCCCTTGCACGAAGTACGTGGTGCCTCCCATGGCAACAGTCGTCGCCTCGAAGCGAGCGCGAACCGCGGCACTCGTCGATCCGAACAGTACGGCGGCGTCACGTCCGTCGATGGTCATCCGTTGGAGGTGCGGTGCGATCAAGCACCACAGATTCGCGCGCCACCGGACGGAGGCCTTTGACTGAAGCCACCCGGACTCCTGAAGAGTTCGGACGATCTCCCAAGGTGACGGGCCTGGCGTCAGTTCCCTGATCGCGTCGATGAGATCACGCTCCGTCCAACCCGAGGCGCCCCGTGCGTAGATCAGTTCGAGGAGATCATCAAAGCGGGCTTGCCTCACGATGTCGACCCATCGATCGACGGGAAGCTCGCTGCTCGCCTCGATCGGGACTTCGAGCCAAGCCTCGTCACGGCATTCCAGTCTGTCTCGCCACGTCGCACCTGGACGACGCAGAGTTGGATGCTCGGGTGCATCCCCAACGAATCGAACGGAGCGCTGAAGCGCAAGGACGCGCCGCCCGTGCAAATGATCCTCCAGGGAGAGCTCGTACCGCCCGTCAAGCTTTCCTTCACTTGCGAGCAGCGCCCGGCCTTCAAACCGCTCGATTCCCACCTCGCTGGAACCATTGGAAGGCGAGATGGAGACCTCGGCGGTTCCATCGACTTCGATCCAAGGAAGAAGCGCAGGCCGGCCAAGATATCCGGCCGCCGTCCTCACTCCACCCCGCAGCCGAAACGTCGCCTCTTGAGGCGCTGCCGGTCCGCCATGCAGCCCAAGCGCATGATGAACATGGATCGCTGAAGGACCCGTCATCGGCTCGATCAAAGACCAGTGTTGGTTCAAGAGCGCAACCTTCGCAAATGCGAATCGTCGAACGGCCTCGGCACGATCGTGCCTCACGAGATAGGCCCACTGGTCGTCGTCAGAGCCTCCTGAGAAGCTTGATATCCAGACGCCGAATCGTTCCTGGACGAAGGGTAGAGCGCCTGCTCTCAGAGCCTGCAGAACCTCGCCTTCACAATCACCTCCTGGACGAAGCATCTTCTCCAGCGTCTGAAGGGCATCGACCGCCAGGCAATCACCGACGGATGACTCGCCTCCGCCATCCGATGCCACGCCTCGTTCACGAAGGAAGATGATTCGCGTGTCTTCCGGGACTACTCCGAGTGCGAGTTCGGCGCGCAGTTCGTGAGCGTTCGTAGCCAACCGGGGTCGCTTCAGCTCCAGCGCTCGGCATACCGCAGCCCAGAATCGATGGGACGCAAGGAGCGAGGCGCGCTTCCGGTGCAATGTGTC
>FTIP01012596.1_pt1 | contig 12272 bp, 10 predicted proteins | sample 1658301 | NCBI WGS metagenome assembly FTIP01 (sample SAMEA3914813, study PRJEB12502) | metagenome | biome: forest; material: soil | place: Canada | collected 2011-07-07 | depth 0.3 m
GCCTGCTGCTGGGGTTCGTAGGGCAGATAGCTCATGCCCAAAATCTACTCGCCTCACGCTCCGGCGCGTATCGGTCCCACCCCGTAGTCAGGTTCTGCCGCGCAGACTCCTAGCTGGACCAGCGACCCGGACAGGACGAATGTAGAAGGCCTGCCGAGCCGAAGTTCGCCGGCGTCCAGGTCCGCAGCTCGGTCAGCCAGACCGCAATTCTCGGCCAGGCTCGAAAGAAGCATCGCGGTCGATGTGAACGCGCCATGCTCAATCTCGAGTGAGCTGGATCTGCAGACGACCGGAAAGTTCCGACCGCAGCTCCCGTTTGAGCACCTTGCCCAGCGCGTTGCGCGGCAGCGGTCGATCTGCGATCCAGACCGCCGCCAGCCGTTGATGCTTTGCGACCCTCGCGTTGACCCACTTCATCAGCTCATCGGTCGCAACGCTCACCTCGGGCTTGACCCGAATGATGGCCGCAGGCACTTCGCCCCACTTGTCGTGCCGGATGCCGATCACCGATGATTCGACCAGGTCGTCGCGCTGCGCGAGAACGCACTCGATGTCGGCGGGGTACACGTTGAGGCCGCCGGAGACGATCATGTCCTTGACCCGATCCTTCAGCGTCAGGTAGTGCTCTTCGTCCAGGACGCCGATGTCGCCGGTCCGCAGCCAGACTCGCCCATCCGGATCCGTCCACAGCACCTCGGCGGTCGCGTCGGGCCGATGATGGTAGCCCTCCATCAAGGCGGGCGATCGTCCGATGACCTCCCCCGGCATCCCGGGCGCCGCGAAGCGGTCTTCGCCGTCCAGGATCGCGATTTCCGCGCCCGGCAGCGCCTGTCCGACGGAGCCCGTCCTGTCTTCAGGCATTTCAGGCGTGGCGACGGTTCCAATCCCCTCGGTACACCCATACAGCTCGAAGAGAACCGGCCCAAGACTGGCCACCACGGCTTGCTTGACCCTTGTCGGCAAGGCCGAACCCGCCGAGACCAGCATCCGAAGTTGCGGCACCTCGATGTCCTCGAAGCCCGGTGCCGCCAACAGGGCCTGGAGCATCACTGGCACGCAAAAGGCGTGGGTTGCAGCGTGCTCCGCCAGCGCGGTCATCCACCCGGCCGGCGAGAACGTCGGTATCCAGACCAGTGTGCCGCCCAGGAGCAGGGTCGGCAGAATCATCGTCCACGTCGCATTCGACGCGAGCGGCGTCGCGACCAGGGCGACCGAACGGTCGTCGAAGCGGAGGGCGAGCGCGAGGGCGACCGCCATGTGCTGCCGAGCGGCCAGGCTGTGCACGATGCCCTTCGGCGTGCCGGTCGTTCCCGAGCTGTAGATGATCGTTGCCTCATCGTTGCCAGCCAGGCCACTGAACGTTAGCGCTTGACCAGGCGCCTGTTCCAGGCATTGGAGCCAATCGATGCACTCCGGATCGGCGAAGCCGATGGCGAATTTCTTCGTGCCCGCGCTCACGCGGACGGCGTGCGCGATGTCGCCATACGGCGCGCCAGCCATGAATCCCTTGACCTCCGCATCAGCCAGCAGCCCGCTCATCTGATCGGGTGTCAGCAGCGGCGACAAGGGGACGCCGACGCATCCGAGGCGCCAGGTGGCCAGGGCCACCACCAGCGCATCGCGGCCGTTGGCCAAGAGCTGTCCGACGCGGTCCCCATGTTGCAGGCCCGCGGCATGCATGGCGTTTGCGGTTCGCTCGACCTGGTGCGCGAGTTCGGCCCAGCTCAGCCGGCCGGCAGCGTCGATGAGCGCCGTGTGGCGCGGACGGAGCTTTCCGTGCTGGGCCACGCACATCGACAAGAAGTGTTCGTTCATTGTGGATTCCTGAAAGTGCGCCGCGCCGTCACGTGCCGCGCCGTTGCGTTTCAAAGAGGGGTCGAGACGGGCGCCTTGACTCCTGCCGACGCGGCGGCGGGCGAGCGCACGGCCCGGATCGCCAGGAGGTAGCAGGCGACGCCGCCCGTGCTCGTCATGAGGCCGACGAGCGCAAGCGGGACGCGGATGTCGTTGCCGTAGCCCGCGGCTTGCGCGACGAGGCTGACCAGCGTCGGCGCGAGACCCAGTCCGATGACGATGCTGAAGGTATTGACGAGACTGATGCTGACGCCGCGCAGCTCATTGGGCATCAGCACGGTGATGGCCGCCGTACCGATGATGCCGGCCGCCGCGCCGAACAGGATCAGCAGGCCCAGCAGCGCGCCGAAACCCGTCACGGAAGACATGAGCGGAAAGCAGGCCATGGGCACCGACAGCGCGGTCACGAGCGCCGCAGCTCCGAGCAGCCCCGAGCGGCCGGCCATGCGCTGCCCCAGGTCGCCCAGCAGGCCGCCAATGACGATGCCGAAAAGGCCCGAAGCCATCAGGAGCAGGCCCATCCAGGCGCCGAAGTCCGCCGGCTGCTGGTGCAGCGCGCGCGTCAGCACCGGTACCGCCCAGATGCTGGCCGCACCGTCGGCCATGCCGATCGTGACCATGCCTCCGATCAACGGCATCAGGACGCGCCGATGTCCTGCGAGTTCGCGCAGCAACGCTGCCAGGCCGACATTGCTCGACTGCTCGACTTCGCGCCGCGGCGGCTCCCGCAGCAGGGACAGTGCGAGGGCCAGCACCAGCATCCCGAGCGAAAACAGCAGTTGCACCACGCGCCACGCGGCCAGCGGCGGCATGCCGAGCCCCATGTCGAGCGCGGCCGGCAGGCGCGCGAGCAGGCTGCCGGCGCCGAGGAACGCGCCCGCCGTGCCGACGATCTGTCCGAGACCGAGTGCCGCCATGACCTTGCTGCGATTGGCCGCATGGGACAGGTCGGCGCCCAGCGACACCGCCGCTGGCAGCGCCGCGCCGAAGGACACGCCCACCAGCATGCGCGCCAGGAACATCGTCGCGAAGCCTTGCGCGAACGCGGTCAGGACGCTGCCTGCGGCGCACAGCAGCGCAAGCACCATCAGCAGCCGCGTTCGGTTCGCGCGATCGACCAGTCGCCCGATCGGTATCGAGACGAGCGCCAGCGGCAGCGCGATCGCCGCGCCCTGGACCAGGGAGACCTGGTTGTCCGTCAGGCCGAGGTCGGCGCGCACCAGTTCCTGCAGCGGGCTCAGCACGCTGCGCGCCGAGGCGCCGCCCAGCAGTGCGAGCGCGATCAGCAGGATGGAAACACCGGCAGCCTGAGTGCGAGGATGCCGAAGCGGGAGGGGTTTCGTCATGGGCGTGCGCGCTATCGTCGGATCAGAAGGAACTGGCCAGCGTCACGCCCAGCGTGCGCGGCGTCGCGAGCGTCGCCCCCACCGGGCCACCCAGCGGGACGAAGGCCGTGTTGGCGGAGACGACGGCGCGGCGGTCGAACACGTTGCGCACATACAGCGAGATATCCACGTGCGACAGCGAGACACCCGTCTGCAGGTCCGTGAGCCAGTAGCTCGGCATCTTGAAGTCCGGCTGCGTCGTGCTCCCCGCAAAGCCCGCGTGCCGCTCGCCGATGTAGCGCATCGAGCCGCCGACCCATGACGCGTGGCCGCCGAGGTCGAAGTCGTAGCGCGGCGTCAGGCTGCCGGACAGCTTTGCGCTGTTGGGCAACGGCGAGCCGGAACTGCCCAGACCCGGTGCGTCCTGCGTGAGCCTTGCATCGGTCCACGAGAAGCTCGACGCCAGGCTCAAGTGCCCGTCCGGCCTCCAGCGCGCGGCGAGCTCGAGGCCGTCCACCTTGGCGTTGCCGGCGTTGGTAATGACACTCAAGCCCTGTACGGCGATGAACTGCTGCAGATCGTGCCAATCGATCTGGTAGACCGAGGCCTCGAGCGACAGCGTCTTGTCCAGCAGGTCGGCCTTGTAACCCGCTTCGTAGCTCCAGAGAGAATCGTGCTTGAACGTGGTCGGCGCGAGCGGCTCGCCGGTGGCGGGGTTGTTCAGAACCACGTTCGGGCCGCCTGGGCGATAGCCGCTGGCGGCGCGAAGGTAGACGTTGCTGGCCGGGGTCAGCGCGTAGCTTGCCGTGGCGAGATAGGTCTTGCTGGTCTCGCTGGACGAGCCTTGCAGCGGCGGGACACCGCCGGCCAGCGCGCCCGTCAGATCCTCTGTGAAACTCTGTCGATTGTGGGCGACGCGAATGCCGCCCGTCAGCGCGAGCCGGGGCGTCAGCTTCCATGTCATGTCACCGTAAGCAGCAACCTCTCGCATCGAGCTGGGTAGTTCCGCGCCCAGCAGCTGCGGTCCGGCGCCGCCGCCGTCCACCGTGCTGTCGATCTCCTGGCCGTTCGTGCCGCTCTCATGCGTCCAGAACAGGCCGCCCAACCACTCCAGATGCGCATCGCCAGCGGACGTCAGGCGGAATTCCTGGGTCTGCTTCTGCAAGTGCGAGTCGAGGCTCACCGGCACTGTCGCCACTCCCGGCACCAGCGGCGCGTAGGCGGCCGTGAAGTCGACGGTGCGATCCAGGCTCGCGGTCTGAGCGGACGTGATCGAGTTGAAACGTGCCCAGCCGAAGTCGTGCTCGATGTCGAGCGAGGCGAGCTGCACGCGCGTCGAGTACGGTTCGCGCAGCGCCAGGTTGCGCGTCGTGTCGCCATAAAGCGGCCGGCCGGTGCTCGCGTCGTAGTCGACGTAGTCGACGCCATCGCGGTGCAGGTTCTGCGTCAGCGCGGTGAATCGCACGTAGTCGTGCGCGGTCGGCGTCAGCAACAGCGCGACGCGCCCGCCGCTCGTGTCGCCGCCATTGATGTTCTTGCCGGCCGCGCCCCCGATCGCGTCGACGTAGCCGCCGACATGGTCGTGGAACACCGCGGCGCGCAGGCCGGCCACGTCCTCCTTGATCGGCACGTTGACGACCGCGCTCTCGGTGTTGCCGACACCGCCCCCGCGCGTGGTGCTGGCGCCGACGGAGACGCGGCCCGACAGCGCGTCCGTCTCGGGCTCGTTGGTCACGTACTTGAGCAGGCCGCCCATCGCGCCGGCGCCGTACAACGTGCCCTGCGGCCCACGCAGCACTTCGATGTGGTTCAGGTCGAGCAGGCTCATGTCGAGTGCCGACTGCGCGCCGTTGACAAAGGCGTTGCTGGAGCCGAACGCGACGTCGTCGATGTACATGCCTACCGTGGAGATCGTCTGTACGCCCGTCGACACACCGCGGATCGCGACCGTGCCCTGGCCGGCGCCCGGGCCGGCGACGCTCACGCCGGGCTCGTCGGCGAGATAGTCGGCGAGGTCCCGCGCACCCCCCGTCTGAAGCCGCTCGGCCGAGATCGCCTGCACCTGCATCGGCACCTCGCGTGCGGGCTCGCGGCGGCGCGTGGCGGTCACAACGACCGTCTGCGCGGCGTTGCCGGAAGCGGCATCGGCAGCGGAGCCCGACGCGGGTGCAGGGGCGCTCGCGGCACCTGCCGGCGCGCTGGCCTCTTGTGCGTGCAGTACGGTCGCGCCGGCGCCACAGGCGACGGCTGCGACCAGCGACAGCCAGGTCCGGCGCGATGCCGGACCGCGGGAGCGAAACGTCTTCTCTGTCTTGAACATGGGGTCTCCAGAATGTGTAGGTACAGGACGATCGAAAGCGGCGAACTCCGCCAGCCCGCATCCGCCGGCTGGTGCGAGCACGGGCCGCGCCGGGTTCAGCCGTCGAAGACGGAATGGACGGGGTGCCTGAGGCGCCAGGGCATCGCCGCTTCCCACTGCGACGCCAGGCGCAGCAACGTGGCTTCGTCGCCGTGGCGCGTGACGATCTGCACGCCGATGGGAAGGCCGCTGGCGCTGCCGTGATGCAAGGGAACAGAAGCCGCGGGGTGACCCGTGACGTTCAGCAGAGGCGTGAACGCGGCGTAGTCCGAGAGCGTGCGATGCGCGTACTCGAGGAATCCCTCGTCGGTCGCAGCCGGATCGAATGCACCGATGCGCGGGGCCGGCGAGACGCCGGCGGGGGTGATCCAGACATCGAATTCCTGGAAGAAGGCGTCGACGGCCCGGCGGGCGTCCTGCAATGCCGCGTCCGCCTTGTACAGGTCGGGAACACCCAGCGACTTCGCGTAGCCGATCGCGCGCAGCGTCATCGGCTCGAGCGTGTCGGGCCCCGCCTTGCGGCCGGAGGCAAGCTCCAGCGCCGCGATGCTGTGCGGCAGCACCGACATCATGGCCGACAGGAAGGCGTCCATCAGCGTCGTCCAGTCGAGGCGGGGAGAGGCCTCTTCGACGATGTGGCCCAGATCCACGCACAGCCGGGCGGCGGCATCCACGGCCGCCACGCAATCCGCGTGCAGCGGCGTCAGCAGCGGCGCCGCGCGCAAGACGCCGATGCGCAGCTTGCCCGGGTCGGCACCGACCTCCCGGATGAACGGACGGGCCGGGCGAGGCAACGGATAGCGCGATCCCGGCGTCGGCCCCTCCAGCACGTCCAGAAACGCCGCCGAATCGCGCACGCTGCGCGTGGTCACGTGGTAGTGGATGAAGGGGAACAAGCCGCCATCGTTCTTGCCGTCGATGGGAACGCGCGCACGGCTGGGCTTGAGGCCGAAGGTGCCCGTGCAGTGCGCCGGACCGCGGATCGAGCCGCCACTGTCGCTGGAACTGGCCACGGGCACCACGCCCGCCGCGACCGCCACCGAGGACCCGCCGCTCGAGCCGCCTGCCGAGTGAGCTGGGTTCCAGGGATTGCGCGTGGCGCCGTGCAGCGTGGACTCGGTGGTGCAGTAGAGCCCGAACTCGGGTGCCGTGGTCGCGCCCAGCGGCGCCACGCCGGCACGCTTGAGCCTGGCGACGAACTCGGAGTCGGTTGGTGTCTTCAGCGCGGCAACGAGCCGTGAGCCCTGCATCTGCGGTTGGCCTGCGCAGCCGTGGCTTTCCTTGAACAGGAACGGCAGGCCGGCGAACGGACCGTCGCCGTGCGCTGCCGGTGCCGCCGGCCCGGACATGAAGTTCAGCGCGGGGTTCAGCCGCGCAATGGCCTGCATCGCGCATTGGTGCAGTTCGGCGGCCGTCACCTCACCGCGCCGAACCAGTTCCATCAGGCCGGTTGCGTCGTGTGCCGCGTATTCGCTCAGTTTCATCGGATACCCGCCCGTTCAGCGCCTGGAGGCCTTGGCCTTGACCTTGGCATTGAGCTCCGGCGCGATCCGATCGAAGATCACGTCGAGAACCAGCGAGAACCTCTCTTCGAGGCTGGCTTCCAGATAGCCGGTTTCGGCCAGCGCCATCACGGCGTCCAGATCCTTGACCATCTTGCGCATCTCGGGCTGGCGAACGGTGCCGAGCCCGCGGCTGGACATCGCGTGCGACTGCGCGAGGCTTTGCAGGATGGACCACATGATCCCGGCACGCTCGATGTCCACGCCCGCGTCGACCATCGCGCGCAACGCGGAGTTGAGCAGTTGCAGGATGCGCTGGAAGGTGTTGGGCCCGACCATCTGGTTGATGTCGGGATGGCGTTCGGCCACCTCGGCATAGGCGATCACCATGTCCTTGAGTTGCTGGCGGACCTGCTGCGGCTCCTTCGCATCCAGCAGCGGAATCCCGCCGAGCAAGGTCAGGGCCAGCTCGTCGTTGAGGTCGGCGAGCGATTCGAAATAGTTGTAGAGCGTGGCCACGCCGGTGCCCAGCTCCGCCGCGATGGCGCGCATCGACAGCGCCTCGTGGCCGCTGCGATCCATCAGGTCCAAGGCGGCCTTGATCACATGCTCCCTGTGGAAGTTGGGCTTGCGACCCGGCGCGGCGCGCGCCGGTACTGCCTCGGATGTCCGATCCTTCTTCATGTGCATCTCCCTTTCATTGCGGCGTGTTGATTAAACGAACACTGTTCGCCTATAATAAACGAACAGTGTTCTTGAAAGCAAGAGGGCACTGGATGAACGATGGCTGGCGTCGCGTCGACGCTGCGTTCCTGCAGCGGACGCCAACTGACGAATCGCACCGGAAACGCATGAACAGGAATCTTCACCGCCATGACAAATCTGCCGTGGGCCTCTGACAAGTACAAATCCTCCGGGCAAGAGGGCAGCGTGGATGTCCCCGCAGGGGTGCTGCGCTATCGACTGGCCGGGCCTCCCGCTGCCGAAGATGTCGTGGTCTTCGAGAGCGGCTGGAGTGCGTCCTACCCGTACGCGGTGTGGCTGGAAGAGGCTCTGTCGCCGCACGTGCGCGTGCTTTCCTACGATCGCATGGGCGTCGGCGACAGCCGCGGTTCGGCGCCGCTGACGCCAGCTGGAATGACGCAGCAGCTGACCGCCCTGCTTTCAAGCCTCGGCATCCGGCAACCTGTGGTGGTGGCCGGTCATTCCTATGGCGGCTTGATCGCGGCGCTGCATGCCGCCCAGGCAGCCACCACGGTTCGCGCCATCGTCCAGATCGATCCGACGCCCGAGTTCGATCACGCGCTCATCGACCCGTCATATCGGATGCTGCCGCGGCTGGCTCGGTTCATGCAGCTATGTGCGCTGCTGAAGATCGATGGCCCGATCTTCTTCCACACGGCCAAGGAACTGCCGCGGGAGATCTTCGCGCGAATGAAGCGGACCCCGACGTGGCTGGCGCGATCCTTGAATGGCTCCATTGCGGAAATCAGGCTGCTCGAAGAAATCCGCCGGGCCGTCACGACGTCCGCGGCTGCAAGCCGATGTCCGCGCCTGGTCATCAGTTGCGACCCCCAGCAGGCGGTCGACTCCTGGATGCGCAAGCTGGTCGTCAACGACGCGAAGGTCGGCCAGTACTGGGATGCGGTGCATGGGCTGCACAAGCGGCAGGCCTCGCTGAGCGACGCGAGCCGCTGGATGAGCCTGCCAAGCAACCATATCAGCCTGATCACCAACCGCGCCAACGCACATCGGATCGCTGCGCACATCCTGGAATTCATCCGCTGATTCCAGGCACGCCCCAATCCCTCCTTCTCGAACCTCCAGGAGTCTTCCATGAGCCGTGATGTCTTCGTCGCCGGGGTCGGCATGATCGCCTTCACCAAACCGGGCGCCAACGAGCCTTATCCGCAGATGGCGGCCAAGGCCACGCGCGCCGCGCTGGCCGACGCCGGCATCGGCTACGAGCGCGTGCAACAGGCCTACGTGGGCTACGTGTACGGCGACTCGACCGCCGGCCAACGCGCGGTCTACGAGGTCGGCATGACCGGCATTCCGATCGTCAACGTCAACAACAACTGCTCGACCGGGTCGACCGCACTCTTCCTGGCCCGCCAGGCGGTGGCCAGCGGCGCCGCCGAGTGCGTGCTGGCGCTCGGCTTCGAGCACATGAGCCCGGGCGCGCTCGGCGCCGTCTTCGAGGACCGCCCCAGCCCGTTCGACCGCTTCGACGAAGCGACCCGGGAACTGGTCGACCAGAGCGAGGTCCCGCTGGCGCTGCGCTACTTCGGGGGCGCGGGCCTGGCGCACATGCGCCAGTACGGCACGCAGTTGTCGACCTTCGCCAAGATCCGCGCCAAGGCCAGCCGCCACGCCGAGAACAACCCGCTGGCGTTGTTCCGCAAGGTCGTGACCGAAGAAGAGGTGATGAACGCACCGGTGATGTGGCCCGGCGTGATGACCCGGCTGATGGCATGCCCGCCGACCTGCGGTGCGGCTGCCGCCATCGTCTGCTCGCAGGAATTCGCGCAGCGCCATGGCCTGGACCGCGGCGTGCGCATCCGCGCCCAGGCCATGACCACCGATCGCCCCGTCACCTTCGAGGCCCGCGACATGCGCGAGGTCGTCGGCTTCAGCATGGCCAGGGAGGCGGCGCAGCAGGTCTACGAAGCGGCCGGCATCGGGCCACAAGATCTGGACGTCGTCGAACTGCACGACTGCTTCGCCCACAACGAGCTGCTCAGCTACGAGGCGCTGGGCCTGTGCCCGGTGGGCGGCGCCGAGCAGTTCGTCTGCGACGGCGACAACAGCTATGGCGGTCGCGTCGTCACCAATCCGTCTGGCGGCCTGCTGAGCAAGGGCCATCCGCTGGGCGCAACCGGTCTGGCGCAATGCACCGAGCTGGTCCAGCAACTGCGCGGCACGGCCGGGAAGCGCCAGGTCCATGGCGCGCGCCTGGCGCTGCAGCACAACCTGGGCCTGGGTGGCGCGTGCGTCGTGACGCTTTACGAACGAGTCTGAGACGAGAAGGAGTCCTTCGACATGATCGACAAGAAATGGATCGGCCACGAACTGCCTGCCGCGGAGTTGCCGATCGAGCGCAGCCGCCTGCAGTTCTTTGCCAGGGCCATCGGCGAAACCGACCCGGTCTACACCGACGTGGAGGCCGCGCGTGCCGCCGGCTACGCCGACCTGCCCGCCCCGCCGACCTTCCTGTTCGCGGCCGAACTGGACTCGGGTGCGGCCTTCGGCCTGCTCGAGGATCTCGAGGTTCCGATCGCCAAGCTGCTGCACGGCGAGCAGAGCTTCAGCTACCACCGCCCGGCCTGCGTGGGCGACAGGGTGACCGTGCGCTCGACCGTCACCGACATCTACGACAAGAAGGACGGTGCCCTGGAATTCGTCGTCAAGACATCGCGCGCCACCAACCAGCGCCAGGAGCTGGTCGCCGAACTGCGTACCACCCTGGTCTGCCGCCATTGACTGGAAGCACCACCGCCATGAGTCCCCTCCGTTTCGAATCCGTGCGTGTCGGCGATGAACTGCCCGCGCTGCAAATGCCGCCGGTCGATCGCACCACGCTGGCCCTGTTCGCGGGCGCCTCGGGCGACCACAACCAGATCCACATCGACACCGACGCGGCACGCCGCGCGGGCATGCCCGATGTCTTCGCCCAGGGCATGCTGGGCATGGCCTGGCTCGGCCGCGTCGTCACCGGCTGGGCGCCGCAAAGCCGGCTGCGCCGCTTCGATGCGCGCTTCCAGGGCATCACCCACCTGGGCAACGCCATTCGCTGCAGCGGGCGCGTGGTCGAGAGGCTCGAACACGAAGGCGAGACCTGCGTGCGCATCGAGCTGCAAAGCGCCAATCAATTCGGACAGACCAAGATCGTCGGCGAAGCCCTCGTCGCCCTGCCCTGAGCCTCACAAGGAAAGACAGACATGAATCAAAAGCTCGATGGCAAGGTTGCCCTCATCACCGGCTCGGGCCGCGGCATCGGACGCGCCATCGCCCTGAAGCTGGCCAGCGAAGGAGCGCGCATCGTCGTCAACGATCTCGACGCCGAGCCGGCACAGGAAACCGTTCGAGCCATTCGCGAGGCCGGTGGCCAGGCCGTGGCCTGCGTGGGCAGCGTCACCGCGACGGACTTCGCGGAGCGCTTCGTCGGCACGGCGGTCAATGAGTTCAAAGGCCTGGACATCGTCGTCAACAACGCCGGCTATACCTGGGACAACGTGATCCAGAAGATGACGGACGAGCAGTGGTACGCGATGCTGGACTGCCACCTGACGGCGCCCTTCCGTATCCTGCGCGCCGCGCAGCCGGTGATCCGCGCGCTGAGCAAGGCCGATACCGAGGCCGGTCGGCGCGTCGTGCGCAAGGTCGTCAACATCTCCTCGGTGGCGGGGTTGTTCGGCAATGCCGGCCAGAGCAACTACTCGGCGGCCAAGGCCGGCATCGTCGGCATCACGCAGACGCTGGCCAAGGAATGGGGTCGCATGAACGTGACGGTCAACTGCGTGGCCTATGGCTTCATCAAGACGCGGCTGACCGTCAGCGCCGCGGGCGAGTCGACGGCCAACATCGATGGGCGCGAGATCAAGGTCGGCGTCAATCCGGATCTGTTGACCGCCTTGGAGCGCAGCATCCCGCTGGGCCGCGGCGGCACGCCCGAGGAAGCGGCCGGCGCGGTCTACCTGCTGTGCATCCCCGAGTCCGACTACGTGAGCGGCCAGACGCTGATGTGCAGCGGCGGCCTGACCGGGATCTGAACATGCGCCTGCCGCAACTGCATCGCCATCCCTGGATGGACGAGGCCATCGAGGCCTTCCGCGAACAGGCGCGTCGCTACATCGCGGGCGAACTCGTGCCGCACCTCGAGGAATGGCGTCGTCAGGGATACGTCCCGCGCGAGGTCTGGCGGCCCTTCGGCGAGCTGGGCTTCCTGTTGCCGGAACTCGACGAGTGCCATGGTGGCGCCGGTGCCTCGCTGGCCTACCAGTTGGTAGTGCAGGACGAACTGGCCAAGGCCGAGGTTCCGGCCAACACAGCGGTGCACACCATCGCCTCGCACTACATCCTCGACTACGGCACTGAAGAACAAAAAAAGCGCTGGCTACCAAGGCTTGTCAGCGGTGAGTTGCTGGCGGGCATCGCACTGACGGAGCCGGGCTGCGGCTCTGACCTGAAAGCACTGCGCACCCGCGCCCGCCGCGACGGCGACGAGTACGT
>FTIP01001568.1_pt2 | contig 12261 bp, 11 predicted proteins | sample 1658301 | NCBI WGS metagenome assembly FTIP01 (sample SAMEA3914813, study PRJEB12502) | metagenome | biome: forest; material: soil | place: Canada | collected 2011-07-07 | depth 0.3 m
GTTGGGCTCGCAGCCGATGGCCGCGTAGCTGCGGATGCGGGCGCGCGGCTTCAGGCCCAGGGCCGCGCCGGCTTCCTGGCTGCCGACGAGCACGCCCGATGCGCCGTCCACGATGCCGCTGGAGTTGGCGGGCGTGTGCACATGGTCGATCTCGAAGACCTCGGGATAGCGCTGCAGGGCGACGGCGTCGTAGCCGCCGAACTGGCCCATCTTGGCGAATGCCGGCTCCAGCCTGGCCAGGTCTTCCAGGGTGACGTTCGCGCGGATGTGCTCGTCGCGGGACAGCAGCGGGCGGCCCAACTCGTCCTTGACGGTGATGACCGACCGCGAGAATCGACCTTCGTCCCACGCGCGCGCCGCGCGCCGCTGGCTCTCGACGGCAAACGAGTCCACGTCGCGGCGGCTGAAGCCGGAGCGCGTGGCGATCAGGTCGGCGGCAACGCCCACCGGGTTGAAGTACAGGTCATGCACCAGGGCCGGATCGAGCGCGTAGGCGCCCCCCTGCGAGCCGATGGGAATGCGCGACATGGACTCGACGCCGCCCGCGATCACGAGTTGCAGCTGGCCGGCCATCACCTGGGCGGCGGCCATGTTGACGGCGTCCAGGCTGGACGAACAATAGCGGTCGATCTGGATGCCCGGCACGCTCTCGCCCAGGCCGAGGAGGGCGGCTGGCCGCGCGATGTCCGCGCCTTGCTCGCCCACCGGGTTGACGCAACCCAGGATGACTTCCTCGACCAGCGCCGGATCGAACTGGCTGCGCTCGCGCAGCGAACGCAGCACCTGGGCGGCCATCTCGACCGGCGGCACCATGTGCAGGCCGCCGTTGCTGCGGCCCTTGCCGCGCGGCGTGCGCACATGATCGAACACGTAGGCGATGGACATCGAAATTGTCTCCTGCATGGGAATGGGTGGACGCTTCATGCGCCGCCTGGTGGGGCATGGTGCATCGTCTTGTGCTTAATACTATCAATCATTAAGATGATTGTGAAGCCTGGGAACCCTACATTTCCCCCTTGCCCGCGGCGCCCGCACGGTGCAGACTGGCAACAGATCGAATTCAGGTTCCTATTTAGCACACATGACCGAGACAAGCCGCGCCATGGACTACAGCACCATCCTCTACGAGACGACGCCCGATCGCGTGGCCACGATCACCATCAACCGGCCCGAGGCGCTGAACACCTTCACGCCGCAGATGCGCCGCGAGTTCGAGCATGCGTGGGGGCGCATCGCCGCCGACAACGCCGTCCATGCCGTCGTGCTGCGCGCGGCACCCGGCAAGGCCTTCTCGATCGGAGCCGACGTGCGCGGCGGCCACACGCCCGAGGACTTCATGCTGGCCAGCAACACCTTCCACGTGAGCGACCCCGGCGAGAGCTTCGGGCCGAAGATGCGCAAGCTGTGGAAGCCGGTGATCACCGCGGTGCACGGATGGTGTTGCGCCGGCGCGTTCTACTGGCTCAACGAGAGCGACATCATCATCTGCAGCGAAGACGCGCAGTTCTTCGACCCGCACGTGGACTACGGCCTGGTCTGCGCCGTCGAGCCCGTCGGCCTGCGTCATCGGCTGCCGCTCGGCGACGTGCTGCGCCTGGCCTTGCTGGGCAACGACGAACGGCTTTGCGCGCAGACCGCGCTGCGCATCGGCCTCGTCAGCGAAGTCGTGGCGCCGGATCGGCTGTGGTCGCGGGCGCACGAGCTGGCCGCGAAGATCGCCGCCAAGCCGCCCACCGCCGTCCAGGGCACCGTGCGCGCCATCTGGGAATCGATGGAGCTGCCGCGTACGGCCGCCATCGTCGGGGCGCTGCGATACCCCCAACTGGGCAATCCCGTCGCCGCCACGGAAGTGGACGCACAGGCCATGCGCGCCAAGGGCAAGACCTTCGAGACGCGCTGAGGCGCGCCCCGGAAGGCCGGGCGCGGGTTTGTCCGATGCGGCCTTCGTTTGTGCGCGCCCCGGGTGTGGAACTAGAATAGAGGTATCTGATTTAAGACACCGGAAGAGGCAGCCAGCGAGCGCCCTCGGTCAAAGGAGACAGCCATGAGTGAACCCGCTGCGCCGATCGCCGGCAAGCACTTCCGCGGCGCGCTCGGCGCCTTCGCCACCGGCGTGACGATCGTGACCTCGCGGGACGCCGAAGGCAAGGACGTGGGCCTGACCGCCAACAGCTTCAACTCGGTGTCGCTCGATCCGCCGATGGTGCTCTGGAGCCTGGCCAAGACCTCCGCCAGCCTGCCGGCCTTCATGACCAACGATCACTTCGCGGTGCACGTGCTGGCCGCGGACCAGCAGGCCTTGTCGGACAAGTTCTCCCGGCGCGGCATCGACAAGTTCGCCGAGCTGCCGGTCACGCGTGGCGTCGGCGACGTGCCCTTGCTGGACGGCTGCTCGGCGCGTTTCCAGTGCAGGACGGCCTACCGCTACGAAGGCGGCGACCACATGATCTTCGTCGGCGAGGTGCACGAGTTCGACCACCTCGACCACGCGCCGCTCGTCTTCCACGCGGGCAAGTACGGCAAGGTCCTGCCGCGGATCGCGGCCAAGCCGGGTGCCGCCGAAGAGGTGGAAAGCAGCTTCAGGAAGGACTTCCTCGGCTACCTGCTGGGCCTGGCGTCCGTGCAGCTGCACAGGCCGGTGAAGGCGCGCTGCGCGGAGCTGGGGGTGTCCGAGACGGTGTACTACGTGCTGACCATCCTGATGGCCCAGCCGGACCTGACCCTGGAGCAGGTCAACACGCTCATGAGCTACACCGGGTCGGGATTGAGCCCGCAGCTGCAGGCGGAGATGGTGCGCTCGGGCTGGGTGGAGGTCGGCGGCGCCGGTGGCGAGAAGCGTCTGCACCTGACCGCTGCGGGGCGGCTGCTGGCGATCCAGATCTTCGCCGCGGCCAAGGCCGCCGAGAGTGCGGCCTCGCGCGTCCTCGATTTCGAGGAAGCCAGCCTCCTCAAGCAACTGTTGAAGCGGGTGATCCGCGCGACGCTCGATCCCGCCGCGGCCGAGTTTCATCCGCAAGGCTGATGGCCATTCATGGCCACGGCGGACTGCCATCCAGGCTTGTCCTGAAGCTCCAACCCTGACGAGAGGATCCTTGCCCGGATCAGGCGTTCCAACGGACGATCTTCAACGCCTCCGCCGCGTTGTCCAGCACGAACTGGTCGAACATCGCTCCCATCTCCGCGGACATCTGGCCCTCGGTCGCCGCCGCCACCTTGTATTCGAGGATGCAGGCGCCCTTGTAGAGCGCCAACACCAGGTAGTAGTCCAGGCGGCTGACGTCACGTCCGGTGCCGCGCGCATAGTGTTCGGCAAGGCGCTGGCGGGTCGGGAACCTGGCGGCGTCGAAGTAGGTGGAACGCGGAATGACCTCGGGCTCGCGCTCGTCGCGAAAGCCGCAGAAGTACCAGCCGAGGTCGAGCAGCGGGTCGCCGACGGTGGCGAGTTCCCAGTCGATCATCGCCGCGAGGCGAGGGGGCTTGTCGTGGCTGAACATGACGTTGGGGAAGCCGTAGTCGCCGTGGATCAGGCCCGGGCGGCCGCCGCTCGGGATGTTCGAATTCAACCAGCGGGCAACTTCGGCCAGCCCCGGAATCTCCCGGCCGGGATAGTTCCTGTAGGTCTTGGGGTAGCCGGCCAGCTGCGAGCCCCAGCGCTCGACCTGCCGCTGCAGGAACCCCTCCGGCTTGCCGAACGTGGCGAGGCCGATGGCCTCATGGTCGACATTGGCCAGGTGGATCAGGCCGTCGACCATCGCATAGGCCAGCTCCGGGAGCAAGCCGGGGTCGTCGAAGCGCGGGTCGAAGCGGCACATGCGCTGGTTGAGCTCGGGCGCCCACCCGTTCACGCGCTCCATGATGTAGAAGCTGCTGCCGATCACCGACGCATCGAAGCATTTGCCGTAGACGCGCGGGTGCGGCACCGACGTCGCTGCCAGCGCGCTCAGCAACGTGGCTTCGCGTTCGATGGCCTTGGCGCTGCCCGGAGGCGGATCGGAAGGCGGACGTCGCATGACCAGCGTCAGCGGACCATCGCGGTCGAGCGCGATGATGACGTTGGACGTGCCACCGCTGATCAGCCTGGCTTGCAGCGGGCCCTGGCCGAGTTCGGGGATGTTGACGTCGAGCCAGGGTTGCAGGCGATCGGCCTGGACCAGGCTGGCGAGGTCCAGCGAAGCATGGGAAGTTGTCATGACGATGGTCGGCGAGGCCGCATGGAGTCGAACGGCGTGTCATGGCCTCAGCCGAGGACGTGCGCGTAGCGTTTGCGGGCGGCTTCCACCTTGGGCGGGATGTGCTCGGTCGGGAACAGGCCCGGCGCGGCCTTGAACTGGCGCAGCAGCAGCTTCGCCACGGTGGCACGGTGCACCTCCGTCGGGCCGTCGGCCAGCGCGATGGCGGGGACGTTCATCCACATGGTGGCCAAAGGCGTCTCGAGCGTGGTGCCGAGCGATCCGTGCACGTGCAGGGAGCGTTGCACGATGTCGTGATAGACCTTGGCCATGGCCACCTTGACCATGGAAATGCTGGCGCGGGCGACCTTGGGGTTGCCGTGGCTCTGGTCGATCAGCCAGGCGGTGTGAAGCACCAGCAGGCGGAACTGTTCCAGTTCGATCTGGCTGTCGGCGATCATCTGCTGGACCGCCTGCTTGTCGGCCAGGAGGGAGCCCTGCGTGCGACGGCTGAGGGCGCGTTCGCACATCATCTCCAGGGCGCGGCGGCATTGGCCGACGGTGCGCATCGCATGGTGGACACGGCCGCCGCCGAGGCGCGCCTGGGCCACCGCGAAGCCGCCGCCTTCCGCGCCGAGCATGTGGTCGAGCGGTACCCGGACCTGGTCGTAGTGCAGGTAGCCTTCGGTGGCCTCGTCCAGTTCCGGGCGCTCCAGCATGTAGGGCGCGTTGCGGATGAACCTCAGCCCGGGCGTTCCCCTGGGCACGATGAACATCGAGGCGCGGGTGAGCAGCGGCGCGCCCGGATCGGTGACGGCCATCACCAGGATGAATTCGGCGTTGCGGGCATTCGAGGAGAACCACTTTTCGCCGTCGATGACCCAGTGGTCGCCGTCGCGGCGAGCCGCGCAGGTGAACTCGCCGGGGTCCGCGCCCGCCTGCGGTTCGGTCATCGAGTAGCACGACACGATGTCGCCGGCCAGCAGCGGCTGGAGGTACCTGGCCTTCTGCTCAGGCGTGCCGAACATGGCCAGGATCTCGGCGTTGCCGGTGTCGGGTGCCGCGGTGCCGAAGACCGTGGGCGCCCAGGTCGAACGGCCGATGATCTCGTTCATCAGGCCCAGCTTGACCTGGCCGTAGCCCTGGCCGCCCAGTTCGGCGCCGAGGTGGCAGGCCCACAGGCCCTGGGCCTTCACCTGCTCCTGGAGTGGCTTGAGGATGGCGCGCGAGGCCGGGTGCTGCGTGTCATAGACGTGCCGGATGCTGGGGAAAAGCACGTCGAGCGCGTCGACCTCCTCGCGCACGAAGCGATCCATCCAGTCGAGCTTCTTCTGGAACTCGGGTTCGGTCGAAAAATCCCACATCGCACGGTCTCCGTAGATTTGAAAGTTCCGGCCTCGACTGCGCGGGCCGCGCACGATGCCGGCCGGGCTCTTCAGCGTCCCTTGAACTCCGCAGCGCGCTTTTCCATGAAGGCGCGCACGGCCTCCTTGTGATCCTCGGTCTGCGCGGTGCGCACCATCGCCGCGGCCTCGAGATCGAGCACCTGGGCCACGCTGGCGCCATCCGCCGCGGCGTTCAGGGCCCGCTTCATGTGTCCGAAGGCGATGCTGGGCCCGGCAGCGAGCTCCCGGGCGACGACCCATGCGCGCTCGTCCAGCGCGTCGTCGTCCACCAGTTCGGTCACGAGCCCCAGCTTCAAGGCCTCTTCGCCATCGACCCGGCGCGAGCGCAGCATCAGGTCGCGGGCCGTAGACGTGCCGGCGAGGCGGGTGAGGAAGTAAGCGCCGCCGAAATCGCCCGAGAAGCCCAGCGACTTGAACGCGGTCTCGAGCTTGAGCGTGCGCGAGGCAATGCGAAGATCGGCCGCGAGCCCCAGGCCCACGCCGGCGCCCATCATCGCGCCGCGCAAGGCGCTGACAGTGGGCTTGGCCATCGTATGCAGCAGTTCGGCGCTGGCCATCTGCTGGCGCAGGCGGGCGACGCGGTCTTCCTGCGTCATCTGCGCGGCCTCCTCGCGCGAGATGCCGCCGGCCTTCATGTCGCCTCCGGCGCAGAATCCGCGGCCCGCGCCGCGCAGCAGCAAGGCGCGCACCGTGCAGTCGCCGGCCAGCGTGCGCAGCGTGGCTTCCAGTGCGTCCATGACCGGCCCCGACAGGGCGTTGAGGCGATCCGGGCGGTTCAGCGTGACGATGGCCAAGCCGTCCTCACGAGTGCACAGCACCGGATCGTCGCTTGCCGGCGTTGCGGCATTCTCGGAACCATTCGTCTCGGTCATCGATCAGCGTCCGGTCGGGATTTGGTTGAAGGGAAGATCCTTGTCCACGCGCAGGTCAGGCGGCAGTTCGAGCGCACGTTCGGCCAGTTGATTGCGCAGGATCTCGTCGGCGCCGCCCGCGATGCGCATCGCTGCGCCCCAGCAGTAGCCGTGCTGCAGGCGATCGACGGTACGCTGGCTTTGCGCGTCGGGATAGACGCCGGCCAACCCCATCAGGTCGATGGCCTGGGCAGACAGGTCCTGCAGCAGCTTGCCGTAGACGAGCTTGGTCAGCGCGACGTCGGCACCCGGCGTCTGGCCGCGGGACAGGCGCGTCAGCAGCCGATTGCGATAGGCGTTGAGGCCCATCTCCTGGGCGATCATGCGGGCCAACGGCATGCTCAGCGTGTCGGCGTCGACGCCCCCCACCGCGGCGGCCAGCACGTCGCGCGTGTCCGGCAAATGACCGGGTTCGCCGACGGCCGTGGCACGTTCATTCATCAGCGTGGTCATCGCGACCTTCCAGCCGGCCCCGACAGCGCCGATGCGCTGGTGGTCGGGAATACGGACTTCGGTCAGGAAGACCTCGTTGAATTCCGACTCGCCCGAGATCTGGCGGATCGGCCGCACCTCGACCCCGGGACTCTTCATGTCGACCACGAAATAGCTGATGCCCTTGTGCTTGGCCACGCTGGAGTCGGTGCGTGCGATCAACACGCCCCAGTCCGCGACCTGGGCCCAGGAGTTCCAGACCTTCTGACCGGTGACGACCCAGTCGTCGCCATCGCGAACGGCGCGCGTGCGGATGCCGGCCAGGTCGGAGCCGGCGGCCGGTTCCGAGAACAACTGGCACCACTGCAATTCGCCTTCGATCGTGGGACGGACGAAGCGCTGCTGCACCTCGGGCGTTGCATGCGCCACGAGGGTCGGAATGACCAGGTTGACGCCGATCGAGGTGAAGATGCCCGTGGGCAGTTCGTGGCGGGCCTCCTCCTGAAGGAAGATCACTTCCTGCATCGACGTGGCCGCCACGCCGCCCAGCTCGCGCGGCAGGCAGATGCCGCCATAGCCGGCCGCGGCCTTGTGTCTTTGCCAGGCGCGTCCGCGGCGCGCCAGCTCGTCCAGCGTCAGCGCGGAGCGATCGATGACGAATGGCGCGGCGTTGGCGGCGAGCCAGTCGTGCACTTCGGTGCGGAATGCGGCTTCGGCCGGCGTGTCGTTGAAGTCCATGGGGATCGGGATCAGTGGGCGATTGAACGGTGTGCGGCGAGCAGCCGGCGGCTCCAGGCGGCCGCACCGCCGAGGGAGACGGCCAGCAGGCGCGCGCGGCGCAGGTACAGGTGGCAGTCCGCCTCCCACGTGTAGCCGATGCCGCCATGAAGGTGCAGACCTTCTTCGGCGGCGAAGACCAGGGCTTCGGTGGCCGACAGGCGAGCCGCCGCCGCGGCCTGCGGGAGAGCCGACTCGTCGTTGACCAGGGCCCAGGCGCCGTAATAGGCGTTGGAGCGGGCCAGTTCGTTCTTGACCAGAATGTCGGCCAGGCGATGCTTCACCGCCTGGTTGCCCGCGAGTGGGCGCCCGAACGCGTAGCGTTGAAGCGTGTATTCGCGCGCCAGGCTCAGCGCGCTTTCGGCCGTGCCGACCTGCTCGAACGCGGTGTAGATTGCCGCACGATCACGGATCTTCTCGAGCAGGCTGGCCGCCTCGGCGCCGCGCAGCAGGACCTCGGCGGCAGCGGACGCCAGCGTGAGGCGACCGTGCGGCCGGAGATCGTCGAAGCCGGCCAGCGCCTGGCGACCCACGCCGGCGGCGTCGGCGGCGACTGCAAGCACCACGAGCGTCCCGTCCGGCTCGCGAGCGATCGTCAAGAGGGCGGTGGCTTCCATCAGGTCGGGGACGCGTTCGCAAACGCCGCTGACGACCCCGTCCGACCATTGCGGTAGTCCCTGGCCCGCGGCTATGGCCTGTTCCAGGCCGTTGGTCAGCGTGACGATGGCCGTGCCGGCGGCGATCGCGCCCAGCAGGCCGTCGCGACCTGGCGCGGCGGGGCAGCGCTGGAGCAGCTCCGCGGCGACGCAGACCGTGCTGAAGAACGGCACCGGCGTCAGTGCGCGGCCCAGTTCCTCGGCGAGCACGCAGAGTTCGAGGCCGCCGAGGCCGAGGCCGCCGTGGTCTTCGTCGATGGCGGCACCCAGCCATCCCATCTCTGCGAGTGCTTGCCAGAGCGTCGCCGTCGCCGTGGTCTTGCTGTCCAGCCATTTGCGAACGTTCTCCTTGCTGCTGGCTTCGCCGAGATAACGGCGCGCCTGGTCACGGAGCATGTTCTGTTCGTCGGAAAAGTCGAAGTTCACGGATGCAATCCTGTCGATGTCTTGTGGCATGGCGTCGCGGGCTGGCATGCGACGTCCCAGGCAATGATTTGTATAATGAGGTATCTCAATAAAATTCGCAAGTTGGGGCTAGCCCCTGCAGACATCGATGTCGCTCACGGGCGACTCGGGCGGCGTCTGTCGCCACGGATGAGCAAACCTAAAGAGTTATCTCAAGATCGGGTTGTGCCGCATGGGCGTGCGGCTGCGCATCTGGTGTAATTCCCCCATGGGACCGTCCCGCAAGAGAAGCCATGAAAACTGTTGAGAGCGCGACCCGTCGTCGCAGGAGCCCTGGAGATGCCGCTGCGGCCAAGGCCGTTGCACGCCGACCCGTCGACAAGGCGGCTGACGGCAAGACGAAGGCGGCCAAGACCGCCAAGACGCGGCCTCCGCGCAAGAAGGCCGCTGACAAGGCCGTGCACCCGGTGGCCGCGGCGCCTGCGCTTCCCGTTCGTGCGGTCGATGGGCGCGCCGGGGTCTCGCTGGTGCAGCAGGCGGTCGACGCGCTGCGCCGGGCGGTGCTCGACGCGCCCGGCCCTGCTGTCTTCCTGGGCTCCGAAGAGCAATTGATCGCGGCCCTGGGTGTGAGCCGACCCACGTTTCGCCAGGCGGCCAAGTTGCTGCGGCACGAGAACCTGCTGACGATCAAGCGCGGCATGGGCGGCGGGTTCTTCACCCGCTCGCCATCGGCCGACGCGGTTTCCCGGATGGCCGCCATCTTCCTGAACGCCCAGGGCACGGGGATGCGGCAGATCAACGACGTGGTCGGCCCCTTGCAGGCGGAAGCCGCTCGATTGATCGCCACCAATCCCGATCGGGCCGTGCGCTCGCGCCTGGCCGAATTCATCGCCGAACAGGGCAACGACGACCCCCTGGCCGTCGGCGCGTCGCGTCGCGTGCGCAGCATGCTGGGGTTCGAGCGCCTGCTCGCGGAGATATCGGGCAACCCCGCCATTGCCCTGGTGATCAACGTCATGCTGGACCTCGTGCGCGACGCGCGCAGGGTCCAGCCCCTGCAACGGCCGGATCTCATCGTGTCGTATGGCCAATTCCAGAGCCGGCTGGCCCAGGCCGTCCTCGAAGGGGACGCCGAAATGGCCGTGCTGATCTGCAACCGGCATGCCGAGGAAGTTCGGCGCTGGATGCCTGAAGGAAAGCTCGAACTGTCGATGGTCGAGCGAACTGGCGCGTGACGGTGTCGACCTCCAGACGCAAGTCGATGCCCAAGCCGGTCGTTCGCGGCGGCACGGCAGCCGAAGGCTCCTCGCTTGTTTCGCAGGCCGTCGACGCCTTGCGCAAGGTCGTGCTCGATGCGCCTGGACCCGGCACGTTCCTCGGTTCGGAAGGCGACCTGATGGCGGCTCTCGAGATCAGCCGGCCGACGTTTCGTCAGGCTGCCAAGCTGCTGCTCCACGAGAATCTGCTGACGATCAAGCGCGGCGTCGGCGGCGGATTCTTCACGCAGGCCCCTTCGGGCGAGGCCGTCTCCCGGGCAGCCGCGCTGTACCTGAATCTTCATCAGACGACGCTGCGCCAGATCAGCGACGTCGCGATGCCCTTGCAGACCGAAGCGGCTCGCCTGCTGGCCAATCATCCTGATCCCGCCCACCGCGCAAGACTGCGTGCCTTCGTCGCTCGGTTTGACGCGGGCGATCCGACGGACGCGGAACGCAACCCGTTTCGCCGCATGCTTGCGTTCGAGCAATTGCTGGGCGAACTGGCGGGCAGTCCGGCCATCTGGCTCGTGATGAAGGTGATGCGTGACCTGGTTCGCGACCCGAGGCACGCCCATTTCAAATTGACCGCTGAGCGCGCCAAGGCCTATGAAGAGTTCCAGCGCCGCCTGTCCGACGCCGTCCTCGATGGCGACGCGGAGATGACCGTGCTGATCTCCAAGAGGCATTCCGCCCTGGTCCATGGCTGGCTAGACGAGGTCGCCGCAACCCCGGCGACCGCGGGCTGAGCGTCAATCCTGAAGCAGTCCGCCGAGGCGTTCGGTCGCATCGACGAACTCCCCCAGCATGTCCTCGATCACCTGGCGGCAGGTCGTCTCGTGCTTCATGTCGCCGACGATCTGGCCGACCGGGTAGGTCAGGAAGCGCGGATCCCGGGCACGCTCGAAGCGCATCTTGGCCTCGGCCACCAGCAGCGTCTGCAAGGGCATCGGCAGCGTCTTCGGGGCGCCGGGCCTGGCCCAGGCCTCGGTGAATTCGCTCTTCAAGGCGCGACACGGCTTGCCCGAGAGCGCACGGGTCTGGATCGCATCCTCGGACTGTGCCGCATGAAGGCGTGACTTCATTTCAGGCAGGAGCTCGCTCTGCGCGGTGCCCAGCCAGACGGAGCCGCACCAGACGCCCTCGGCGCCGAGGGCCAGCGCCGCGGCCATCTGGCGGCCGCGCCCGACGCCGCCGGCAGCCAGTACCGGCAACGGAGCGACGGCGTCCACGACTTGCGGCCACAGCACCAGGGAACTCACCGTGCCGGTATGTCCGCCGGCCTCCGCCCCTTGGGCGATCAACAGGTCGATGCCGGCTTCCTTCTGGTGGACGGCATGCTCCACCTTGCCGACGAGGGCGCCGACCTTCACGCCGCGCTCATGGATGAGGTCGATCATGTGCTTGGGAGCGATGCCGAGCGCGCTGACGATCAACTTCACCGGAAATGACAAGGCGACGTCGACGAGGCCCTCGGCGTCGTCGGGCGTCATGTTGATCTTCCGGTTGTAGCCATCCAGGAGAGACTGCCTCAGATCCGCGGGCAGTGCAGGAACACCGGCGTCGTCCATCATCTGCTTGACGAAGTCGCGTTGCGCCTGCGGCAGCAGGTCGTCGATCGACATGCGATGCTGCGGCGCCACCTTCTCGTAGCGGTTGGGCATCAGCAGGTCCACGCCGTACGGTTTGCCGCCGACGTGGGCGTCGATCCAGCGCAGCTCCTCCTCGAGCTGCTCCTTCGTGAAGCCCGACGCGCCCAGCACGCCCATGCCGCCGGCGCGGGAGACCTCGACCACGACGTCTCGGCAGTGCGAGAACGCGAAGATCGGCAGTTCGAGGCCGAACATCGCGCAGGCCTTGGTCTTCATGCGGCTTCAACCGACCTTGGGATAGCCGCCACCGCCGTGTGCGGCGTCGACGGCGGTTCGATCCAGCATGCCGGCGCCGGTGCGCGGCAGGCTGTCGACGAAGGTCACATGCTTCGGCTTCTTGTACGAGGCGATGCGCTCACGGCAATGCTCGATCAGGCTCTCCGCCGTGGGCTGCTTGCCGGCGCGGGCGACGACGACCGCCTTCACGTTCTGCTGCCAGGTCGGATCGGGCACGCCGATCACGCAGACGTCCTGGACATCCGGATGGCTGCGCAGGCAGGACTCGACCTCGGCCGGGTAGATGTTCTCGACACCCGACTTGATCATGGTGGTCTTCGGGCCGACGAAGACCAGCGAGCCGTCCTCCTTGCGCAGCCC
>FTIP01000522.1_pt5 | contig 12201 bp, 9 predicted proteins | sample 1658301 | NCBI WGS metagenome assembly FTIP01 (sample SAMEA3914813, study PRJEB12502) | metagenome | biome: forest; material: soil | place: Canada | collected 2011-07-07 | depth 0.3 m
GGCCGAAGCCGGCGGCGACCCAGGATTCGCGTCCGGGAAAGATCGGCCGCCAGGCGTGCACGGCCGAGACGAGAATGGAGACCGCGATCGCGACCTCGATGGGCGCCTGCGGCAAGCGCAGCCAGCCTTGTGCGCCGGCGACCAGCGTGATCGTGTGGCCGATGGTGAACGCGCTGACGATGACAGCGAGGCGCTTCAGCGCGCGCCGCATGCCGTCGGCATGCGCCCAGCGCCCGCCCGAAGCGATCAGCGGCGCGGGCAGCAGCAGCGCGAGCAGGAACATCAGGTGATCGGTGCCTTCGGCGATGTGATCCATGCCGAGTCGCAGGGCGGCCTTGAATCCGGCCCAGGCGCTCCCGGCGGGGCGGTTGATCACGACTGCCTTGACGACCCAGCGGATGCGGCCGACCAGCTCCGGCGCGTTCGCCAGCACGCCGTTGTTCCAGTCGCTGCGCACCGAGACCAACGCCTCGTGCGTCAGCACCTCGTGCGTGATCACGTCGTAGTTCAGCGTGAAGCGACCGGCAGGCATGCCGGCTGGCGGGCTCAGCCGCAAGCGGGCGACGACATCGAGCGGTGACTGCGAGGTGTCGAGCGACACCTCTTCGAGCGTGACGGCCCAGGGGCGGCCGTCAAGGGCGACCGGATGGACGTGACGCACGATGTAGCGCCCGAGTTCGGCGCCGTAGGTCGGAATCACTCGAGCGGGCGCGCTGGTGAACGGGATCGGCCCGAGGTGCCCGGCGAGTGCGGCCGGATCCTCCTTGTCGTGCGTGAAGCCGATCTCGAGGTCGGCGAGCGGCAGGCGCAGCTCGGCCTGGACCGCCTGCGCCTCGAAATCGAGCAGCACCGCCGAGCCGGGCAACGGGTGCGCCGAGGCGACGAGGACGTTGCCGCCCAGCAGCAGCACCGTCGACAGTGCCGCGAGACGGCGAAGTGCGCCGCGCAGAGCCCGGCCGGCGTGCATCAGAAGTCTCCGCCGTAGTCGGCCGTCTTGTCGCGCCACAGGCTGTGATAGTGGACGTAGGACGTGTAGGCGACGCCTTGCTGGATGACCATCTCGATCCACACGCGCGGGCCGTCGATGCGGATGTACGAATGCTGCGCGGTGAGCGGCGAGCTCAGCGAGTTCGGATAGGCGCTGAAGTCGCAGGTGCCGCCCTGGCCCGGCGAGAGGCCCACGTAGGTGGAGGCCAGTGCCGTATCGCTTTCGTAGACCGCCAGCAGCGTGGTCGAGATGTCGCTCGCCTGCGTGTTGACCCAGGCCTCGATCGCGGCCTTGACATAGGCTTTCTCGGCGGTGCTCAGCGAGCCGTACAGCACGCCGCGGCCGGAGGTCGGGTACGACAGCGTCTTGTAGTTGGTGTCGCCGCCGCTGGCCACGCCCATCACCACGTCCGTGAACGTGCCGCTGAGCGTCGCCGATGTCGAGATCGACGTGTCGGCCTGGATCGCCGTCGCGAGGTTGTACATCGCCAGGCGTTGCGCCTCGAGCGGCGCGTGCTGCGTGCCGCTGGTGGAGGCGGTGCCGTTGACGATCACGGTCGTGCCGTTGACGACCCAGTTCGGCGGTTCGACGCCGATGAACATCGGTGTCGCGCTGACGTAGGTGCCGTTGTAGGTGATGTTGTAGGCCAGGTGGTGACCGGTGAGCTGCAACATCCATGTCCCCGTCGTCGAAGGCGTGCCGATGAACGCGATCGAGTACAGGGTGGAGCCCCAGGGCGAGTTCGTCGTGGTCGACGCGATGACGTCGTCGGCGAGGCGAATCTCGGACATCATCGTCACGCCAGTCGAGCTGAGCGCCGCGGAGATGAGCGTGGAGGCCGCGGCAAGCTGGGTGGTCGTCAATGTCGACGAATTCAGGCGCAGGCCGTGGCGGCCGCCGGGCAGGTTGGTCCACGTCTCGGCGTTCGCCAGGGTGTAGCCGAACAGCACGGTGGAGGTCGACGAAGACGAGGTGGCAACCGTCTGCTGGGTAGTCGACAGCGTCGCCAGGAACGCGTTCGCCGCGGTGACGACGGCCGAGGTGTTGCTGCCGGTGCTGGCGACGGTCACGCTCAGCGTGGCGGTGGCGCTCGTCACGGTGCCGGCGCTGTTGGTCACGATGACATAGTAGGCACCCGCGTTGGCGGCTGCGACCGACGAGATCGTGTAGGTGGCGCTCGTCGCGCCCGAGATCGCGGTGCCGGCGAAGTACCACTGGTAGGTGGGCGACGTGCCCGTCGCGACGACGCTGAACGTGGCGCTGCTGCCAGCCGTGGTGCTGACCGAAGCCGGCTGCGTGGTGATCGCAGGTGCGGTGATGGTGCTCGACACCGTCAGCGTGGCCGCCGAGCTGGTGACGCTGCCGACCGTGTTCGTCACGACGACGGTATACGAACCAGCATCGGTCGTCGCCGCCGAAGCGATCGTGTACGTGGCCGACGTGGCTCCGGAGATCTCGCTCCCGTCCTTGCTCCACTGGTAGGTCAGCGAGTCGCCCGTCGCGACCACCGACAGGGATGCCGACGAGCCCGGTGCGACCGTGGTCGATGCCGGCTGCGTCGTGATCACGGGCGCAGCGGCGGTCACGGTCAGCGTGGCGGCCGAACTGGTGGCCGTGCCGGCGGTATTGGTCACGACGACGGTGTAGGAGCCGGCGTCCGACGACGTGGCCGCGGTGATCGAGTACGTGGCCGAGGTCGCCCCGTTGATCGCGGTGGAGTCCTTGCTCCATTGGTAGGTCAGCGAGTCGCCCGTGGCGACGACGCTGAACGACGCTGCGGCGCCCGAGGCCACGCTGATCGACGCGGGCTGCGTCGTGATCGCGGGGGCGGTGACCGTGGTGGTGGTCGATGTGCTGCCGCCACCACCGCAGGCAGCGAGGCCGAACGCCAGGGCCAGCAGCAACGCCAGCGATCGAAAGAGGGATGACATGCGCGTGTTCCTTCACCGGTGACGCGGCATTTCCGGGATGGAAGGCGCGCGACGATGGAGCAGATGGTCGACGGCGCACTTGTCAGGATTGAAGTCACTTTGTGTCAAGGCTGACACCTGTCGCGCAGCTGAGTTCGCGCGCTGACGCAAGCTGAGGCCGCACAGCAAGCATGTGATTGCCGGTACCGTCGGAATTGCGCCGCGTGGAGTGGTCGGCCGCCAGTCCACTTGGCATTCTCGATAAGGCCTGGAGAATGGCGTCGTCATCGCACTGATGACAACGCTATCATCCGTCTACGGACGCGGTGGCAACCCATGCCTCGAGGGGCCACTGGCGGGGAAACCCGTGCGGCGTCACTGGACTGAATTGATCGGAAAGCCCAGCGCTCGATGCGCTGGCAGCGACCAAGGAAATTGACTGTGTGTAGACGAACCAATCGCCTCATCTTGAGCGGTGGCCTGATATTGGCTGGCAGCATCGCTTCGCACGCGGCCCTGGGCGCATGCGCGCCAGACGCGCTGGGAACCTCGCGCACCATGGTACTCAAGCGCGAAGCTGGAGCCTGGGGCACAGCTCAATACCATGCCTTGCCGCTCGAGCCGCATGAGGTGGTCATCACCTTCGACGATGGGCCACGGCCCGAGTCCACGCCCCAGGTATTGAAGGCGCTTCAGGATCAGTGCGTCTTGGCGACCTTCTTCATGAATGGTGATGCCCTGGCGGCCAACCTCGGGCTGGGGCGCAGCGTGCACGCAGCCGGCCATTCGGTGGGCATGCACGGCTACCATCATTCGCATTTCGCCGCGCTCCCCGAGGTAGCGCAACTGAGCGACCTGCATGACATGCAGGCGATCTTTCGGCAGGCGTTCGGAAATGATGCGCCGGCCTATCGATTCCCCTTCCTCGAGGAGACTCCGACGCTCATGGCAACGCTGAAGTCCCAGCGCATCGCAATCATGTCGGTAGACGTCGGCATCGACGACTGGCTGCTTGATCAGACCCCTCGGATTTTGGCCGATCGCCTGATGGAACGCCTGACGGCCAAGGGCGGCGGCATTCTCCTGTTCCACGATGCGCAGGACCAGACCGCGCAAGCCTTGCCATTGCTGCTCAAGACGCTGAAGGAGCGGGGCTACAGCGTCGTGCATTTGGAATGGGAATAGAGCCGGTCCGCATGGGCGTCACGCAAGGAGAATTTCCTCCCGAACCTGACCTTCGTTGAACCGCAAACCGCTTCGACCTTGCGATGACCTGGGCAAAGCAGGAACGTTACACACACTCCCGGGGCAAGGCAGCCACGCAAGCCATGTCACGCAATGACCCTGCAACGACAGCAGGGCGGTCTCGCAGTGATCGTGACGAGATTGGTCATGCGATCGGGGTGCCCTGACAAAGTTGGTCCCTTCGCGATACCAAAGAACGTCACACCGCAATCTGCTCGCTGCCTGCGGAGGCAGCCTTGAGTGCTGATTTCGAGCAGCGCTGCTGCACCGAATCCGAGCACGAAACATGTACGAGTCGGTCCCCCGCGGTCGCGACGGCGCGTGCCGTGAGTCGCCAGGCGCCGGTCGAGCACAACGCCGAGTCAATCGCCACTGCGCGGCGGTCGTCCGGAACGCCCATCTCTAGTGCATGTCTTGTGATGATCCGAGCCACGCTTCGTGCGGGCAGTCGTCGCCGTCGCATTCTCCAGCGCGCCTCTCTTTTTTTCGGCACGCTTTCTGCACACCAGAGATGTGAAGCAACTACAGGACACCGTCACGTTGCAATCATTTCCAATTGTGAGTGCGGAGCCGTTGCCGGTGGATGGAGCATCAACCTGATGCATCGCGGCGCAGACCAGACAAGCAACGGATTCAAGGAGGTGCTCCTTCGAATGTGTCGTCTCTGATGGTCGCAGCTCATTGAAATCTGAATGCCGAACAGGAACTGTCCAATGTCGTTAGAGCGTCGAAAGTTTTTGCAGTCCACGATCGGCCTTGCCGTCGCTGGAGTTTCTGGCTGCAGTTCCAGCGGCAGCGATTCCACTCCTGGCAGTTCGTCAACAGGTTCCAGTTCCGGTACTGGTGCCGGCTCCGCCTCCGGTGCTGCTTCCGCCGCCGCTTCCGGTTCCAGCACGGGCCAGACAGGCTCGACAGGTTCGACAACGACGACGACGACCACGCGGTCTTTCGTGCACCCCGGGCTTCTCCACACCGACGACGACTTTGCTCGAATGAAAGCCAAGGTGGCAGCTGGTGCCCAGCCGTGGCTTGACGGGTGGAACGCGCTCACGTCCAGCGGGCGTGCGCAGCTCGGCGCGACGCCGCGGCCGCTTGCAACCGTCACGCGCGGTACCACCAACAATACCGCGCAGATGTACATCGACATCGACCGCACCTACCAACTGGCCCTGCGCTGGAAGGTGACGGGCGATACGGCCTATGCCGACTTGGCCGTTGTCTTTCTCAACGCTTGGTCGTCCACCTTGACGACGTTGGATGGCGACGCCGATCGATTTCTCGCCGCGGGCATCTACGGCTTCCAATGGGCCAACGCGGCCGAGATCATGCGCAGCTATCCGGGTTGGGCGGCCGCCGACTTCGCCGCCTTCCAGAAGATGATGCTGACGATCTTCTATCCGATGTCGCACGATTTCCTGGTGCGTCACAACGGCGCGGAGATCACGAACTACTGGGCGAACTGGGATCTGTGCAACATGGCCTGCGTGCTGGCCACGGGCGTGTTGTGCGATCGCGAGGACCTCTACGACGAAGCCGTTGACTATTTCAAGTTCGGCCAGGGCAACGGCTCTGCGCTGCAGGCGATCTATCACGTCCACCCGGGCTACCTGGGCCAATGGCAGGAAAGCGGCCGCGACCAGGGACACTGCACGCTGGGCATCGGCCTGCTCGGTTCGTTCTGCGAAATGGCATGGAACCAGGGCGATGACCTGTACGGCTATGACAACAGCCGCTTCCTGGCAGGTGCCGAATACGTGGCGAAATCCAACCTGAGGGATGCGTCCGGCAACTTCTACACGGTGCCCTGGTTCGACCAGAACGGCAAGCAAGGACTCAAGCCGGGGCTGTCGCCCGCGTCCCAGGGCAGCACGCGCCCGGTTTGGGAATCGATCTACAACCACTATGTGAAGCGCCGCGGACTGGCTGCACCGTATGTCGCGTTGCAGGTCGCGCAGCTGCACCCTGAAGGTGACGGCGGCAATGGCGACCAGCTCGGATTCGGCACCCTCACGTTCTCGCGTGACGCAGTCGTCACCGGCAACAGTCCATCCGGTGTGACCGCCTATCTGCGTGGATCCCAGGTACTGCTGTCGTGGTGGGGCGTCGCGGGGGCGACGAGCTACAACGTCAAGCGGGCGACGAACGCGTCCGGCCCATTCACGACCATCGCCACCGGCATCAGCGACGTGTTGACCTGGACTGACGCCACGGTCATCCAGGCGACGACGTACTACTACGCGGTGGCCGCCGTCAACAGCGCGGGCGAGGGCGCGGCATCGACCGCGTTACGCGTCGCCACGTCGCCGGAGCTGCTGCTCCATATCGGGTTCGACGAGGGCGTGGGCACCACCGCGGCGGATTCGATCGGAGCATGGCCTGCAAGCACCTTGGTCAACGGCCCCACGTGGATCGCCGGACAAGCCGGCAACGCCATTGCGTTGGATGGCATCGACGATCACGTCGTCCTGCCGTCGAACACGACCGCCGCGCTGGCTGATTTCACCATTGCGGCGCGTGTGCGCCTCGACGCCGCTGGCAAGTGGGCGCGGGCGTTCGATCTCGGCTCGGGCGAACGGCGCTGGATGATACTGACGGTCAAGGATGGTGGCGGCTTGCCCGCCTTCGAGATCGACACATGCCACGGTTATGTGACGCAGCGGATAGAAGGCTCGACGGCGCTTCCCCTGGGGCAATGGGTACACGTCGCCGTTGCGCTTGCCGGCAGTACGGGTTCCTTCTACGTCAACGGCGTGCTGGCGGGGAGCAATGCGGCCATGACGCTCGCTCCCTATCATCTGGGCGCGACCACATCGTCGTATCTCGGCCGCTCGCAATACATCTCGGATCCATACCTCAAGGGCGCCGTCGACGACTACCGGCTTTACAGCGGGGCGCTTTCGGCTGCGCAGGTGGCAGCTCTGGTCTGACACGCGCGCTCGTTCAGAGTGACTGAGCACTTGGCAGGCTCAGTGCCTCAACATGAAGTCCAGCATCATCTCCTGCACCGCATCGACCATCTGATCCCCGTTTGCAGTCTTGCAGCCTGCGCGCAGGGCTGCCTGCAGGAAGGGCGTCGTCCCGTGCCCCGCAATCACATCGCCCACGAACATCGTCGGCCTCAATAGCCCGGCCGCGACAGGAAGTTCATCGTCTGCGCTCATTCCGGCGGACGACGCATTGCACACCAGGTCGAAGCCTGTCGGGTCTGGAGGACCGAGGCTTGCCCGGCCTTTCCCCAGCGCCGAGATCACGCGCAAGAGATCCGTGGCTCGCCCTTTATCCCGGTCATGGATGATCAGTTCACGTACGCCCGCTTCAAGAAGAGCCACTGCAATGGCGCAGCCCGCACCGCCCGCCCCGATCATAAGAACACGGGCACCAGCCGGCTTCGCACCAGCGTTCTCCTGAGCCTTCAGGAATGCGAGACCGTCGAGCATGTCACCGTGCCAACTGCCATCCGCGTTGCGACGCATCACGCTCACTGCGCCGAGCAGCTTCGTGCGATCGGAAGTCGTCGCGCAGTACGCGGCGATCTTGAACTTGTGCGGCATCGTGATCAGCAACTCGTCCACGTTCTGGATGACCGACACGGCGCGCATGACGTCTGCCAATGCCGCTTCGGCAACCAGGGCGGGAATGCAGACCCCATTGTGGCCCCGGGCCGCGAACCCCGCGGTCAGGCGCTCCGGCGATTTCACATACTTGATGGGATCGCCGATGATCGGAAATAGGCGCGTGTCTCCGTTGATGACCTCGGGCATGCGAGCTCCTTCTCGTGCATCTCGACGATGCCTTGTCCAGTACCGTATTCACCAGCGGCGCCTATCGCCGCCCGCCGATGGCTACTGCGATCCGAGTGCTATTTCGCGCGGCTCTCGAATACGCCCTTGAAGACCGGCACCGCCGACATGGCACTGGGCCATCCGGCGTAGTAGGCGATGTGCGAAAGCAGTTCTGCGGCTTCGTCCCCGGTCAGGCCGTTGTCCATCGCCTTGCCGAGATGGAAGGTGATCTGGGCGAACTGGCCGCTGGCGATGAGCGCTGCCACGGTGACCAGGCATCTGTCGCGCGGGGCCAGATCGGGCCGTAGCCAGAGATCACGGAACAACACCGCACCTGTATCCGCGACCAGACCCGTTGAGACCGGTCCGACGTTCTGTTCGACCGAGCTGGCGCGCCTATCCTCCGCGGCCTGGTCCAGTGGCAGCAGATCGGGCGAAGCGGGAGGAAGCCTGTCTGCGCCGATGCCTCGTTCCATGAAGACTGCTTCGATCGGCGAGATCGCGACGACGGCAGTCCCCCATCCGGCGTAGAAGGCCAGGTGAGTGACGATCTCGGACACTTCCTCCGGCGTCACGCCGTGATCCAACGCATGTCCGGTGTAGAACCGCAACGACATCGAGTGCCCCCGGGTGACGAGCGCCGCGAGCGTCACGATGCTTCGATCGCGCGGCGACAACCCGGGGCGGTTCCAGACACCGTGGATCAGGACATCCTGTTCGTAGCGGGCGAGCGCTGGGGCGACGCCCGAAAAGAATTGCTGTTGGGTGGTCATGGTTTCGAATCAGTCGGTGACGAGCGTGCCGCTCTGGTATTGCTCGTCGGTCACAGGCTCCATCCAATCGACGTTCTTGCCGTCGATCATCTCGGTGATCGCCAGATGCGACATCGCTGTGCTGATCGAAGCGCCGTGCCAATGGCGCATGCGGCACGGGCACCACACGACGTCGCCAGCGCGAATCTCGGTGCGTGGGCCGCCCTCGCATTGAGTCCAACCGACGCCGTTCAGAACGACCAGCGTCTGGCCCGCGGGATGGGTGTGCCAGTTGGTGCGCGCGCCAGGCTCGAATGTCACGATGGCCCCACCGGAGCGGCCTTCTTCCTCGGCTTGAAACGGGCTGTCGATACGCACTGCGCCGGTAAACCAGGAGGCGGCTCCCTTGGCCGAGGGCTTGGTGCCGTTGCGAGTGATCTTCATGTTGTTGCTCCTTTGGAGTTGTGGGCTAGTGGAATGAGAGGCGCGAGCGAGCATCTGTCCTTGCAATCCAGGCGCACGTTTTCGGCAACCGGAGGCGCCGCTCGTCAGCGGCGATTACCAGGCGTAGGCCATGGGTGCTTCGCCACCCGGCCCGGGCCAGATCTCGTCGAGTCGTTTGAGTGCGCTTTCCGACAACACGACCGCGAGGGCCCGAAGGTTCGCTCTCGACTGCTCGACGGTGCGCGGGCCGATGATCGGCGCGGTGACGACCGGGTTGTGCAGCAACCAGGCGAGCGCCACGTCCGCCGGCGTCTCGCCCAGTTCCTTGCACAGCGCCTCATAGGCCTCCAGCTGAGGACGACGCTTCTCGATTTGCTGGGTGATCTTCGGTTTCGCACGGCGCCCCTCGGCCGCCTGGCCTAGGACGCCACCCAGGAGCCCGCCGCCGATCGGGCTCCACGGCACCACGCCTAAGCCGAAGTGGCGGCAGGCCGGAATGACTTCCAATTCCACGCTGCGGGCAGTGAGGTTGTAGAGACTCTGCTCCGATGCCAGACCGAGGAAATGGCGGGCATTGGCGGCGGACTGCGCAGTCGCGATGTCCCATCCCGCGAAGTTGCTGCTGCCGACATAGAGGATCTTGCCCTGCTGCACGAGAAGTTCCATCGCCTGCCAGATCTCTTCCCAGGGCGAGCGCCGATCGACGTGATGCATCTGGTAGAGCTCGATGTGATCAGTCTGCAGCCGGCGAAGGCTGTCCTCGCATGCTTTCCGGATGTGATACGCGGACAGATGCCGATCGTTCGGTCCGGTCTCCATCGGCTGGTAGACCTTGGTCGCCAGCACGATCCGGTCACGACGGCCGCCCTGCGCGAGCCAGCGGCCGATGTATTCCTCGGAGATGCCGTAACCCTTTTCCATGTCCGGCGAGTTCGGCCCACCGTAGACGTCCGCGGTGTCGACGTAGTTGATGCCTGCCTCGAGGGCCTCGTCCATGATCTGGAAGCTGGTCGCAGCGTCGGTCAGCTCGCCGAAGTTCATCGTGCCGAGGCACAGGCGGCTGACCTTGACGCCGGTTCGGCCGAGATGCTTGTATTCCATGGGGACTCCAGTTGATGCTTGGGATGCCCTTGCGATCACGCCTGTGGCTCGGTGAGCCGCTGACGAATCCTGATGGTCGCCGTGCGTATCCACACGCTCAGCGCCTGGTCGGAGGCAGTCACGAGGTGCGCTCCTGGATCCCGTCTTGTCGATGCGTCTGCTCCTGCGCCGCGGCGCTGTCCCGAAACACCTTCAGTGCCGACAGACACTCTTCCGCAGCGCGCCGTCGCACGTCGGTCGAGGGCCGCATGGCTGGATTCATCGGGGCAAGGCATGAGCCGCATCGGGAGCAGGGCTGTTCGAGGTCGGACTTTCGAGCTCGACCCGGCCGACGACAGGGCGAGGCCGAAGCGGCACGGGATGGCTACGGAAAATGTAGACGCGGCGCACCCATGACAGAACCCGTCCCGGCCATCTTGGGCTTATGACCACTGCTCATGAATGGAGGGTTCGCAGCTTGCTAAGACGATAAGACAATGGTCGAGCTGATGCCCGCACGGGTGCGGCCGGTCTTCCGATTTCAACGCCACAGCCCGGAATCCCATGTCACGCGACTCCATCAGCGACCTGCTTGCATTCATCGCCGTCGCACGCGAGCGAAGCTTCACACGGGGCGCGGCCAAGCTGGGCGTCTCGCAGTCGGCCCTCAGCCACACCCTCACCGCCTTGGAGGCGCGCATGGGCGTCCGGTTGCTGACTCGGACGACGCGCAGCGTCCTCCCGACGGAGGCGGGTGAACGCCTGCTCGGGACACTCGTCCCCCGGTTCGAGGAGATCGAGGCCGAAGTGGCCGCCGTCAGTGAACTGGGCTCGAAGACCGCAGGGAACATCCGCATCACGGCCATTGACTACGCGATCGATTCGCTGCTCTGGCCGCGCATCGTCCCGCTGCTCGAGCAGTACCCGGACCTGAACGTCGAGATCAGCGCCGATTACCGCATGGTGGACATCGTGGCGGAGCGCTATGACATCGGGGTGCGTTGGGGCGACCAGGTCGCCAAGGACATGATCGCCGTGCGCCTCGCACCCGACATGCGCCAGACTATCGTGGCATCACCAGGCTACCTGCAGTCGCGTGGCATCCCACACACGCCACAGGACCTGGCGGCCCACAGCTGCATCGCGCTGCGTCTGGCCAGCAGTGGGGGCCTCTACGCGTGGGAGTTGAAGAACGGTTCACGCGAGATGCAGGTACGCGTCGAGGGCCAAGCCATTTTCAATGGCGCCTATCAGTTGCTCAACGGCGCCTTGTCGGGCCGAGGGCTGGCGTTCCTGCCCGAGGACCTGACCTTGCCGCACCTGCAGGCCGGACGGCTGCAAAGCGTGCTCGCCGACTGGTGCCCGACCTTTCCCGGCCTGCACGCCTACTACCCCAGCCGTCGACAGTCCTCGCGGGCATTGACGCTGGTCATCGATGCGATTCGCTGGCGCGCCGGCGATTCAGGCGCACGGTGACCCTTCCCACCGAGTGACCCACCGACCGCTGCGCCGGGTCACAGCGCCGAGGCTTCTTCGGCCGCGTATACGCTTGCCGCCGACGGGCAGGCCGTGGCGCTGAGCGCTTGCGCGACCGCTGATCCGAATCGGATGGAGACCGTGAAAGCCTTCTAGCCTGGTTGGGACGTGTCAGGCGACGAAGCCACCATCGACGGGCAGCGCGACGCCGAGCACCATGCTGGCACCCGGACTGCAAAGCCACAGCACGGCAGAGGCAATCTCTTCGGGTCGACCCATGCGGCCGATCGGTTGCAGCTTGAGGAATTCCTTCATGGCGGCTGGATCGATCTCGTCGCCCATCGGCGTATCGATGCAGCCGGGACAGACGGCGTTGACTCGGATTCCCTTGGCCGCGACGTCCAGTGCCGCACTCTTGGTCAGGCCGATGACGCCGTGCTTGCTGGCGTGGTAGGCCGCGCGGCCCGCCAGGCCCACCAGTCCACCGAGCGAGGAACAGTTGACGATGGCGCCGCTGCCTTGCT
>FTIP01009310.1_pt1 | contig 12183 bp, 10 predicted proteins | sample 1658301 | NCBI WGS metagenome assembly FTIP01 (sample SAMEA3914813, study PRJEB12502) | metagenome | biome: forest; material: soil | place: Canada | collected 2011-07-07 | depth 0.3 m
CGCTTTGCCGCGCTGCGCGTGCGTCACGCCGGCGGCAATGCCGGCAAAGCGCGGTTGCGACCGCTTCAATGGCTGCTCATTGAATGGCCGGCCGACCAGGAAGAGCCGCGCAAGTACATCTTGTCCACGCTGCCCGAAGACACTCCAATCGAAGACTTGGTCAGCGCTGCGTACCAACGCTGGCGAATCGAGCGCGACTACCAGGACTTGAAGCAAGACTTCGGGCTGGGGCACTACGAAGGCCGTGGCTGGCGAGGGTTCCACCACCACGCCAGTCTGAGCATCGCGGCCTACGCATTCCTGATGACCGAGAGACTCATCGCCGACAAACCAGTTGGCGGCAAAAAAAACTTCATCGAACGCCAAGTGCCTGCCCTTCCCAGCGATTACATCCCGCGGGGCAGCCCTGCGCGCCCAGCGGCACGTGGATCACTCGATAACGACACTCCGGCTCAGCCTGAGCTACGCACTGATCGCTCGCCTCGGCGAGTGCCCCTGCTGCGGCAGAGCAAGCGCAAAGTTCCTCTTGTGACACAGTAAGACTAGAGCAGCAAGGATCAAGACCAACAGCACGGCAAGCGCGATGAGGTGCGTTGACGGGACAACCAGGCACACCGCACCGACGATCTCCAGCCCGGCGGTCAAGAAGCGCCACCCTTTGGGGTAGCCCCAGCGCTTGAAGTCCGCCTCTGCGTTGCGTACATTGAGGAGGTTCGCGGCGCCCGCGGCGGCGAATGCCAGGGCAGCGATGCCGTTGACGATGGCGCCGATGGTCATCGCCCTGCTCCTTGTGGCATCGGAATGGCGCCCATCTGCTGAAAGACCTCGAGCAGGTTGAGTTCGTCCCAATGTTCGACGAACCGGTTGTTTTCGACGCGCCAGATATCGATCGAACGCATCGTCAATTCGGCACCCGAAGCCGGCACCCCGACGAACGGTCCAGTGTGGCGAGCCCGATAGGTGAAGCGACCGACGACGCGATCGCCGACTGCGAATGCATCTTCGACAAGCACGCGCGTGTCGGAGAGCGTGTCGAACCAGTGGCCCATGAACGTCTGCAAACCCGCGCGGCCGGGCCCGACGCCGGGGTTGTGGTTCACATAGTTCTCCGACACGAGTTCGGCAAAGCGGGCGGAGTCGTGGCTGTTCATGATGTCGGCAAACAGGTGGGCGAGTTCGACCGGGTTGCGCATGACGATTCCTTGTTGCATTGATACGATACGAAATCGTATACTATCCAAAAAAAACCATGCAGTACAAAGTCGTATCGCATAACGGTCGGGTACGCCACGACCCGTTCGAGCCGCTGCATCCGGACGTCAGCCACCCATTTCAGTATCTTGAGCAGGCTCGGCGCCTCCGAGTGCTCGACTTGCTCGACAAGCCCACTCCCATCCAATCCCTGCTGCCATAATTCGATACGAACTCGTATCGACTCGGTGTCAACAATGCAAGACAAGATCGCCGCAGCTGAAGGTAGCAACGCCAGAAAATGGCGGGCTGACGACCCACGCAGGCTGCGTATGGCCGAGAAGCGAACCTCGATCTTGAGCGCCGCACGTCCAATTCTGCTGAGAGATGGCCTCGGCGGAGCCACCTTGGACCGTGTCGCGGCGGAGGGTGGAATCGCCAAGATGACCCTCTATCGACACTTTCCAAGCAAGGAAGCTTTGTTCGAGGGGCTGGTCGCCGCCATGTGCGCGGAGATGCGTCAAGGAATCGAAAGCGCTCCTTCAGCCGATGCGGGCCAACCCTGCAGGGAAAGGCTGGCGGACGAGCTGCGCGCATTTACGTCGACGCTGATCGAGCCAGACGCGTTGGCACTCTATCGCCTGGTTGTCGCCGAAGGATGGCGATTGCCCAGTGTCGCTCGCGTGTTCGACGAGTCCGGGATGCGGGTTATCCGGCTGCGGCTCGCAGCGCTGCTCGAAACGGGCGGGACCGCTGCAAAGCAGTCATGGTACGTAGCCGGTGAGGTCGTCGCGTTGGCACTGGGGGATGCCTACCAGCGGGCGATTCTTGGCATTGCCCAGGCTGATGACGACGAGGCATTCGTCCAGCAGATCGAAGTGGCTGTCGCGCACGCGTTTTCGAACGCATCCGGCGCGCCCAAAGGCGGTGGCCGCGCCGGCTCGAAGGCAGCAAGCAAGAAGCTGCTTCGCTCGCGGAAGTAGGCAAGTGGGTCAGTTCGCAGGCCGGGGACTGCTACCGGACGTGCTGCGGAATCGGTCGGGCACGGGTAGGTGAATCCAATCGAATCCGCCCGTCCCGGAAGCTCCATCGCGAAGCCTGGATCAGCGTCGCTCAAAGTCTGCTAGCGCGCATGATGACCACCGGGCTTTCCAGCATCTGTCCGCGCAACAGCTCGCTGTCGGCCGCATCTGAGGTTGGCTGTGCCTGGATCCGCCGTGCGACGTCCATGCCCGCCACCACGCGCCCGAACACCGCATAGCCGAGCCCGTCCGCGGGCGGCGTCGGACGGTCCGTGGGATCCAGCTGCGGGCACGACGCCATGCAGATGAAGAATTCCGAACTCGCCGACCCTGGCTCGCGCCGCGCCAGCGAGACCGCGCCCTCGACATGCAGGAGGCCCGTGTGCGCTGGCGATTCGTGCGCGATCGGCGGCAGGGACCGCTCGGGGTCATACGCCAGTCCGCCCTGGACGAGTTCCATTTCGCGGCCTGGCGACCCATGCTCGCGGCGCATCGTCCGGTAGAAGCAGGCGCCGTCGTATCGGCCCTCGTCGACGTAGCGCATGAAATTGGCGGCGCTGATCGGCGCTGCGGCTGGATCGACCTCTATCAAGATCTTGCCCAGCGGCGTCTCGAGTTCGACGCTTGCGCGAGGCTCAGACATGCCCCGCCTTGGCTCTGCTCATCAACTGCTCCACGAGCAGCGTGGACCCCGTCTTGATCGCGATGTCGGAGGGTGGCTCCGCTGTCGAGAGATGGCGCACGAAGTAGTCCCAGGCACGGCGCGTCGCATAGCTCGATCGCTCGTGTGCAAGGCGCGGATCGAGCACCAGGTCGAAGTCCTTGTTCGCGTCGGACAAGGCCTGGGTAAGCTGGAAGAGCGCAGACACCGGGCACCCCGAGTCCAGCAAGCCGTGGGTGAACATCAGCTTGCCCTGCAGCCGGTCGGCCAGCCTGGTCAGCGATTGGCTTTCGTAGTTGTCGCCCTCCAGAAGCCCGTGGTATCGCTCGCCCCAGCCATGCCAGAAGAGCCGCTGGTCATAGTTGCCCGACGAGGCCACGCCGACCTTGAAGAAGTCGGGGCGGGCCAGCATGGCGTGGGCGGTGGCGAAGCCGCCCCCCGAGAAGCCGGTGATGCCCACCCGATCGGCATCGATGAACGCGTGCCGCCGCGCCAGTTGCTGCAGCACGGCCACGTGGTCGTCGACGTCGCTGGATCGGTGAACCGCACCATGCGAATGCGCATGGAACGCACGGTCGCGCAGGGCGGTGCCGCGGCCGTCCACGATCACGACGATGAAGCCCAGTTCGGCCAGCGACGATGCATCGACGAAGGCGCCTGCTTCGACCAGGTTCCTCATGAGCGATCGCGGGACGTGCGCGACCTGCGGGCCGCCGTAGATGAAGTCGATGACCGGATACCGGCGGCCGGGTTCGAAGTCCGATGGCTTGAACAGGACACCATGGAGCGGCGTTTGCCCATCGGCCGCCGGGGCTTCGAAAGGCTCCGGCCATTGCCAACCCGCGGGCATGGCCGACAGGTCGGCAACCGCCAGCTCGAGTCGACTATTGCCGTCACGATCCCGCAGCACGCTCGCGGGCGCGGACGTCAGGCTGCCGCAGGTGTCCACCGCGAAGTTTCCACTCGGCGCGACGCCGCAGACGCCGTCCATGTTCGTGCCGAACGCTTCGAGTATCAATCGTCCGAAGTCCGACGGGCTGATGCAATCGTGGTCGCCGGGTCCGCTCGCCAGCAGCACCGGCGTCCCGCCGTCGATCGATGAACGGCAGATGACGCGGGAATACGGGTCGGGGGCTCCCGGCCACGCCGAGGCGGAATACCAGACCTCCCTGCGCGCCGCGTCGACATGGATCACGTCACGCACGCGCCAGGGCCCTTCGGTGATCGCTCCGCGCAACTCGCCCGACGCGAGGTCGTACAGGTACAGATGCATCTGCCCTGTCCGTTCGGACGGCCAGATCAGTTCGCCCGACTGAACAACGGGATGGACGTTCGTGCGGGTATAGACCGACGCACCGAGCTCGAGGTAGGTCTCGCTGCATTCGGTGAAGACGATCCGGCAATCGCCGGTGTCGACGTCGAACGCAACGACCCGCGCCCGTTTCTCTCCGCGTTCGACGTCCACGAAGTAGCCCGTCCGCGCATCTTGCGAGAACCAGGCCAGGCCGACGTCGACCAAGGCATCCAGCATGCGCCCGATGGGAATGCCGGGATACCTGGCACGAACCGATTTCCCGGTTTCCAGGTGCAGCGCGTGGATCTCGGCCTGCGGCACATGCTGGTCGCCGGGGACCGCGAATCGAAACTCCTTGCGCCCCGGATGGACCGTTCCGTTTGCGGGCGCATGATCCACCAGGACGTGGTGGCGCACCATGCGCTCGTCGATCCTGACCGCGAGCAGGCGCTTCGAATCGGCGGACCACACCACTTGCGGGACGAGGTCGGCGCCGCTCTCCAGCTTCAGATGGACCTTGGCATTGGGCGCCAGGCCATAGGGGAAGTAGCGTTCGCCGTCCGTGGTCAGCGCGCGTTCGCCGCCGGACTCCAGGTCGCGTACCCAGAGGTTGCAGTCCCGGACGAAGGCCAGCCATCGCCCGTCCGGCGACAACGCGCCCTTGGTTCCGGGCGGATCCTCGACCTTCTCCAGGACATCCTCCGCGGTGCGGTACCGCCAGGACTTGCCGAATGCCTTGAAGCCCACAGCCGCCCCGCCGGCGTCCACCCCGACCCTCGAGATCGGCAGATTCAGCTCGCTCAGATCGGGTTGCTCGGGAGCCAGCGCAGCGCGCAGGGCAATCGCCAGGCGGCCATGGTCGAACGCCGTTCGGTCGGTCAGCGCCGCGCAGTCCACCAGGCGAAATTCACGGCCCGGGACCGTGGCCCGCTCGTACCAGAACTCGTCTCTGCCCGCGATCCAGTGCGGGAGCACCTGCGCGTTGCGGACCTTTGCGTTCACCAGGAGTTGCGAGAGGGCTTCCGCGCGGCGGTAGCGATCGTGCATGCTGGTTGTGTCCGTGCCACTCATTCGACTCTTCCTTGTTGCGTCCGGAAATGCGGCGTGGACGCAGGCGGTGCCCGCGGCCATGCCGCCTGGATTCGTGAACCTCGTGCGCGTCGCGCGACTAGAAGTCGGCGCGCAGGCTCACGCCGATCGAGCGCGGCTTGGTGAGGTAGTAGTCGGCGTAGCCGAGGCCGGGTGCGGCCGTCGCGCCGATCTTGCCTTTCTCGTTGGCCAGGTTGCGCGCGAACAGAGTCACCTCGTACTTGTCGAACCCGAAGCCGAGGTTCAGGTCCGCGACGCCATAGCCGCCCAATTGAGCCGTCTGCTGCAAGTCGTTGAAGTACTTGCTGACGAAGCTGTAGCTCAGCGACGCCGTCCCGTAGGAACCGAAAGGCCCCGAGAACTGGTAGGTGGCGTCTCCGAAGCCCTGGGTGTGAGGCGTGCCGGGCAGGCGGGCGCCGGACGGCGCCTGCGCGCTGGCAACTTCGGTCTTCGCGTCGATGTAGGAGGCGCCCGCGCTCAGCGTGAGCGTGCTGATGGGGCGAACTCGAAGGGCGATCTCCGCCCCGGTGCTGCGCGCCTTGCCCACGTTGTCGACATAGGCGAAGTTGTCGGACCTCAGCACCGTGAACTGCGCATTCTTCCAGTCCATCAGGAATCCGGTCACGTCGAGGAAGAGCTTCTTGTCCAGGAAGGCCAGGCGCACGCCGGTTTCGTAGTTCCACAGGTTGTCCGACTTGAACGACGTCGGATTCGAGGTGCCAGCCTTCGGAGGGATCATGTTGAGACCGCCGAAACGATAGCCCTTCGACGCCAGGGCGTACCACATGTCTCCGCTCGCGGTGGTGTACTTCAGGGACAGCTTGGGAGTGACGCCGTGGTCCGACGTGCTGTTCGACATGGTCGTCGTCGGCGCTCCGAAGCTGAGGAAACTCACCAGGCCCGAGAGATCGGAGTCCTGGTCGATCTGGGTCTTGTAGGCGCGCGCCCCCGCCGTGAGGCTCCAGCGATCGGCGAACTTCCAATCCACTTCGCCGAAGGCCGCGGTCTCCTTGGCCGTCGATCCGATGTCTTGCGAGTAGAACGAATCGTCGGGCGTCAGCGCGCCCACCAGAGGCAGGGTGAAAGCACCGCCATACAAGGTCTCCGCCGCAGCGGTCACCCCGTTGCCGCTGAACTTGCCGTCGTAGTGCTCCCTGAACCGCTGGAAGAAAAGTCCACCCATCCAGTTGAACGCGCCCGGCTCGCGATTGGCGACTCGAAATTCCTGCGAGAACGCGCTCGCATCGTTGTTCGACGTCGACGACAGGTCGGTCGCCAGGTTTCCGAACAGGGCGTCGAACGAGCGCCCGACGTCGGTCGTGACCTCGGTCTTCTTCTTCAGGTAGCCCGTGTTCGACGTCAGGAGCGCGTCGCCGAGCTCGTAGTTGACCTGGAGGTTTCCGAAGTCGGTGGTGAGGGTGCGCGGCTGGCGAACCGCCACGTCGATTTCATAGCGATCGGGATCCGGCGACACCGCGCTGCTGTCGGAGATCCTGCTCTGCTCGGTCATCACGATGCCGGTCACGGTGAGTCCGGCGACGGGCTTCCAGGTCGCGAGCGCTCGCCCGCCTTGTTGGCGCGTCTCGTTGACCCGGTCCTGCGAGGTGGTGACGTTGCGGATGTATCCGGAGTCCTGGCGGTCGTAGGCGACCAGGCGCACGCCGAACGTGTGGTCGTCGGCGGCGATGTTGGCCATGCCCGAGGCCCCATAGTTCGCGCCGCCGCCACTGGTGTGGGATCCGGTGATCTGCACGTCGCCGTCGGTATGTTTGAGGTCGGGCTTGTTGAGCACGAACCGGATGGCCCCCCCGAGCGATGCCGATCCGAACAGCACCCCCTGGGGACCGTGCAGCACCTCGACGCGCTCGAGGTCGAAGGCCCCGAGGTCGGGCAGCGCGATGACGCTGTAGGGATCCGTGAACGGCACGTCCTCGATATAGACGCCCGTCGTCCCCTGCGTGGTCGCGACACCCGTGGACGTCGCCAAGCCGCGGATCGATACCGTCGAATACCCGCTCTCGCCCTTGTTGTACTGGACCCCCGGGGCCTCGCGGAGGTACTCCTCGTAGCCCACCGCACCGCGTTGCTCGAGCTGTTCGCCTTGAAGCGCCGTCACGCTGCCGGCGACTTCACGTTCGGGACTGGGCCGCTTCTGCGCGGTGACGATCACGGCTTGAATTTCGTCGGCGGCCCGTTCGGCTTTTTTTTGGATGGTCGCCGCGCCCGTTCCGGTGTCGATGACCTCGAGGCCCGTTCCCTCCAGCATCTTGTCCAGTGCCTGGCGCGGCGTGTAGTTGCCATCGACCGCGTTGGCCTTCACGTCCTGGACCACCGCCGGCGAATAGACAAGCTTGAAACCCGTCAGCTCGATGAAGCGTTGCAGCGCGCTGGCGGCGGGCTGCGCGGGAATGTTGATGGCCACGGCCTGGACAGCGGTCTCTGCACAGGCCTCGCGTTGCGGTGCCAGGCCGGCGGTCAACAGCATGATCGCCATCGGAATCCGACGAAGCATGGAAGAAGAAGGCATCGGAGTTTCTCGCTCGAAGATTGACGACCCTGCCGCACGAAGCGGACAGACACACCGTGTGTCGTTGTCGCGGTGTGTCCTGTCGACGCGCGAGTCTCTGCGATCCCCCATCAGTCCAGGGTATGCACCTACGACCCCGGCAGCCAGTCGAATCGAGGCAAGCGCTGTCGTTGGCATGAACGCCACGATTGGCGAACGGCAGCCCGACGCGCTTCAGTGCGATGCGTCGCTGATCAGGATGGAATCGGCCCTGCGTTCCGCATGCAGCTTGAACCCGAGCTCGAGACTCCTGATGAACGCATCCAGATCCGCGGTGGCCACGGCGCCCGAGACCTTCAACTGTCCGAGGCTTGGATCGGCGAGCACCAGCGGCTTCGTCGTGTAGCGGTTGACTTGCGCGACGACGTCGGCCAGCGGCTCGGCATCGAAGAGCAGTCGGCCGGTCGTCCAGGCCGTCTCGGCGTTCAGGGACTTCGAGTCGGGGCTCGAGATCAGCACGCTGTCTCCGAACTTCTGCGCCGCCTGTCCGGCAGCCAGGCGCACCGGCTCACGGCTCGGCAGTGCCGCCCCACCGCTACCCTCGGGTTCGTGCGTTCGCGTGACCTCGACCACGCCTTCGAACACCGTGATGTCGACCTTGTTCGAGTCGAGCCGCCGCACCGAGAACCGGGTCCCCACCGCGCGAACCACCACGTCTCCGGCGACGACCTGGAACGGTCGCGTCTTGTCCTTGGCGACCTTGAACAGGCCCTCGCCTCGTTCCAGCACGACGACACGGCGACGATTCGTGAATCGCACGTCCGTCGCCGTCGCCGTATTGAGGTAGATCTCCGACCCGTCGTTCAGCGCGTACTGATGGTGTTCACCCACGATCGTCGAGTATTGCGCCTTCCAGGCCGTTTGCTCGGGATCTCCCGCACCGCCGACGTGGACGACCGCCACCACGCTCGCGGCCACGGCGCACGCCGACACGGCGCTCCAACCCCATCTCCGGACGCGTTGCGCGCGAGACGACTTGCTGCGACCGTAGTGCGCGCTGGGAAACTTCGCGCTTCCGGCGGCGCTCCAGATCATCGCGTAGCTGTCCAGGATGCGCCCGTGCTCCGGGGACTCGGCGAGCCAGGCCTGCATCTCTTCGCGTTCTTCGGGCGACAGGGGGCCGGCATCGATCCGCATGATCCAGTGGCGCGCTCGTTCATGCGCCAGCGAGGCACCGGAAAGGCGCACGACGTTGTCAGGATGGCTCATGCCGAACCTCGCGCAGGGGCAGGCGGCTGCCGGGTCGCATTTGTTCGCACCTGGTCATGGCAGAGTTGCAATGCCTGCGTGATGTGTCTCTCCACCGTCTTGACCGAAATGCCCATGTGCTGGGCGATCTCCGCATGGGACAAGCCATCGATCTTGCGCAGCCGAAAGGCCTCGAGGCACCGTTCGGGCATGCGCGCCATCGCAGATTCGATTATCGCGAGCATCTGGCGTTGCTGAAGCAGGCGCTCAGGGCCGGGGCTTTCCTCCATCAGGCCGAACTGCTCGATATCCTCGACGGTGTCGGTCGCCCGCGATGTCTTCTTGCGAAGTTCGCTCAGCGCCAGGTTCTTCGCCACGGTGTACAGCAGCGCTTCGCTGGCCGGCGTCTTGCCGCCGACCTCCGCCGCGTAGACGCGCAGGAACGCCTCCTGGGCAACGTCCGCCGCGTCGTCGCTGTTGCGCAGGAGGCGGTGCAGGAAGCGCTCGAGCTTCAACCGCCTTTCCTTGAAGATCTCCTGGATGGACATGTGCACCGGCGTCTGTTCGAAACGCTCAGGGGTGGCGCTCACGCGCGACCGCATCGTTCCGTTCCACGAGTTCGATTGTCGCAGCAATGTCATTGCCGCCCCAACGCAGGAGCGCGGCGCTCAACAGCAGGAACGGAGCCGCAATCGCCGCACACGCCATCAGCAGTTGCCTGCCGCCCGGGAACATCCGGTCGGACAGGACGCCCACCGCGATGGGCCCCGCCGCGCTGGCCAGCGCCAGCACCGAGAACGCGACCGCCATCACCCGGGCGCGCAGGTGTTCAGGTGTCAGCAGTTGATAGACGGTCGGCATCAGCGAGTTGAAGCCGACCAGGAGGGTGACCGCCACGAAGACCGCGGCATAGATGGCCTGGATCGATTCGACCATGAGCAGCATTCCACAGACCGCCGCGGCGATCACGGTCAAGAGAGGCCCGACTCGCACGGGAAGCAGGCGCCTCGCGCCGCGTCCGAGCACTCGATTCAGCACGCCGGCCAGGCCGATGCCGGCGACCGAGCTGGCAAGATAGAGAACGCCGACCTGGCTTCCCACCTGCGCCGGGCTCAGGCCGAACTGGCGCGCCAGGGCGGGCGCCAGCCAGGCCATCAACGGGCCGAGCGCGATGGCCGCGAAGCCGCACGATCCGTAGACCGCCAGCAGCGCTCGCCCGTTCGCGCGCAGGTAGTGCGTCAAACCCTCCGGGTGTGTCGCGCCCTGCACCTGCGCCGGCGTCGACGCGCCCGCGCGGATGGTGAGCGTCAGCAGCGCGAACACCGGCCCGATCGCGCCCACCATGAAGGAGGCGGTTCGCCACGAGTCCAGGCCGCGCAGGAATGGCGGCAGCACCTCGGGGTGGGCATCGATGAGGCGAAAGACCTGGCCGGCCGCCATCATCGCGACGGAATAGCCCAATGCCCCGCAGGCGTACAAGATCAGGTTCGCCAACGCCAGCTGCCGTCCCTTGAAGACACCGGGGATGATCGCGTACGCAATGGGCATGAGGGCCGCCTCGGCGACGGCCATGCCGGCGGTCGTTCCCATCACGTGGCCGAATCCTTGCGAGAAGGTTCGCACCGCGGTGGCGACCGACCAGAACAGCACCGCCAACGCCAGCACCCGTGTCCGGCCGAACCGGTCGGCCAGCCACGCGAGCGGGACACCGCCAACGGCGGCAGCCAGAGTGATCCCCAGTCCCTGCACCATGCCGATCTGCGCATCGGAAAGCGCCAGTTCCTTTCGCATGGGCTCGATGCCGATGGTCAGCACGACCTGGTCGATGTACCGCAGGACGACGAGCGCCACCAGGACCCACAGCGCATACCAGGCTGCACGGCCCGCGCCGGCCCGCCCGGAGTCCGACGGCACCGCCGGGATGTCGAGCCGAGTCGGGGCGACGTTCATGGCGAGATTCCTTGCGATCGGGAGGTCGCGGGCCCCGGAAAGTCATTGTCGGCAAGGACTGGCATGTGGATGTGCAGCGGTGGTCGGCAGGCCGGCAGGGATGCACGGCGGGAGATGGCTCGCTATCAACGCGCGAGGTCACGCCTCCCCCCATTCATCGAGGGTAACTACCTGGCGTCAGCCCGCCCTCAGGACTTCGCGCGACTGCGGATCCACCGCCGCACCTGCTCGTCGAGGAGGGGCAAGGGAAGCGCGCCATCCTTGATCAGCGCGTCGTGGAATTCGCGGATCGAGAACGCCGGTCCCAGCTGCGCCTGGGCATGAGCCCTCAACGTCCGGAGCGTGGAGTGGCCCAACTTGTACGAGAGCGCCTGGCCGGGCATCCCGATGTAGCGATCGACCTCGGACTCAGCCGCCGCGCGTCCCATCGCCTGGTGCTTCTCGAGGAAGGTCACGGCACGCTCGCGCTCCCATCCCAGCGCATGGATGCCCGTGTCCACCACGAGCCGGGCGGCTCGCCACGCATCCATCGAGAGCCGCCCGAAATGCGCGTACGGATCGTCGTACAGGCCCATGTCGACTCCCAGGCCCTCGCAGTACAGCGCCCATCCTTCGATGTACGCCGTGTGCTGGAGCGCTCCGAAGCGTCTGAATCGAGGCAGGTCCTCGAGTTCTTCCAGCAGCGCGACGTGCATCAGGTGACCCGGCCACGCTTCGTGCAGCGCCAGGGGTACATGCATGTACGTCGGGCACTTCTCGGGCAGGCTCGTGATCCAGTGGATGCCCGCGGCGCTGCGATCCGCGGGCGCCGGTTGCGCATAGGCTGGCGGCATGTTCGCCGACAGGTTGAGGGGAATGCTTTGCACTCCGAAAGTGGTTCGCGGAACCCGGGAGAAAAAGGCCGGGATGAGCGCATCGATTCGCTTGGACAGCACCTCGATGCGCTCGCGTAGTTCGACGGCGCTGTCCAACGTGAACTCGGGATTCGTCCGCGCAAAGGCACGCAGTCGCTCGACATCGCCGCCATGCCCCGCCTGCCGCGCAACGTCGACCAGCTCCGATCGGATTCGCTCGAGCTCGTCCAGGCCCAGGCGATGGATCTCCTGAGGAGACATCTGAAGCGAGGTGTGGCGATCGATCAGCGCGGCGTAGTACCGGTCGCCGTCGACTTCGTCGCGCAGTCCGATGCTGTCGCGCGACGAGGCCGCGAGCAGCCGCTCGA
>FTIP01000944.1_pt3 | contig 12159 bp, 9 predicted proteins | sample 1658301 | NCBI WGS metagenome assembly FTIP01 (sample SAMEA3914813, study PRJEB12502) | metagenome | biome: forest; material: soil | place: Canada | collected 2011-07-07 | depth 0.3 m
GCTGGCGATGTCATGCAACTGGATGAATCGCAATCCGCCACTGCGGAGATTCGCGGCGGTGTGCAGCAACAGGTGGCGCATGAGCGCGGCGTTCGACGGGTAGGCGTTGATGCCGTTTCGCGCTTCCGTCGGGAACGCCAGGGCCGTGATGTCGACCTCGCGGATCGGCAGGGGCTCGTAGATGCGGGTGTGCAGTTCGATCTTGACGGGATTGTCGGCGTGCTCGCCGAACGCGACGGCCGATGGCCAATCGGCGGGACGCAGGCAGACGTGCCGCGTCACCTCGAGTTCCGTGACGTAGCCCATCGCCCGCAGCATCTGCAGCGCGCGATCGCGATCGCCAGTGCGTACCAGCAGGTCGATGTCGCTCATCGGCCGCTCGCCGTCGCCGAAGAGGCCCATGGCCAGCAGCGCGGAGCCCTTCATGGCCAGCATCGGAATCTCCTGCGCGCGGCCGGCCTGATCCAGTTGCGCCAGCAGGCCGGTGATGCGTCGCTGTCGCAGCACGCTTTGCCGCCTCTGGTCGGCCAGGAAGGCCTGCCAGACGGCCGAGCCTTGCCAGTGCAACCGGCTGTGCAGCAGCCCCGAGATGCCATGCATCACCGAGGCGGCCATCGCGATGCGCCATTCGAAATCGGTCCAGGCCGGCGCCAGCGGGCCCGGCGCCGCGATTTCGCCGGCCAGTCTTTCCGTCGTCTCGCGCAATGCCGCGCGGATCACGCTGTCCGGCGGCAGCGCGGCGTCAGTTTGTTGCATGGTCACTTCTCCTCCGGACGGATTGCCTGTCCAATGCCTCGGTGCGAACACTTCCATGATCGATCTCATGTCCGGCAAGCGACTCCCTGAACACCAGCAGACCGACCCCTTCGGCGAGCACGAGCGGCCGGCGTTCAGCCGGATGTTCGACGTGCTGGGCGGCCGATTCGAATTCCACGGTGACAGCGAGGCGCTGCTCGCGGTCGTCGACGCCGCCTATGCCGGCCTGCCGCCGCAACGGCGCTCGTCGGAGCCGCCGTTCCAGGTTCGCTTGCAATCGACCGACGGCGCCGACTTCGGCGATCGTGCCGAGCCGCCCGAGGCGCAGATGCGAGCAGGCGCGGGCATGTTCGCCGCGATGATGGACGCGGACAACTTCGCGGTCGTGGCGCCCGAACAGCGTCGCGGGCTGGTCGGCCTCTCGTCCTCGTTGCTGCAACGCTTCCCGTACCACGCCCGCTACGAGCTGCTGGAGTTCGCGGTCTTCACGCTGGCCAGCCGCGCGCAGCAGTTGGTGCCGCTGCACGCGGGCTGCGTCGACATCGGCGGCGTCGGCGTCCTGCTCGTGGGCGAGAGCGGGGCAGGCAAGTCGACACTGGCGCTGCAGTGCCTGCTGCAGGGAGGCCATCTCGTGACCGAGGATGCCGCCTTCGTCCACGCCGACGACTTGACGGTGATGGGCGTCGCCAACTTCCTGCATCTGCGGGAGGACGCGTTGCCCTGGATCGGCGACGAGGCGATGGCGACGCGGGTGCGCCGCTCGCCCGTCATCCGCCGCCGCAGCGGTATCGAGAAGTTCGAGCTCGACCTGCGGCAGGCCGCCGGCCTGATCTCGTCCGTGCCGGCGGTTCTCGGCGGCGTCGTCTTGATCTCGAAGGAGACAGCACCGGACTCGCACCGGGCATTGACGCGGGTCGACCCGGAGCGGATCCCGGCGCGACTCGCCGCCAGCCAGCCCTATGCGGCTCATTTGCCGAGCTGGGGTCCGTTCGCCAAGCGCCTGGCGCATCTGCAAGCCTTCGAGTTGAAGCGCGGGCTGCATCCGCGCGATGCCGCCCAAACGCTGCGTGAATGGATCGCGAAGCCGTCCTCGGAACGACCGGACTGAGACGTCGGCCATCACGCCTCGGACGCGAGGTTGACCTGGCTTCGGTACTGCATCTCGTTGGCGATGAGCGCGTTCCATTGCCGCCGCAGGGCCTCGCGGTCCTCGCGATGGCGGGTGATCGCGGCAGCGGCATCCAGCCGCTTCAGGTCGACCTGCCGATGCAGCAGGTCTCGGATCTCGCGGTAGAACTGCGAGTTGTACGTGCCATGGAACATCATGGACAGGTCCCGGCTGTCGTCCCAGTGGGTCTTCGCGCCCAACTGGTCGCGCACCATCTCGTGGAAGCGGGTCCCCGGCAATGGGTAGGACACGCTGACGCCGATGTCGTCGGGCTCCGCGGCCTCGATCAACTCGCGAGTGGCCAGGAGATCGTCCAACTGCTCTCCGAGGTAGCCCAGCTGGATGAAGAACCCGACGCGGATGCCCTCCGCCTTCAGGAGCGCTCGCGCAGCCACGATCTCCGCCACCGACGTGCCCTTGTTCATGGCGTCCAGCACACGCTGGCTGCCGCTCTCGGCGCCGATCCAGGCTTCGTGGCAACCCGCCGCCTTGAGCGCCTTGGCCATGGCGGGCGTGACGAGGTCGGCGCGGGTCTGGATGTTGAAGGGAACGGCCCCGTCGGTCTCCCGCAGGGCGTCGGCGAAGCTGCTGACCCAGTCCGCGCGGAAGCCGAAGATGTCGTCCGCGAACCAGATGTGTTCGACACCGAACGTCCGCTTGAGATGGGTCATCTCCGCAGCCACCGATACGGCGCTTCGCTGCTGGTAGCGGTCGCCCCAGATCGGCTTGGCGCACCAGGCGCACCGGAACGAGCAGCCCTTGGAAGCCGCCATGTTCAGGCTGAAGTAGCCATGCGCTCCTTCCCAGATGGTGCGGTAGCGTGGCACGTCCACGAGATCCCAGGCGGCCGTCTCGTCGAGCACGTCACTGGTCCGTGCACCCGCGCCCTTGACGGCGATGACCTTCGCGCCGGGCTCGGTCGGCTGACCGGTCACCACGCGGTCGTCGACCAGCGTGCTGACGTCCGACAGGCCCTCGATCAGCCCGGCGTTGTCGGCATGCCCGTCGTCATCCAGCCGGGCCAGCAGCCGGTGCAGGCCGGACAGTCCCTCGCCGCGCAGTACCAGGTCGGCGCCCATGCGCAAGTAGGCCTCGGGCGCATCGCTGACGTCCGAACCCGCCGCGATGACCCGGGCGCCCGCGCCGCGCGCGCTGGCGATCATCTCGCCTGCAGCGTCGCGCATCTTCCCCAGGCACATCTTGCTGAGGTAGTTGTAGTTGTCCTCGTAGAACAGCACCAGGTCGGGCCGCGCGCTGTTGAGCAGGACGTCGAACTCCCGGGGGCTGCCGGCCAGCATGGCATCGAAGAAGGTGATCCGATGACCCGCCTGGCGCAGCCGCGCGGCCACCTGCAAGGTAGCCAGCGGCGGATAGGGCTTGGCGCGGGCGAGCTGTTTGGAGTCGAAGTTCTGGAAATAAGAGTGACCGACGAGGATCGACAGCATGAACCATCACCTTTGCGAGATTTTCCGACGTGGGTCGTAAATGCCGGGTAGGCGGAAAATGGTTCATCCTGGCGGGAACGCCCGCGTTGGTCGCTTGCCACGCCGACCTGCCGCGCGGCGGGCGTTGAACGAGCGGGGACGATGAAGAAGGAGGAACGGTGGACGCCTTCGCTTTCCACGAACCGGACGGAGCGGACATGCCGATCGACGGCATGGCGATGGAATGCCCGGATTCCTGCTGTCGATCGAGCGTGACGTGGATACACCAGCCCGTATCCACGTGACGCCCCGCCGTCTGCCTCAGCGCCTGGCTGGGCCTCCGTCGCACACGCGTGCTCATCTTCTCAGGTCAGCGAGAGCAACGTGACTCTGCAACCCGAAAGCGGACGACCGCGAACGGCAGCACCTGGCCGATCGCCGCCGCCAATCAAACCCGGCCTAGGCAAGCTGCTGCAGCGCGTGCGCGAGCGTCTCGCGCACGCCCGACGCCGGCAGAGCCGCCATTTGCGGCAGCGACATCGCCGCACCCAGGCCTCGCGCGATCTGCAGTCCGACCGCGTAGCCCACGCGGGGCGGCCAACCGTCGCCATGATGGCCGGCATCGAAGAACAGGCTTTGCGTGGCTTCGTCCCGGGCGTCCAGGTGCGACAGCATCGCCTGCGCGGCCGCGCGCATGGACGACATCTCCAAGTGGGCGAGCGCGGCGTCGTCCAGCAGCACGTGCACGGGTGAGGCGCCGGGGTTCAGGCGCTCGCTGGCATAGGTGGCCGTGCCCTCCATCCACAGGCTGGCGTAGAGCGGCGCGGCTGGATCCAGGCACATCGCCGGATTCATCTGGCCCTGGTAGCAATGGAACAGCTCGTGCGAGAACAGCACGGCCAGGTCGGCATCGGCACCGTGGAAGTAGACGATCGCGTCGGGGCCGAAGAACAGCGGCAAGCTGGAGCCGTTGGGTTGGAGGTGAGCGTCGAAGTGCATGAGCGACGGCAACAGCGTGACGGGCGACGCGCGGTCATCGAAGTCGGGCAGCGCGGATCGAAATCGGCGCAGGTTGCCGGCGTAGTCACGTGCGAAGCGCATGTGCACCACATGCGCCGCCGGGGCGCGACCGTCGAAGCCGGGCAGCCATTGCACGACGTCGTCCAACTTGGCCTCGACGCCCGCGAGCCGGTACACGTCGTGATGCTTGCGGAAAAAGCCATCGAAGAGCCTCTGCGCCCTTTGCGGCAGGTTCTCGCTCGAGGGCTCTCCGTACACGGTCCAGAAATCGGGCATCAGGTCGAGGAACGGCTCGCGCTCGGGCGCGACGCCGTTCGACTGGCCGGCCTCGAGCTTGGTGGCGCCCCTGGCGATTGCGGGCATCGAAAGAGCCGCGGCAAACAGGGCGAGCGACTGGCGTCGACTGGGACTGAATCTCATGGGCCAACCTTCCGAATGGGGTGAGCATCCGCTGCCTGATCTTCTCGAAAGCAGAAGGGTGCGAACGTCGGCAAGTGGGACGGTACCGCCGAGCGCGAGACCGCAGCGGATTCCTCCGAAGTCGCCCACTGTAGCCGTCAGGTACCGGCCGGGTGCAGTGCATCGGGTCAAGGACAATGAGCGGCCAGCGCCGCCCGGATGTCGCCACGAGGCGGTCGGTCTGCACAATGCATGGCGCGCCGCGGCGCGCCAGTGGCGACGAGTCCGCGAGCGCGCGGGCACCGTCCTCAGTGCATCGACAACTGCTCGAGCAAGCCCTGCGCTGGCGCGCCGTCGGGCTGAGAGAGCCAGTTCAGGACATTGCCGTTCGCGCATGCGGTGCCGTCCACGACCGACGTGAGCGCATTCAACGCCGTTGCAATGCTGCGCTTGTAGCAACTGCCGATGCTGTCGGTGTAGCTGAGCGCCTGCGTGCCCTGCTCGTTGACATGCTGGGTCGCACCACCGCTGCTGCTGAAGACGAGGCCGGATTGCGAGTTGATGGCGTCCTCGAAGGAACTTCTGAACACACCCTTTCCGTTGACCACTCGCGACACGACGTTGGTGAAGTCCTGGGCGACGGTGGCGTTCTGGGTGTTGGCGTTGTTGTCGAAGACGTAGCCCAGGTCGAGCGGATAGCTGAGCGATACGGTATCGACCGTCTTGTTGCTTCCACTCGTCGTCGACACGGTGATGGTCGCGGTGGACTTCTGCGATACGGTCTGCGAATACAAGGCGCTCGTGATCTGGAAGGCTTGCTGGTTGCTGAACGACAGGTCCTGCTGCACCGTCGTCGTCACGCGGCCCTTCGATGTGTCGACATAGCCCGTGATCGCATAGCTGCGCGTGGCCGTCACGCCCAGGGGCCCACTCGCGCTGCCGTCCGCGGCCACGACGACTCCGTTGGTCGTGATGGGCGCGGTCAGTGCGGCGCTCGTCAGCGTGTTGCTGCTGACGGCGCCGGTCGTCGTGGCGGCTCCGGAGTCCCGGTAGACCAGCAGGTTGCCGACGACGGAGAAATGATCCTGGGCACCTTCGACCGAGATCGCCACCGTGTGCGACGCGCCGTCGCTCAGCGCGCCTGCGAACGGCGTCAGGTCGATCCGCGAAGGATTGAAGGCAAGGGTCTCGGCCCCGGGCGTCGGACGCCACAGGCCGGGGTCGATGCCCCCCGTGTACACACGCGGGACGACGGGAGCCAGGCCGGCCGGCTGGCCGTCGATCGAGACCAGCACCTCGCGGAAGCTGCCGCCGCCACAGCTCTGCAGTGCGCTGGCCTGATCATCGGGCACGCACGTGTACCAGAATTCGTCGCCGCCCTGGCTCTCTGCAAGCACGTCCAGATAGAGGCGCACGATGTTCGTCGGCAGCGCCAGCGTGCGCTGCAACGAATCGGTGGACGTGGCGAGGCTGGCCGGATCACCGGTCGCCAGGTCGCCGGCGAACGGAATCACGGCGTCGGCCACGCGCGAGGTGGCGGCGTCGGCCGTCGTCGCTGCCGGGTAGAACACGAGCTTCGCCGAACCCTGCAGCACGCCGGTGTAGGTGCTGTCGACGACGTTGTCCAGTCGCACGTAGCCGGTGGCCGCCGCGGTCAGCGCATTGGCGTAGTCGGTGAGATCGCGCTCGACGTGCCAACTCGGTGCAACGGTGGCGGAAGGCTCCTGCGTGGTACCGAAATAGAGATTGACGCCACCGATCGAGATCAGCGCAGTACGGTCGAATTGACGACCGGCGTTGACCGAGAAATCAGCCTCGAGCACCACCTTGGCGAACTTGCCAGGGCAGGCGGCCGAGCCTGGATAGGAGAACGGATGGGCGTCGAACCCGCTGTACGACATTGCGCTGTACAGCGCAATCGTGCATGCCGCAGTCGTGGGCCGCGGCAGCGGCGCGTCGGCCACCACCACGCCGGTTGCACCGGCGGAAGCCGCCAATGCCGCCACGGGAACCAATGCGCCCGGCAGGGCGGGCGTGTCGTCGCCTCCGCATCCACTGATGAGGAGTGCGACGGTGCATGCCGTGAGGACCATGGCAAGCGATGAACGTGGTGCAGGGTAGGTCGGGTGGTTCGGCATGGGCAGGTTCGCTGGGTTGAAGAAGTAGCGCGCGTTGCGCGTGTCAAACACGCTACGCAAGAGGTATGCCAATGTGTCGCACAGATGTCGACATGGCGCGAACGACATACTCATTGCGGTATGGGTGAAAACGATCAAGCCGTGGGCGACAGTACGCTGCTCGACAGCCTTCGCCGCACCTCGTCGCGCGGTCTTGTTGCACGCTGGTCCAAGGCTACGGAGCTGACGAAGGCCCGTCTTGACCCAGTCATGACCAGGCCATGACCAATCAATTCTCTCGCCACCAGAATTCGAGAGGGATGACCGGGGCACACGGCGTCCCAAGGATTGGCTCACTCTCCCAGACGCTGTCATTGCGCGACTTGGGACAGCGACAGAACCCGGTAGGCGCATCTCTTCGGCGCATCGCATGCCCTGAGAAAGCAGAGCACAACGAGCCACCCGAGGACGAATAGGCGCGTTGCCGTTCTTGCGAACACCACGCTAAGGCACCGGTGTCGATGCAGGCCGCGGCCGACGGTCGCCCAGCGTTCGCGCGATGAGGAACGCGAGCAACGGAATGAAGACCGCATAGAGGTACTGCGTCCGTGAAACGCCGATTCCGAAGGGGAACCAGATGCCCGGTACGCCGATCGGATCCAGCAACTCGCCGCCGAAGAATGAAAGGACGGTGAATGCCAGGGTGATCAGTGCGAGAGTCCGCGGGGCGCCGCCGCGGACGATGCGCGCCGCGATGACGACAAAGAGGGCGATCGCCGCGAAACGGCTGGCGCTGGTCACGCCGGCCGAGTGCGTCACGGCACCGACGACCTGCGCGGCCATGATCGCCACAGCCGCTGCATCAATGCTTTTCCGCGGACGCCGGCCCCAGCGATTCCAGGCCAGCGCCCAGGCGGCCACCGTGGGCATCCACATGAACCTCGCCAGCAACGAGTAGGTCGGCAGATCCATCACGTCGGTCCAGGAGACGAGCGCATTGTTCAGGCGACGGGCGGCCATCAGTGCCAGCGCGATGCCGGCGAACGCGAGGAAGCCCCGTTCATCGCTGCGCGGCCAGCACCAGCACGCCAGGCCGGCGAGCAAGAACATCACCAGCGGCTCGATCGCATCGGCGATGTACCCCGCGATGGTCCGCTCCCATTGCACGCGGTGCAGCTCGTCGCTGGTGGGCTGGGGCGCCAGGATCGGCGCACTGTGCATGCCGCCCCCGTTCGCGCTGGGTCCGGGCCGGGGCAGCATGAACGCGCGCACGGCCAGGATGCCGCGCGTGCCTGCGGCATCGGCGGGAAGGGCGAATTGCAACGGTCGCGTGCCGACGACGCGCGGATGCGGCCCGAGGCGGCCCGACCCGCCAAGCAACTGCCCGTTCCAATAGAGCTCGTAGCCGTCCTCCACGAGCGTCGGCCCGAGGATGCCCCACGACGCTTGCCCGGCCGGCACGTCCACCACGCGCCGGTACCAGGCGTAGCCGGTGTAGCCGGGATGTCCATGCGCCATCCACCCCTTGACATAGTCAGGCAGGCCGACGTCGCCGTCATGGCTGCCCGGCTGGGCGGTCAGGTCGATGGTGTCCCAATCGCCCTCGTCGGCGTGGACGCCGGCCCAGCGCGGGTCATCGCCGGCATGGAATCGCCAGCGGCCGTCGAGAAGAATCGCGGCGGCGCGCAATGACGACGGGTCAGCCCCGCCTCCGCGCGCCAGGGCGCCGATGCCGACGGCCGACGCCAGCAGCGTCGCCAGGACGATCAGGACATACAGCCTGCGTCGCGTGACGGCGATCGATTCGGTCATCGTGCCGGCCGGCGGCGAGCCGAAGAGGATTTCAGGGAGCGATGCACTGCGGTCACCCTTCCGATGCGTTGGCGTCTCCGGCGACACGCCTGCCATTGGCGAAAACGAGCGGCCCGGGAATTCGAACCTGGTCGCTCGCGGTCGACAGTTTGATCGGACCATCGTTGGCAATGCCTGCTGCCAGTTTGCCGATGGTACGGGCCAGACTCGCCATTCGTCGCCGTGCCCAGGCGAGTCGACGCCAAGAAGACTTGCGCTCATACTGGGCCATGCCCCGCGAACTGCAACCCAACCCGGCTTGGTGGGAACGCGCACTGGTCGAGTTTTCCGCGTCCGCGGCCATCCAGTTGCGCAAGAATTTTCCGGCGATCAGGCGCGTGCACGACGACCTCGTCGGCGAAGCGGTGCTGGCCCTGACCGCGCTGCTGCAGAAGGATGCCTCCGAGCTGCCGCCGGCCTGGTACCTGCCGGCCACCCCCGATGCCGAGGACTCGGCTCGATTCTTCGGCCTTGCCAATTCGGTGCTCGATCGGCGCATCAAGGATCACTTCCGTTCCTCCTACAAGGGATGGATGCAGAGCGTCGAGGACCTGGACGAACATCAGCAACCAGCGGCGGACAGCGCGCCCCTGGACGTCGCGCTGGACACCCTGCGCGCCGCCCGCACGCTGCTGGGAATCATCGACCGACTGCCGGCGAGAGATCGCAACCTCCTGCGCGACATCGCCACGGGAAACCAGCCCTCACCCATGAACGACGGCGACCGCCAGCGATTGCGACGCCTGAGGATCGAACTTCAACAGAAGTTGACCGCACGGCTGGGCGCGGACGCGATGGAGCTGATCCAACGAATCTAGCGGATGGGAAGCACGATGGCCCGACTCAAGGTCCCTGTCCTTCAGGTCATTCACTACTCCGACATTCACATCGTCGGCAAGGACTATTGGCAGAAGCATGCCGCCACCCAGTGGTTCATGAAGCGGCTGCCGACGACGTTGCAGCAAGGCGTCGTCGGCGCGGACACGTCGGCACTCCGGGCCTTCGTCGACTACCTGCGAGACGACATCGCCCTCGATCCGGTCTGGAAGGATCTGCCCACCTGGCTCATCGACACCGGCGACGGCACGACGTTCGGCGACGACGAGTCGCTGGAGGCCTGGCTCAACGTCTGGTCCCCGCGCTTCCTGAGCGCCGCGGGCCCCAACGCACGCCAGCAGATCCTCTACGGCAACCACGATGCGTGGCCCGGGACGTTTCCATTGCAGGCGCCCACGCACATGGAGGCGCAGCGCGACGCGCTGCGCAAGACGCGCTTCAAGGACACGTGGCCCGTCGCGCCGCTGAGGGCCAGGCTGCACGGTGCGGCAGAGATCCAGCTCTACGTGCTCAACAGCGTCGACCACGAGCTGTGGGCCAACACCAGGGCGCAGGGCCAGGTGCTGCCCGATCGCCACTGGGAACACCCGGCGCCGCCGTTGGGCCCGACCGCCGCGTCGGGCCTGCGCCGCACGATTGCCGCGCATCGGCAGCCGGCACCCGCGAAGGACCTTCGCATCCTCGCGATGCACTATCCGGTCTGTGACGCGGCGACCGCGGGCAAGCGGTGGACGGAGTTGCTGCTCAATCGAGCCCCGTTCGCGGCCGACATCGCGCCGCCGCCCGGCGAGAGCGAGCCGATGGTGCATCTCGTGATGTCGGGCCACACGCACGACGGATTCCCGAGCCTCGGCCTGCTGCCCAACGGCGCCGGCTCGACGCAGCACCTGCCGCTGGAAACGCCGCAGATGCAGCTCGTCACGCCGTCCCTGAGCCAATTCAACACGCTGCCGGCGCCCACCAGCAACAGCTACCACGCCGACTGCCTGTTCGATTTCCCGTACCAGTTCAGCCTGCTGAGGATCTTTGCCTATCCCGCGACGCCGGAAGAAGTGTCGATCGAGCGCAGCATCGTCGGCAGCGCGGTCGGCGGCGCCTTCGGCTTCCTGCCGATCACGCCAGGAAGCCTGCGCACGCACGAGGAACTCACGCTGACGGTCTGACCAGGTCCAGCAAGGACTGGAACAGCCCCCGGTTCTGCGCTCGGTCGCCCGCCGGGGCGGCGCCCCCGCTCAGCGCCGCGGCAAGCGTGTCGCGGCCGATCCAGAGCCCGAGCGGGAATCGGACGGGCTCCGCAACCGCTGCGCCGGCACCCAATTCCTTCAGGACATCGCGAAGCACCAGGTTCGCCTCGTCCGGCGATATCCCGAAGGGCTCGAGCGCCTCCACCAGTTCGCCGCGCTGCGCGGCGCCCGGTTCGCCTGCCGCCGGATACAGGTCGACGGCGCGGCAACAGCCGTCCTCCCTGGCACCCAGGCGCATGTGGCGCAGCAGCATCCCCCACAACGCATGCGAGAACTCCTCCGCAAGCTCGCGCGTTGCGGAGGCGTCAGGGGATGCCGATCTCGCGAGTTCGGCTTCGAGGTGCCTGGCGAACTCGCCCCGGACACCTGGACGCTCGGGAATGGGTCCGGTCGCCTGGGCGCGCAAGGGGGCGTCCGCCGCCACGAAGTCTCGCAATCCGGCCAGCTCGGTGGTCAACAACGCCGCGGCGTTGATCGCGGTCTTGTCGCGCAGGAGTTGCTCGACGTAGGGCGTCGTGGTCGCGTAGAGTCGCTGGTAGAGAGGCCTGTCGCCGCGCGCTGCGCGGACGTCGTGAACGGTGCTCATTGGGGAATCCAGTGGTGTGTCTTTTCGACGCGGACACTGGGTCAGTCGCAGCGGCCACCGCTTCGTGACGGCGCATTTGTAACACAATGTACGAGCGCCGGGCGAGTCCCTTCGCCGGACACGGCGTGGCCAGCGCCACCGGGACGCACCGGGAGCGCGTCTACCGCCGCAGGCTATCGATCCACAAGTTGACGAGCTCGAGACCGGCCGGAGGCGCCTGCCACGTGCCGCCGCAAAGGGTCTCCGAGCCGCGAACGACCGTGTAGGTCGTCTTGATCGTGCCCCTGACCGGCGTGAACCTGCCGCTCTCGCCGGGCTCCGGAACGCTCATCTCGAAGTCGACGACGGTGTAGGACGGAATGTCGCCGTCGCTCACCAGGCCCACGCCGCCTTCCGAGACGTTGCGCACCTTGAGTTCGATGACGCGCCCATCGGGCAGGTGCATGCGCGCCGGCCACGACACGTCGACGCGCAGGAAGATGCGCGATTCAGGCGCGTCGGCGGCGACGCCGCCGGCCTCGATCGTGGCCGCGATCTCGGCCGCGAGAGCGGCCTCCGCGGCCTCCGCCGCCGCTGCGGCGTCCGCCGCCTCCGTGGCCGATGGCGACTCCGCCGGCATCGGCGGCAGGTCGAACATCGCATCGACATCTTCGGGGCGGGTCGTCGTCATGGCGGGTGCAGGAAGGAATCGGGCGGCACGTGGCTCGTGCCGACGGGCCAGCCATCCTAGCGCGAATGCCTGCCTCGGCGGTTCCGG
>FTIP01000082.1_pt2 | contig 12123 bp, 2 predicted proteins | sample 1658301 | NCBI WGS metagenome assembly FTIP01 (sample SAMEA3914813, study PRJEB12502) | metagenome | biome: forest; material: soil | place: Canada | collected 2011-07-07 | depth 0.3 m
CGATGACGTACGGCGCGGCGTGGATGACGTAGCGGGTCGGCTGGGCCGTGAGCGACATCTCGAACGGGAGCGCAGCGTGCGCCGAGGCCGTGCATGCGACGGCAAGCAGGCAGGCGACCCCGCGCTGCCGGGTAACGAGTCGGAAGTTCATGTTCAGTGCTGGAAGTTGTCCTGGACGTAGGTCAATTTGCCGCCCTGCACCGCCAGTGCGACGCCGATGTCCCTGCCAGCCCGGACGAGCTGGTATTCCTCGACCTGGATCGAGGCGAACGTGTTGTTGTGGGCGAGCGCGATGGCGGCGGCCGGGTCCGTCTGCAGCAGCGTGATCATCTGCGCCTGCGTCCGCTGCTCCTCCTGCATGAGCGCCACCGTCTGCTGCATGAGGCTGCCGTAGCCGTCGTAGAAGTCCTTCATGCTCCTGTACGTCCTGGCAACAGAGTCATCCTGCAGGTCCTCGGCCGAGGGATTCATCCATTCCCTGTTCTTGTTCATGTAGTCGAAGCGCGCGACCGGATCGCGGTAGCTGTCGGCCTGATACAGCGCCTCCGTCGGCGACGGCGGCGCGGGCGGCGGGCCCGAGGTGTTGAAGCCGAACAGGTGCGCCACGTCCTCGGCGACCGACTGGAGGTTGACCGAGAAGTTCGTCCTCAGCTCGAAGCCGGCGATGCCCAGCTCGGCGCCAAGGTCCAGGCCCACCGTCAGGGTGGCGCCGGAGAAGCCAACCTGGGTGCTCGCCTGCGCGCCGACGACGCCGGGCGAATAGACCGTCGCGCCGGCGCCCACCGAGCCGACGATGCCGCTGACCGAGCCGGCGCCGCCTGCCGACGCGCCGACCCCGATGCGTTCGCTGACGGTGCCGTTCAACGTGTCGTCCGCGTAGCCCGCGCCCTCCTGCGAGTGCGCATAGGCGAAGACGCCGGCCGTGGCGTCGGCCGAACCGGTCGCGCCGCCGCCGAGGTCGCCCGAGACGCCGGTCTGGGCGTACGCGCCGGCCTTCGCGTCCAGGTTCAGCGTGGCACCGGAGCCGCTGAACTGCGCGTTCGCCGAACTGTCGGCCTGGGCGCCGAACTCGATGTAGCCGGGGCCGAACTTCAGTTCCACGTCCGCGTGCACGCCGGCCGCGGCCGTGACGGTCACGCCCTTCACGCCCCACTTGACGAGGCCGGACGCCTCGCCGCTGGCCTGCGTCGACAGGTCGACCCCGCCGCCGAGGTCGGTATCGGTGCCGGTCACGCCGCTGGCGCCGCCGACGACGGTCGAGCCCATGAGGCCGACGATCACGCCGCCGCCCGCGCCGGTGCGGGTGATGTTGCGGCCGAATTCCGGGTCCTGGTTGGCGTCCTGGCTCGCGTAGTAGTTGGCCAGCGGCGGCAACGGGTTGGACGGGGGCGGCGCCGGGACCGTCGGGATCACGGGCGCCGGTGCCACGCCGCTGGTGCCCGTCAGTCCCAGGCCGAAGTTGGCCGACGAGAAGTAGTCGAGCGTGCCGACCTCGTTGTACCGGTCCGGAAGCAGCCGGAAGTCGCCCGCGTCGGCGCCGGTGAGTCCGGTCACGTAGAAGAGGGCACGGTGTCCGGGCGGCAGCCAGGATTGCTTGGGCAGCACCTGGCCGGTGTTCCAGTCGACGATCTCCACGACCGGCACCAGGTTCGGGTCGGCGAAGGCGCCGCTGGGGCCGCGCAGGGTCACCGTGCCGGCCGTGCCGACGAAGCCGCTGCTGGCGCCGAAGCCGCTGCCCAGGTGGATGCCGCTCGAGGTCGAGTAGGCGATCCACTGCGGCGTGACCTGGAAGATGCCGGGCAGGCTGCCGCTGGGGGCGATCTGGTAGTTGTTCGCGGACGCACCCGTCAGGCCGCCGACCACCTCGAAGTAGGCGCCGACCGGCGTGTGCGCGTCCATCGCGATCGGCGTGCCGTTGCCGTCGACCGTGATCACGCTGCCGGAGACGCTGTCGCCCGCCAGCACGTTCTGCAGGTGCGCGGCGCCCAGCGCCATGCCGGGCACCCACGGGTTGCAACCGGTCGTCGGATCGCAGGTCTGGTAGCCGCCGTGCTGCGCGGAGGCGTTGTCCACCGCCCAGACCACGGGACGCGGCGTCACGGCCAGGCTGCCGCTCGGCGCGTCCGCCAGGGTGTAGTCGCGCACGCGCGTGCCGACGAGGGCGGTCGACCAGCCGTAGTCGCCCGCGTTGGCGCGTCCCGTGTACCAGACGCCGCCGCTCGCGTCCTGCTGCAGGCGAGCTGCGGGTGCGCCGCCGTCCAGCGTGGCCTTCAGGCCGATGTCGTCGCCTGCGACCACGCCATCCAGCTCGCCGAGACGGGCGGCGTCGCCGTAGACGCCGGTCGCCTGGGACGGCAGCGGCACGAAGCTCAGCGCGCGCGGCGTGATCGTCAGCGAGGACGTCGCGCCCGGCGAGTCGACGTACACGTAGTTGGACTGCGCGCCGCCGGGCGACGCGGCCAGCCCGTTCGCGTGTACGGTGTACTGGCCGACCTCCGTATGCGGGTCGTAGGCCGCCGTGGTGCCGTTGGCGCTTGCGGCGAATGCGGGCCACACCGTGTCGCCGGACAACACGCCGTTGACGGTGACGCCGTTGCCGCCCGGATCGATCGAGCCGTAGGTACGCGTCATCGGCGACAGGCTGACCGTGACTGGCTTGGGCAGGACGGTGTATTCGTTGACGCCCGTGCTGAGAAGCGTGTAGTTGTAGCGATCGCTACCGGTCAGGGACAGCCCGTACCCATACTGACCCGCAGGCAGACGGTCGCCGAACGCGTACCGCGTCCCGTTGGACACCGACACGAGCGAATGGAGCACCGTGACGTCATCGCCCGACAAGATGCCCGTGACGTCAACCTGGGAGAGGCTCTGACCGTATGTGATCTGCAGCGGATACTGGTTCTGGTCGAAGAACAGCGTCGCGGGGCGGACGACGAGGCTGCCGGACGTGGTGGGCGGCAAGCCAGTGGGATTCGTCGCCGCCAGCGACATCGTGTAGTTCGACGCGGCCGCGCCCGTGAGGCCGGTTGGCGTGATGCTGTAGGACCCGACCATGACCCGGCCCTGCGGATTGAACTGGTTGTCGGCATTCGTGACGAAACTGATCGCCAGGTCGTCGCCCGGAACCGCTCCGTTGATGGCCATGCTCGGAAGGAAGTTCAGCTTGCCCTTGACGAACAAGGCCTGGCCGTAGGTCGCCGTGGTCTGGCCGATGGTGATCGTCACCGGACGCGGCTGCACCGCGATGCTGCCGGGATCGACGACTGCCGTGAAGTTGCCGGCGTCCGCACCCTTGAGCACGTTGCCGCTGGCGACGACCGTGTAGCCGCCCACGCCGGCTCCGCTCGGCAGCGTGTGCGACAGGCCGGACGACAGCGAGAAATACATCGCCGATGGATCAACCGAGACCTGGTCGTTCGGAGCCAACACGCGGAAGTTCTGATCCATCGTGCCATTCGCGATCAAGTCTGCGGTCGAGCCATAGACGAACGCCATCGCCCCGAACGGCGAGGTCGCGGTCGGCGTGATGTGCACGGGGAGTGGCTGGACCTGCAGCGTCGCGTCGGTGTTGCCCGTCGCCTGCAGCACGTAGTTGCCCGCCGCGGTGCCGGCGAGCGTGCCGCCCCTGAGCACGTATGTGCCGACATCGAGCAGCCCGCTGGAGCTCAGAGGCATCGAGGCGGGGCCGCCGACGGTGATCTTGACGTCGTCGCCCGCCAGCGCGCCGTTGACGGTGCCCTGGGCCTGCGGGAAGTTGCTGGGGCCGACCTGGCCATAGGTCACCGTGCGGTTCGTGAAGGGCAGTTCGTATTGGAAGACACCCTGGACGGAGTAGGTCACCGGCTTGGGCGCGACCGTCAGCGTTCCGAGCGTCGAGTTCGCGTCCGACGGGACGTAGTTGGCGGCGTCCGGGCCGCCGAGGGTCTGCATGTCCAGTACCCAGTTCCCCGCGTTCTGGCGTGCACCGGGCGCGGCACCGGTATCGCGCAGGACGGTGGGGCCCGCGGTGACGACGTCGCCCGGGAGCACGCCGTCGACGATCGTGCCCGTGCCGGGTGTCGCGGCCGTGCCGTAGGTCGAGGTGGCGCTCGGCACCGAGAAGGAGACGAGGCGTTTCCAGACGTCGTATTCGGCTGGCGCGCTGCCCGAGGACGCCAGGACGTAGTTCGGGTTCGTCAGCGCCGTGACGGCCTCCTGGTAGGTACCTGCGTTCAGGCGCGTCGTCGGGGACACGGGCGTGCCGTTCGCCACGACCTGCACCACCGCGCCGGGATCGTCGCCCGGCACGGCGTTGCCGTATGCGACGCTGCCAGGCGTCAAGGTGTCGCCGTAGAACGAGTGGGCGCTCCCCAGGCTCCATGTCACGGGGCGCGGGGTGACCGTGAACAGGCCGTCGACGGAGCCCGTCGCGGTGACGGTGTAGTTCGAGCTGCCCGGCCCGCTGAGCGAGGCGACGCCGACCGACCAGGTGCCGACGCCCGGGCGCGCGACCGACTGGCCATTGGCATCGACGGCCCCGAGCTGCGCGACCGGCGCCGCGTTGTCGACGATGCCCTGCAGCGAGACCGTGCCCGCGAAGCCGTTGCCGTAGACCGCCGTGCCGTTGCCCACCTGCCAGGTCAGCGGCTTGGGCGCGACCGCGAGCGTGGGGTCGGTGGCCCTGACCAGGACGGTGTAGTCGACGCTGTCCGACAAGTCCTCTGTGCGCAGCGACAAGGTGTAGCTGCCGACATGGAGCAGGTTGGCGGTCGTCAACGCGAGGCCGCTGCTGTCCGTCGCCCACACGTGGCGCGTCGTCACCGTGTCGCCGGGCACGACGTTGCCGAAGATCGGGGTGACGGACGTTGTGTCGCCGTAGACGATGTTGCCGGTCGACGCCGTCCACGTCAGCGTCCGCGGCGTCACGTTGGCGATGTAGGACGGGGTGCCGCCGAGCGTGTAGTCGGCGGCGCCCGCGCCGGTGAGGCCGGTCAGGTTGGCAAGGTAGTCGCCGACCGTCCAGTCGTGGCCATTGAAGCCGCAGCCGCAGAGCCTCGACGGCGTGATCGACTGCGTGGCGCCGACCTGGTCGCCGTTGACCACGCCGACGAGCGCGGGCATCGCGAGGCCGCCAGACACGTCGCCGTAGACCTGGGAGACCGCCGACGAAGCCAGGGTCAGCAGCCGCGGCGACACCGTGTAGGTGCCGTTCACGTTGCCGCTGGACGCGAGCACGTAGTTGCCAGCGTCGGCGCCGCCGAGTCCGGCGACGACCTCGGCGTAGGCTCCGGCGTGCGTCGCGGTGCCCGGGGTGAACGGCGTGCCGTTGGCGAGGACGTTGACGACCCCGGTGATGTCGTCTCCAGCCACGACGCCGGCCAGTTGCGCCGCGCCGGCGCTGCCGCCGTTGCCATAGGTCGTGGTCGTCGAGGCGACCGACCAGGTGAGTGCCTTGGGCGAAACCGTGAACGTGTTGGCGGTGTTGCCCGTCGTGGCCAGCGTGTAGTTCGATGCCGACGCGCCCCCGAGACCAACCACGCTGGCATCGTAGGTGCCGACAGGCGTGCGCGCGCCGTAGGCGACCGGCGCGGCGCCGAGCGACAGGCCCGGCAGCGCGGAAACGTCGTCGCCCGCCAGCACCCCGGAGACCTGCGCGAACGACGTTGCCGGCAGCGAGCCGTAGGTCTGGCCGGCGTTCGCGGCGATGCTCCAGGTGAGCGGCTTGGGCGCGATCGCGAGCGAACCCGTCACGGTGCCTCCGATGTCCAGCACGTAGTTCGAGGCGGCAGCTCCGGCCAGGCCCGTCAGCGTGAACGCGGTCGTGCCCGCGGACGTGTTCGGCGCAAACCCGAAGCCGCTGCCCTCGGACTGCAGCGTGACGCCGGCCGTGTTGCCCAGTGTCGCTATCGGAGCGATCGCGTCGCCGTTGACGATGTTGGCCAGCGAGACGACTGCCGACGGCGAGCCGTAGACGTAGTTGCCGCTGCCCACCGTCGGCGTCACATGCCGCGGGGTGATCGTCAACGGCAGCGTCACCGGAGCGAGGTCTACCCAGTAGCCACCCATCTGGCCCGGATTGAAGGCGAAGGCGCCGCTCGCGCCAACACCGAGCGTGTATTGACCGACACCGGCCGTCGTGCCGGGGCCGGTCGTCGTGATCGAGCCGGCTTGCAGCAGGCCGGACAGCGGATCGGCCGCCGGCGTGGCCGACGTGGCGGTCACGTGCAGCATCGGCGAGCCGAGTTCCGCGATGCCGGGATCCGCGTCGCCGTAGACGCGCGCGGCGCTCGTGACGGCGGGATCGCCGAGGGCGAGCCGGGTCGCGTCCACGCCGGTGAGGATGCCATAGCGCGTCATGACGCCGTTCTCGACGAACGCCAGGCTGCCCTCGCCCCGGATCGTGCCGCCGGTGCTCTCGTTCGTCCAGTCGATGTGAGGCGCGCTGAGCGTGGTCAGCTGGCTCTGGCCGGAAACCTGCAGGTTTCCTGTGAGGACGATGTCGCCCGCTGTCGACAAGCTGTTCGTGATCAGCAGCCGTGTCGGCGACATGCCGGTGGCGCTGGGGCTGATCGAGGCGGTGATGCCCTCGCCCGCGTAGCTGCCGAGGAAGATGCCGTCGGCATCGCGCTGCGCATTGCCGGCGCCATCCAGCAGCGACAGCAGCAGCCGGCCGTTGGTGTTGATGAAGTTCGCCTGGCTCAGGTCGATAGCCGCGGCACCTGCGCCGCGCTCGGCCGAGACGATGCCGTCGGCGGCCGTGTCGTTGGCGGTCATGCGCCAGGTGCCGCCGCCGGTTTCGAACACGCCGGCCAGCGCTATCGAGCGGCCGGCGGACAGCGTCAGGTCGCCGACGTGCGCGCTGCCGGACGGCGGCGTGACGATGGCCGGGTGCGCCAGCGTCGGCGACCACGCGATGTCCTCGTTGGCCTGCAGGCTCACGTTCGTGCCGGCCTGCAGCTGCGCGATCACGCCGTCGGTGGTCGGGCCGGCCGCAGGATCGTCACCGATCGTGAGGTCGGCCGGGTCGAGCAGCAGCGCGCCGCGCGCCCCGATGCGCACGCGATCGAGCGCCACGGCGCGCAGCCTTCCCGCCGACGACACCTCCACCGCGCCGCCGGCGGACGCGCCGCCGGCCAGGATCGTCCCCTGCATCGTCGTCGAGCGGTCGCTCCAGACGACGGCCGTGCCGCCCGCGCCCTGCAAGCCGTGCGCGGACACGTCGATCGTGCTCGCCGCGTCGACCGTGACCTGCGCGGCGCTGGCGAGCGCCGGCGTCGTACCGAAGCGGCCGGCATACAGATCGGCGCGCGAGTCGCCCGGGACTTGCGTCTTGCCGCCCTGGAATTCGCCGCCGATGCGGACCAGGCCGCCGCGCGCGTCGCCGGAGGAGGCGATCGTCGCGCCCTGCAGCGCCACCGAACCGCCGCTGACGTCGACGCGGCCACCATCGGCGACGCCGGCGCCGGCCGACGCGTCGAGCGTGCCCGCGATCTGCACAGTGCCACCGCCACCACCATCGAGCACGATCGCGCCATCGTGTCCGGACACGCTCGTCGCACGGATAGTCCCAGGCATGTTGATCGCCTGGCGCAGCGCGTCGCGCACGGTCGCGGCGCGCAGCGCCACCATGCCGCCGGCGGCGTCGATCGCGCCACCGTTGGTGACCAGCGCCTGGCCGTCCGCGGTGACCGTGCCGGCCGGCAACAGCACCTGGAGGAAGCCGTCGCCGCCGAGGTCCAACGTAGCCGACGACGCCGAGCCCAGGCCGACGCGACCGATCGGCGCATCGATCGCGCCCTCGTTGTCGACCGTGCCGCCCAGCAGCACCACCGCGCCGCCGGTGCCGGTGGTGATGCGACCTCGATTGACGACCGCGCCGCCCTCGCCGGAGAAGCGCAGGCTGCCGTTCATGAAGTCGCTCGGGTCGATAGCCAGCGTGGACGCGACGAAGGCCGAGCCGATGTCGACGCGGCCCGTCGGCGTGATCTCGATGCCGTTGCGATTGACGACGAAGACGCTTCCGTCAGCCTTCAACGAACCTGCCAGCTGCGTGGGCGCGTCGCCCGTCACCACGTTGAGCGTGGCCGCGCCGATGCCGGGCTGCGAGAAGCTGACGCTCGCGCCCTGCCCGATGTTGAAGCTGGTCCAGTCCACGACCGCACGCGGCGTGGCCTGCTTGACGACGATCGCGTTGGACGACGGCGAGGTCACGAAGGCCTTGCCCGCCACCACGCTCGGGCCGGTCGGCAACGAGCCGGCGAACACGGGCATGACGGCGACGGGCAGCACGGCCGCGACCGGCCACGCCACGGTGGCGCGCAGGACGAACGGGGCCCAGCGGCGCGAAACGGAACGAGTTCTCAAAATTGCACCTGTGCCTTGACGAAGAGCTGATTGCCGTCCAGCGCCGCCTGGTGAGCCCAGCGGCGGCCGTATTCGGCGCTGAAACTGAAGGTGTGCCAGCCGGCGCGCAGGCCGGCGCCATAGGCCGCGTCGCGTCCCTGCGACGGGTCGCCCGCGAACTTGCTCAGGGCGCGCCCGTAGGCGGCATAGCCGTACGGCGTCACCGAGACAGCGTCGTCGCCGGAGCCGATGCCCAGGGGCTTTCCGAGTTCCTCGCGCAACGTGTAGCCTTCGTCGGCCGACAGCGCGCCGGAGGTATAGGCCGACAGCGAGTCCTCGCCGTCCAGGCTGAACAGCTCGGAGCTGGGCAACACGCCCTTGGCGAGCTGTGAGCGCCAGCTCGTCGTCGACTGCAGGCCCTGCGGGAGGGCGATGTCGGCCGAGAGGGCGAGCTCCAGCTTGCTGAAGTCGGGCCGCATACCCGGGCGCGAAAACGCGCTCAGGCTCGCGTTCGCGTCCGCGACGCTCCGGTAGCCGAGGCCCGCGATGCCTTGCGAGGCCGTGGCGCCGGCATGCACGCGCGCGCCGGTGACCGTGCCTGTCCAGTCGAGCGCGAGGCGGCCGACGCGCAAGCGATCCTGGTTCAGCGTGAAGGCGAAGTCCGGCAGCAGCGTGCTCTGCGTCGTCGCCTCGAGCGTACCGGTCAGCGTCAGCTCCTGCGCGTGATCGAGCAGCAGCGGATAGATCGCGCGCAGCGTATAGCGCTCGAACTTGCTCTCGGTACGCAGCGTCTGGGGCGGTGCCGGGGGGTTGGTGTCGGATGAGGTGTATTCCGGATTGATCTGCAGCCCGTCCAGGCCGATCGGGAACTGCACGCCGAAGCCGCCGACCACGCGCGGCGCGAGGGTGGCGAAGGCGCGCGACGGGTTCGGGTTGGTCGACATGTAGCCGTACAGCTGCTCGCCGAGCCCGCGCCTCAGGGGCTCGTTCACGCGCAGTTGCAAGGTCGACTCCCACGGGCCGAGCGAGCGCCCGAGGCGGTCGTCCGCCTCGAGCGACGCGACGTGTCCGGTGACCTCGCCTTCAACGACCAGCACCGTCGCGCCCGCCGCCTGGCCCGCGCCGAGCGCGCTGCGCAACGACAGCCCCGGGAGGCGGCCTGCCAGCGTCAGCGCGCGCTCGAGCGCGGCCGCCCGCAGGTGCGTCCGGCCGACCAGCGGCGCGAGCGTGCGCTGCACGCGCTCGCGCTCGACCTCGGGTACGCCGGCCGCGTCGACGCGCTCGATGAAGCCGTCGACCACGCGCAGGTGCAGCGTCCCGCCGTCGGCGAGCGACTGTGGCGGCAGCGTGACGCGCACGAGCGGGTAGCCGGCCCCGTGGTAGAGCGCCTCGATCGCGGCGGCCAGGCGGTAGAAGTCCGCGACCGAACGGCGCTGGCCGACCAGCTGTGGCAGCAGCGCCTGGCTTGACGGGGCAAGCTCGTCGAAACTGCCGTCGAGGGCAATCGCCGTCACGGTGACGAACAGGCTCTCGGCTTGCGCCGGTGCCGTCTCGGGCGCGGTACGCGGGAGTGCAGCGGGCGGGGTGAGTTTGGTCTCGGGACGCAGGTCGCGCGGGGTGACCTGCGGCGCCTGCGGCACGGGGGCTTGCTGGGCCGGCGCCGCGCCGGCCGCGCAGACACAGGCGACGACCGTGGCGGAACGCAAGAAGAAAGTCGACTTCATGGGGCAAGCGAGCGTGGAGGCGACGCCCGACTGCGCCTGCGGGCGAGCCGGGATGGACGGGACGCGATTCTTGGTGCATCCCGCGGCCGGCTTGACCGCCTGTCTCAAGTCAGGGTCGTCACATTGATTCAATCTCGACACATCGTGAAGATTTGCACGGGACTCGACGGGCTCGCGTGCCAGCATCGGCGCCTCGGAAACGGCGAAGCGTCGCTTCCCGCCTTCCTTGGCCACGTACATCGCCGCATCCGCCGCCTCGAGCAAGTCTTTCGCAGTGGTTTCGAGCTGCTGGGCGCTCGCCATGCCGATCGATGCCGAAACCGAAACCTGCTCGCCGCCGATCTCATAGGGCTGCGACAAGCGCTCGGTAAGATCGCGCGCCAGCGATTGCGCCTGGTCGGCGCTCGCGTGGACCAGCAGCACGGCGAACTCGTCGCCGCCCAGGCGCGCCACGAGGTCGGTGTCACGCACGCTGTCGCACAGCCGCCGCGCGAACACCCGCAGCACCTCGTCGCCGACGCCATGTCCATGGGTGTCGTTCACCACCTTGAAATCGTCTACGTCAATGAAGAACACGACGATCTCCGCCCCAGCGCGGAGGTTGGCATCGAGGTGCCGCTGCAGCGCGGCATGGAACCGGGCGCGATTCGACAGCCCCGTGAGGGCGTCGTGGTCGGCAGCATGAGCCAGTCGTTCGGCACGGGCCTGCAACTGCGCGTTGAGGCGGATCGCCTGGTCGCGCTCGGCGCCGCGCAATGCGAGCAGGGTGCCCACGTGACGCAGGGCGCACGCTGCATGCTCGGCCTCGCGCAGCCACAGGCGGGGGATATCGACCATCTCGCCGCGGCCAAGTGCGCCGGCCGACGCGATCAGGCGCTCGATGCAGCGCTCGAGCCCACGCGCCAGGAGCAAGGCCGCGGCGAGCGCGCAAGAGGTCGCGACGGCCATGACTTCCAGCATCTGGTGCACGCAGCCTGTCAGGTCACGCTCGGCAACTCCGGGCAACATGTGCCAGTTGCCGGCGCCGATAGCCAGGCCGACAGGCGCAGCGCAGGCCAGGATCAACGTCGCGTGTAGTGTCCGGAGGGACAGCTGTGGGGTGGAGGCTGACATGGGGGTGGGATGACGATGGAGCGTTCAGGCTTGTTGGGTGGCGGATGCGGCGTGAACCGTTGGCTCCACTGTCGGAGTTGGGCGCCTGAAAGTCCTGAGACGCGCTTGAAGCGTTCCTGAATCTGTCGGGCGCCCGAGTTCCAGGATGACTTCAGGCGTGGTCAGAACGGTTCGGGAACGGCGCGCAGGCCCGGCGGCCGTGCGCTTCTGCGCAGCCGCGACGTTTCTCCAGGAGGAGCGCGCGCGGGCTCACTGCTATCCTTCAGGCACCCTCCGCGCGAGTCACCGTCAGCGCCGTCATTGCCCCATGTCTTCCGTTACCCTTCGATTTGCCGACCAGTACGAGCTGCAACCGCAGGAGCGCCGCCTGCTGATCGACGGCACGCCGGTGACGCTCGGTGCGCGGGCGCTGGACGTGCTGATCGCGCTGGCCCAGAGAGCTGGCCGGCTGGTCGGCAAGAACGAACTGATCGACCTGGCCTGGCCCGGCGTGGTCGTCGAAGAGAACAACCTGCAGGTACAGATCAGCGCCCTGCGCAAGGTGCTGGGCGGCAAGATCATCGCAACCGTTCCAGGACACGGCTATCGCTTCACGGCCCAGGTGAACGACGCGCCGGCGGCATTGCCCGCGCCGCCCCCCGCGCCGGAAGTCGGGGCCGCCGCACCGCGCACCAACCTGCCACACAGCCTGCCGGCGCTGCTCGGACGCGACGACGACCTGGCCGCGCTCGGGATCCTGATCGAGCACCATCGGTTGGTCACGATCGTCGGCGCCGGCGGCATGGGCAAGACCCGCCTGGCACAGACGCTGCTGCATGCGCGCCGCGGCGCCTACGCCCATGGCGTGTGCTGGGTCGAACTCGCGCCGCTCACCGACGGGGCGGCACTGCCGGGGGCCATCGCCGCGGCGCTGGGCGTGCGCCTGGGCACCGGCGATGAGGTACTGGAAGCACTGGCGGCCGCG